>Ga0209314_10000060_pt1 | contig 41440 bp, 40 predicted proteins | sample I19B2metaG_FD_184146 | JGI IMG/M metagenome (GOLD analysis project Ga0209314, IMG submission 184146) | Lake sediment bacterial and archeal communities from Gulf of Boni, Indonesia to study Microbial Dark Matter (Phase II) - ​I19B2 metaG... | ecosystem: Environmental > Aquatic > Freshwater >... | reverse complement strand
CGGCATTGTTCAGCAGACCAACTTCAAGGAGTCGTCGTGAATATCGTATTCATGGGAAGCTTCCTACGATACGAAATCCAGTTAGCAGACGGCCAAGTCCTGAAGTGCGACGTGCTACAGACAGGCGCCGAAAACCCCCTCGAGATTGGAGCAAACGTCTTCATGTCTGCAGAACCCAAAAACGTGCTTGTCTATCCATACCCGCCCGACGGACTTGACAATGAGATTGCCCTAGAATAAGAATGGAGACGACCGATCAAAGACGGGCAAAATGGAGGAAATTGCTTTTGCCGTTGCGGATGCCAAGGACTTTGGATGCAGAACGATAGAGTCCTCGTACGTTCGATTCGCTATCTCTTCAGAACCTTGGCTGCTATCTCCTCCGCGAGTCTGTCTAATGATCTGAAATCCTTCTCCCGGGGGTAGCCCCTCACTTCCACAGGTTCGAGGAACTCCACCTTAAGGCCGCCTAACATTCCTTTGATGTGTTCGGTCGTTCTTCCTCCCCATCCGTAGGAGGTAATCACCGACACAAGTCTCGCCTTCGGCCTCAGCGCCGCGACTAGATAGGCAGCCTGTACGACATTGGGGTGAGGTCCCACTAGGACGGTTGGGGAGGCAAGAACTATTGTAGACGTGTCCACGAGCGTCGTAGCAAGCTTTCCCACATCCGTTCTCGACAAGTTGAAGGGCTTTACAGTTAGACCTCTTTGGATCAGAGCGTCCACGAAGTAGTCGACCATCTTCCGAGTGCTGCCGTGCATCGATGTGTACGGTATTACCACCTCGCTCTTCACGTCATCTGAAGCCCAATCTCTATACGCGTCAAGGATGAACTCGGGCCTGTTGTAGATTGGGCCATGGCTTGTTGCGACGATGTCGATCACTAAGCCTTGAATCTTCTCCAAGTTCTTCCTCACAGCGATCCTGAAAGGCATCATTATTTCTGCATAGTACCTCTTCACAGCCTCGTAGACTGTCGCCTCATCTGTGGCGTAGAGGTCAGACGTGGCAAGGTGGCAGCCCAAATAATCGCAGGTGAAGAGTATCCTGTCCTCTTTGAGATAGGTGAACATCGTCTCAGGCCAGTGTACCCATGGGGCGAGTATGAACTCCAGAGTCTTGTCGCCCAGAGACAAGGTTTCTCCATCGTTCACTGTGATGAAACGCTGCTCGGGTATCAGGAGCAAGTCGATGAGCATATCCTTGCATTTCGGATTCGTCACGACCTTTGCTTCTGGATAGATCTCAAGCATCTTTGGTAATGCACCTGAGTGGTCTTGTTCGGCGTGATTGGAAACCACGTAATCCAACTTTCGAAGACTGAGTTCTCCGAGATTTTCTACGAGCTCCCTCTCTTTGGTTGGATCGACAGTGTCGATCAGCGCAGCCTTCTCGCTTCCCTTTATCAGGTAGGCGTTGTAGGACGTTCCGTCTGGTAGTGGAATCAGTTCGTCGAAGAGTCTTCTGTCCCAGTCAATCGCGCCAACGGAATATATATCCGGCTTGATCTCTCTAACCGTCATCTCTAGTCGACCTTCACAAAAACATCTTTACTAGCTCCACACTGAGGGCAAAACCAGTCGTCTGGAAGATCTTCGAACGGCGTATTGGGTTCGACGCCGAATACAGGATCGCCCGCCTCGGGCGCGTATATGTATCCGCAGACTGTGCAGCGGTACTTCTGCATCCTCCAAACCTCTCATCCATCATCGGCTTGCATACAATGCGGATCCAGAGACGGCAGCTCGTCCGAGACCATCTGCAGACCGAAAATTTATGTCGTTTGGTCGAGGCCTTCGAAGAGGAGAAGCATCTTCGAACAAGTGCAAGATGGCTGACATAGGCGAGATCGTTTCGAGACCCTGCCGGGCATCCGCCACTTCGACGAACTAATCGCTCCTCACGTTCTTTTATTTTGCGCGGAAATCAGGTCAAATCATAGCCCTATTCATGGCCTTATATACGCTCGGCCCAAGTACAACCAGGCCAAACGGAAGAGGTGAGCACTGACTGGAACCCAGAAACATCTTGCTTGTTGGCGTATGGGCATTCGCAATAATCTGGCTGGTCGGGATGCTGCTGCTCAAGGGGGATCTCCTCGTCGCCCTGATGATCTTCTTCATTGCCATAGCAACAAGTGTCGCTGCCATTGTGCTGCCAAAGGGAAAACCTTAGGCTGAGTCACTCGACTAACCCCGATGCATCTGGCCGAAAAATGACAACCTCGGCCAATTTCGATTCTCTACCCGTCGAAAGGGCCGCTCGTCGCAAAATTAGCAACTCACGCTAGTCCTAACGCGCGCTTTCTTGGCGCTAAGGAAACGAACCGTATATGAAGCCACATGCTTTGGTAGCCCGGTATAGGTTCAAATATCGGTTTAAATTATCGGGGTTAAAGCTCTATTCTCAGTCCTTTCTGGAAAATGCTTTCAAAATGAAAACAGAATAAGATTTAATCTGGTTTTCGGACAGCCGTGTAGCGTACGCTATCGGCGAACGTTTGCAATGCTGCGTATGTGGTGGGCTATTCTATCATAGGCTTCAAAGGTTTCAATGGATGGAAACGCAGCTTTTGGAGCCCACCCCTGGGTGGGGATCGGTATTATCCTGATGCGTTGGTGTTTCTTTTCAGGCTTTATCTCCAAAGGAGCATACCAGTGCGCTATATTCATGCGATACAACTTGTCTCTCAGGTTAGCGTCGTCGTTCAAGACCTGTGCCAATTCCCTTCCCTTCCACTTAAAGTCGACAACTTGCCTACTTAAGAAACTCTTTCTGACTGGCTTACCCTTCGCCCTCAACCTATCCTCCAGACCATTCACCCTTGCTTGCACTACATAGCTGCATCGAGTGTAGCCAGTTTCCAACCATTCCAATTCTACGAGGTCAATGTTTCGGTTCACAACCCTGACGGAGCCCTTCTCCACGACGGGACCCAAGATCTCGGGAAGTAGATCGCCTAGCCTCTTCGATTTCTTCGGCTCCACGGTTGCGTTCAAGCCCATCCGTCTAAGATGCTCGCAGAATGCTTCAACATAGGTCTCAAAATTCTTGAACAGCCTCTTCCCTCCATCAAACCGACCATTATCCTGCGGAGGTTGATTCAGTCACGTGTATCCTTCCACCCACTCGTATCCTAGAGCGCCCTTGCGCACGGTTACCATAACCGAGCTTCCAATGTCACGTTCATCATAGAAACTTCTTGATACGGAAATCCAGAAACTTAAATCTCCATCCGGTGTCTCGACCTGCAGGCTGCAGACCCCCCTCATCGTTAACCCTCTTGTGTACAACTTTCATACTTGTCACCTCAGGCAGACTCGTATCAGCCCTCACGTTATAGTCCCACACACCTGAAAAAACGAACGGAACTATTACGATCAGGTATATCACGTATGTATAAAAAGCGCTCTTGAACGCGGTATATCTCGGGGTCTTCCATCGTCCAAACCAAGCAAAAGGTAAAGTACCTAAGAGAACAGCAGGCATCGCATACGTCATGAAATCGTAGAAGAATGCGTTGGTAAACCCTACTCCAAGCGCAACGACGCCAAAAGCGTACCCCCATGAGGCTATCAAGAAACCCCGCGCGCGCTTCTATTCCAAAAATATCCCCAAAAAGACCTCAGATTGAAGTTTTGGAGTGGTAGCCCGGGAGAGATTCGAACTCTCGTCGACGGGTCACTTCTCTCCTGAGGTGGAGATCCAGAGCCCGTTATGCCTAGGCGGAACCGTTGATCTGGCCCCTTTGACCGCTACACCACCGGGCTACCGCAATCTTGCCCGCGCGAAAGAGCCTTATAAGCTTTGAAGGCTTGCATAACTGAAAACCATTCTGAGGACGACAGCGAAGCACAGGCAAACTCGCCTCGCAAGAACTCCGATATATACATCATGGACGGAGCTATTAAGGAAATCTTTAAATAGACCAAGCGCATTTTGTAGGGCGCCAGAAAGGCAGCTTATATGCCTTTTGGTAGCTGGTCACGAAGGGCCAGCATCAGGATCCAATCCTTATTTGGTGGGCAGAAGATGAGCTTCGACAAACGTGAAAGACCTTGGAAGAAAACTGAGGGGATTGATCACTGCCCCGAATGTGGTAGTACGCACCTTGTCGAAGACTTTGAGATGGGTGAGATAGTCTGCGGCGCATGCGGCCTCGTAGTCAAAGAGAGGGTTCTTGACGAAGGTCCCGAATGGAGAGCCTTCACCCGGGAAGAAAAGGATGAACGAAGCAGAGTCGGAACGCCTACGAGCTACTCCGTTCATGACAAAGGACTCTCAACCGTAATCGACCGGGTCAATAGAGACGCCTTCGGCCGAGAGCTTCCAGCTGCTACAAGGCTTCAGATGCTCAGGCTGAGGAAATGGCAGATAAGAGCCAGAGTCCACTCTTCGGTGGACAGGAATCTGGCTCAAGCCATGGCGGAGCTTGATCGACTCGCGGACAAGATCTACATCCCGACGAGCATTAAAGAAAAGGCCGCTCTCGTCTATAGAAAGGCGCTCGACAAGGGACTCGTACGAGGAAGATCGATCTCAGCAATTGCTGCTGCGTCGCTCTATGCTGCGTGTCGATTCACGTCAACACCTAGGACGCTGAAAGAGGTCGCCGAGGCAAGCCTAGTAAAGAAGAAAGATATTGCAAGGTGCTATCGACTTTTGCTGCGAGAGCTTGAGATGTCGATGCCCATAGCGGATCCGATAAGATGCGTTCCAAAAATCGCTTCCAAGATAGGCATCTCAGAGAAGACACAGAGGACATCCATTGGAATACTCCGTCAAGCTGGAGAAATGAAGGCGATCGCAGGGAAAGACCCAATGGGGCTGGCTGCGGCAGCTCTTTACATAGCATGCGTTCTCGAGGGTGAGAGGAAGACTCAGAAAGAGATCGCTGATGCAGCAGGTGTGACCGAAGTCACGGTGAGAAACAGATACAAAGGGCTGCGCGAACAGCTCGGGATCACCGTCTGAGATTTCAGTCCGCCAATTTTTTCTGACCTCTTTTGTTGCTGGGACCTGTAAGCACCAGAATACTTGAATCCGTAGACTGGCGCGTCACAACCCTTCTTGAAGACTAGATGCGGATCCGTTCACCAAAGGCTGCACGTCATGAAACTAATCCTTAACGGTTTGTATACTCCTCGCTAGAAACCCGCGTACGCATACAAACAGATAGATTCAACAGGATTAGACTAGGAGCTGAAAGGGGAGGACACGTCGGCATGGGTGCAAGAACAAAATCGTCAGCGAACCTTGCCAAAGACTTGGAGGACTCTGCATACGGAATGGGGATCAGCCTTTTCGGCGTGGCTGATCTCGTTTCCTACCACGACGAACACAGAGTCTGCACAGCACTACTCCACAACTATCCGAGAGCGATCTCCATCGGAATGAAGCTCTCAGACGCCATAGTCGAAATGATAGATCCTAAGGACCCCAGCGCTCTCTATGCACACCACTACAGAACCGTCAACCAAGCACTCGACCTAGCAGCGATCAAAATAGCACATGGCGTCCAAGATCTCGGCTACCGAGCCTTGCCGATCCCAGCGTCGCAGATCATAGACGAGGAGAAGCTCCTCGGAGCCATATCACATAAAGCCGTGGCCGCTCTGGCCGGGCACGGATGGCAAGGGAAGAGCCTCCTCATCATAAACAAGGAATACGGACCCCGAGTTCGATATGCGTCAATACTGACAGATGCTCCGCTGAAGACAGGCAATTTCATTGAGAATCGATGCGGGAGCTGCACGGAGTGTGTCGACCACTGCCCGGCGAAGGCGATCAAAGGGGTTACATTCCACCTTAGGCCGAACAGAGCCTTTGAAGCGGTCGACCTGAAGGCGTGCGATCAGAGGCTCTGGGAGATGTCAAAGAGGTCGTCAATTGGAAGTCGTATCTGTGGAGTCTGCGTCAAAGTCTGTCCATGGGGACAAAGGTCTCAGCGAGGACGTTCCGCCTGACTCAGAGTTTGAGATAGCCAGAGCGCTTCCACCGACATCTGCAGGAAAACAAATCGTAAGGCTTACATTCCGTTCGGCTAGCAGTCGTTTGAGGACGCTAGGTGAAACTTCTCGTGAAAGCAACGATCATTTCACACACGCCCGATCCAGAGAGGGTGGCCGCTCTCGCCTACCGACAGTGCAGATTCGAGGAAGGAATAGACAAGCTCTCGGATCGTTTGGACGAGCAGCAGATCGAGAGGTATATCAGGAAAGCGATTGAGGATGGGCATACTAGCGTTCTCGAACACGCCTCGTTCACATTTCTCATCAAGGGGATATCAAGAGTCTGCACCCATCAACTCGTCAGGCACAGAATCGCATCCTACTCTCAGCAGAGCCACAGATACGTCAAGAGAGTGCAATATGTAACACCTCCGACATGGACGAAGAGGGGGGCTCTGCTTCAAGAACTCGAGGATTTGAGGAAGAGAGGAGATGAGCTCTTCAAGAAAGCCGTCGAGACGGGTATTCCGGTCGAAGATGCTAGAGCGGCGTTACTGGATTACAGAGAGACGAAGATCATTGTCACCATGAATGCAAGAGAGCTCTTGATGTCTTTCTTTCCTCTCCGGTGCTGCATCAACGCCCAATGGGAGATCCGAGGACTTGCTTGGCTCATGCTGAAAGAAGTCAGAAAGGTGGCTCCCACAATATTCGAGAGAAACCCATGCGACTTCTGCCCGGGCGGAGAATGCCTCCTTCAAAAGATAAGGAGTCGTTAGATTACTCCTCATGTATCCGGTAGAGATCGGCCTCGACCCCGAGGATCTCCAAGAACTCGTTGGTTGCTCTGCGGGGTTCCTTGGACTGGGTAATGTACCTTCCGACGACGAGTATGTCGGCGCCCATCTCGAGCGCATTCTTCGCAGATGACGGTTCTATTCCGCCTGCGACGGCAACAAGAACCCTCCTGTCCTTGAATTCAGACTTGATCTCTCTGAGTAGCTCCCAACGCGTCTTCCCGCCTCTCTCCTCATCGATGCCCCGGTGCAGGATCACTATGTCTGGCGGCCCTCTCAGGCCTTTCAGTTGGTGCAGCGGATCTCCAACGTCCATCATATCCATGATGGAGTAGATTCCGAGCCTCTTCGCTTCGTGAATGAATTTGTCGGCCGTCTCTTTTGAGGCGAGCCCCGAGACAACGACCGCATCGGCGGTCTCATCGAACGCGATGTCGACCTCCACCTGTCCCACGTCGAGAGTCTTAAGGTCAGCCACGATCAGGCTGTCTTTCACCAGTTCACGCATCTCTCCGATCACCCTTGTCCCATACTTCTTGATCAGAGGCGTGCCCACTTCGAAAATTATCCGGTCATTCCGAGGAATCTCCTTGAGGAGGTTCTTGACCCTCTCAATGTCCGTGAGGTCGATCGCGATTTGAAGGTAAGGCGGATTCCAGAGACGTGGCACTCTGAAGCCCATTATAGGATGTCTCGCCCTGTCCTTCTCGTACATGATCTTCTCCAACGAAGGATAGTTGGCAAACGCTCTGTTCAGCGCCAGTTTGGTAGCGCTATAGTTGTAGTGGAAGATTCTCCTGTAGTCTTTCGCTTCCGGATGGATGAAAACACTGCAGATTATGACCAAGTCATCAACCTTCTCCTTTGGAACTATGCTCTCCTCAACAGAGTCCGCCACAGCCTTCGCCACCGCCGCCTGAGCCGGGCCGAAGATCTTCTCGGCCTCCTCCATCCCCTTCACCGTCACCTTCGGTACGATCAGGGTGAACGGCTTTGGAGGTAGATTCGGCCTTATGACCGCGAGAAGAGGAGTGTGGCCAACTGAGAGGCTTGCGAGGCCCGCTGCGAACGCTTGTCCAACTGGTCCTTCCTTTTCACCAACTACAAGGTCGATGTGTGCGATCTCGTTGCCTTCTCCAACTAACGCCTCACCAATAAGATACATGAGCGGTATCCAGCCTTTGGTCAAACACTAAATCGATCATCAACATTATATCATTTCACAATGACGCGTCAAACGCAAGAGTTGAATATTCGTCAGAGACAAGCGAGTATTCGCCGATGACGATAGACTCTTGAATGACGGAAGAATGACGTGAACTACCCTATCCCGGGGTATCTGAGGCGGAAAACAGATCGAATCAGTTGTTTGGAAATCTATTTTCTGGCGATATCGATAACGTAACGGGCGATCGCTTCAGGAATATTCCTGTCAGTCACCTTTTGCGCTCCTTGCCAGCTTGGCGAAGCATTGACCTCGATCACATAGGGGCCTTTGTGGGACTCGATGATATCCACTCCGGCGTAGTAGAGACCCATGGTCTTTGTCGCCTTCAGGGCAAGCTCGATGATTTTAGCGGCCACTTGATCTCTCTCTACCTTTCCGCCTCGAGCGACGTTCGTCTTCCAGCTCGACGGTGGAGCAACTCTGCGATAGGCACTTAAGGCTTCGTCTCCCAGCACTAGAACTCTCGTATCTCTTCCTAGATTTTCGATAAACTCTTGGACGTAGATAGGAAGCCCGAGCCGCTCTAGAAGTCGAAACTCGTTGTAGGCGAGTTCATGATCCTCATAGGCAACTGATCCGAAGCCCATGGAGCCGATTAGTGGCTTATAGATGAATCGCTTGAATCGCTTTGAGAAGACGTGAGCAACCAGCGCATTCTCTGTCACGATCGTCCTTGGCACTCCGATGCCCCTACTCTGTAACGCCATCAGGCTCCCGTATTTGTCCCTGCACAGTTGGAACGCCTCAGGTGGGTTGACGACGAGTGTTCCAGACTTCTGCATGTGCGCCAGAAGAGAGACCCTCCTAGTCAGCGACTCGTGTCTTCCGCGTCCGAGTGAGCGCACAACGCAAACATCTGCTCCCGTGATCTCCTCGTTTCTCACAAAGAAGCGGTCAGCGCCCTCGCCGAAGAAGGAGGAAAGGTCAGCAATGCTCGTTGGTCTGACTTCGGCTCCGGCCTTTGAGAAGGCGTCGATCAACTGTTTGCAGTTTATCTCAGGCTCTCTTCCATAAGCTACGACTACTTTCATCAAGATCCCCTAGTTCAACGTGAATCTTTTTGAGCACTTGCTGATGGGATCCGAACTCTCGGAGGAAGCTGCCAAATTTGTAGACCGAAACCACGGGTACGTCACCGCACATTACGATCGGTGTCGCTGCTAACGTTACAACCACGGGAAAGAGGTCGGCCCACTTCCAGCCGTCAACGGCAACTCTTCGGCGCAGATTGTCTGGGAGGCCGAGCACACGTGACCTTTCAACCTGCCTCTTGGCAATCTCAGAATAGGCCGCTCTGAGCCAACTTCTCTTCCAGTGCTTGCAATCCACACAAAGAATAACCGGCTTCCTCGCCGCTACCACGTCGATCTCAAATCTCTTTCTTCCATCTTTCACAACAACATGGCCTAGCGTGGAGTATTCACAGAGTTCAAGGATCTTTGAGACCAAGCTTTCGAATTCTCCCCACGCGAGCGCCTTGCTCACCAATTCAGGATCTGTCCCCCGCGAGATCAGTTCTAGGGCGAGGGCCAACCTGTTTCTAGACTGGATGGAGACCACACCGTCGCGAATGTCCACCAGTCCCTTAGATTCAAGCTCCCACACGAGTTCCTCCACCAAGTTCGGCCCTATAGGAAAGTGGCCGACAAATTGCTCGATACGCAGCACCTTACGATTCCGAGTGAGCCTCAACAGGCCCGTCAAGAACAAAGCACTGTGAGCAAAGGAAGATAAGGAAGCAACGGAAAATTCTGCGCTCCTTGCTTCTTCAGACAGACTCGTCACTCCTCGCTAACAGAATCTCGGAGATCCGCAAATCTCTTCCTATTCGATGACACAATTGAGTTGACCTCTTCCCTCGGAACTGTGTATGCTTGGCCTTTCGAGGGAATCACTGCCATCTGAACCGGGCCGCCGACCTTCACACTCAGTCTAGCAGTCTCTGTAATTAGATGCGCGGCAAGATGTTTCAGACTCGCGACATCCATGTTACAGATGTAGAGTCCATTCACAAGCTTGAGTGCATGGTCCGTGATGCCCGCTAGGGCGAATCCCGAGCCACTGAGACTCGGCTTAGATTCGCGAGTACTCATCACCGTGTAAATCCTAGGTGTCGCATCCCCCTTCCCACGGTCATACCCAGCAATGATCATCTGCGACCGCGGTGGATAATGACGGAGATACACAGAGAGCACACGTCCGAAAGGAGACAATACTGGAAACCATTCGTCATAAACTCTGATCGCGACAGCTCTAAGCTCCTCCATGATGTCTGTCACGTTCTCGATGCCCTTCGTGCTAACCGCCTTCTTCACTATCTCTATTACGATCTCGGACTGTCTGCCCCCTGCGGTCAATACCCCGACATTGCGGATCAGATACACCTTCCTCAAATTGTCATGGAAAACTCCAGACTCGGAAGTACCACGACTATCAGAGGCAATCACGAGGCCGTCCAAACCCTCCAAACAGACCGTCAGAGTCATCTCATGGCAGCCTCTTCAGAGATGAATTCCGAGTGGGAGTACTTTTCCCTTAACTTCGAGCATGGGTTTCGAGGTCTTCATAAACGTTTACAGTTTGTCTTCCTCACAGACCTGGAATCATGAGCCGTGCGGTATCAAGATGTTGACCCAGCAGATGCCTTCTGCCCTGTATGGGCTACACCGGAGATACTGGACGCTTCAAGGCTCACTGGAGGTCTTTCGCGCAGTCACATGGAATTATCTGAGAGGGAACTAAGCTCATAGAGCATCTGCCACATCTTTCAAACCGAGTTCCGTCAGCTTCTCCTTGGTTGGTGTTCCCTTGGTGTCCCATCCCCGAAGCCTATGATACATCGAAATCATCTTCTCGAACTTGCTTCTGTCCAGAACCATCCCTTGCGCGATCCCAGTCGGAACAGGGTCGTCGAACAAACGATCAGGCAGCCAATCGTCCTTGCCTGATACACCCTTTCTAACCGCGATGGCTCTGGTCAAGTTCCAGACCCGCTCACAAACCTTCAACATGCCCTCTAGGGACGAGCTCATTCCGGTCGCTGCAGTGTACGCATTCACGTAAAGCTCGGGAGGAATGCCCAACTCCAGCCAAGGGAGCCTGCACACGCCCAAGCAATCGAACATCGGCCTTAGATGCTGCAAGTGGATAACCCACTTCACCTTGTCTTCGCCATATGTCGTTCTGCCAACCTTGAGATCGTAGGTTATCGCCCAAGACCTATTGTGATGCGCACCAATGTCGCAAGTCGCATAAGACAGCCCCATCGCCTGCGCGCCGCGGCTATCGTACCCACTGATTTCCAGGCCCTTCGAATGCATAGCAAACCTCTCAGAGCCTTTTCCTATCTTCTCCGAAGCGACTCTCACGCCTTCAGCGAGCAGGTTGCCTATTCCCGACCTAGAGGCGATTATTTTCAGCAGTTCGAACATCGCCTTCGCGTTGCCGAACCTCAAGTTCAGCCCATGGACTTCTTCGCTTCTCAACAGCCCTCGTTCGAAACACTCCATCGCGAAGGCCACAACGCTTCCAGCCGATATCGAGTCCAGTCCCAAGTCGTCGCACAGATAATTGGCGTGCACCACCTCTTCGATCTTCTCAAGACCGCAGTTGCTGCCTAGAAGAGCCGCGTTCTCATATTCGGGACCTTCTGCAGCTGTGCCCTTGTAATCCCCGCTCCTTACGATACTGAACTGACCGCAACCCATCGGACATCCGAAACATGACTTGTTCGAGACCTTGGTTTTCGACTCCATAGCATATCCGTCGATTCCGCCTATTGCCTCGAAGTTCGCTGCTTGGAAGTTCCTTGTCGGCAGGCAGTCGTTGTCGTTTGACCAGTCTAGTATCTGAAGGGTGCCTTGCCTCTGCCACATCCTAAGATCCTTATGGTTCAGAGCGACCTGCATCGCCTCGTCGAAGAGGCTTCTGAGCCTTTCAAAGTCCGCGACCGCAACATCTTTTGAGCCTCTGACAGCAACTGCCTTCAGTTTCTTCGCTCCCATCACAGCCCCTATGCCCGTCCTCCCAGCCTGCCTTCCATATTCGACGTTGACGCACGAGAACTTGACTAGGTTCTCTCCTGCTGGGCCTATAGATGCTATCTTGATGCGTCTGTCGTTAAGGTCGTTCTTGATGATGTCCTCGGTCTCGTAGCTTCCTTTGCCCCAGAGGTGAGAAGCGTCTTTGAACTCGACTCGCCCCTCGTCAATCAGCAGATAGGTCGGCCTCTCCGCTTTGCCCTCGATGATCAAAGCGTCGTATCCACTGTATTTGAGCTCTGGGCCGAACATTCCTCCGACGTTGCTGTCACCGTAGATTCCAGTCTGCGGGCTTATGGAGGCGAAGGTAGTCTTTCCAGATGCCGTCGTCAGAAGCCCTGTCAGTGGACCGGTCGCTATGACCAGCTTGTTTTCGGATCCCAACGGAGCGACACTCTGGTGGATCTCACTCCAAGCGATCCATGCCGACCAACCCCTACCTCCTACAAAATCTCGAACGAGACGAGGAGATAATGTCTCATCCGTCGCTCTCTGAGATGCCAGATCAATTCTACCGATTCTGCCCACGTAACCGCCCTTGAACTCAGACATATCTACCTCGCCTCCGGCCGACTGACTTGTCTGACAGCATACCGCAGTCGGTTCACTTCCCCTGCAAGCGTAGTCGGCAGATATGATATCGCACCCGATGGGCAGTATCTGGCGCATTGTGGATCCCCTTCGCAGAGATCGCAGATTATCGGCGTGATGAAGTCTGCATGGAATAAGATGGCCCCGAAGGGGCAGCTCTCCCCGCATGCGCGACATCCTATGCACTTCTGTGCGTCAACGTGGATTCGCCCGTCATCAAGCTTGCTTAATGCCTTCGTAGGACAGCTTTCGACACAGGGAGGTTTCCCGCACAATCTGCATGAGATCGGCACGTTTTTGCCGGGCTTCGGAAAGAGTTGGGTAAGTCGGATCGCTCCTTTGTTGGGATTGTTGACTTTGAAGTGAGATGCAGCGCAGACGGTTTCGCAGATCCTACACCCGACGCATTTCTCAATATTGACCGACAACGCCCTCAAGACAATTCGCCCCAGATTAGAAGCAAGACACGGTGACTACGACATTCCTTAAAAGCCTTGTAGGAAGCTGTCTGCAAGTCTTTTCTATCTCGATTGGAAAATCACCATTCGACAGCCATAGGAGAACACCATATGATTACAATAGTGGGCATCCAAGGCATGGGCAATGTTAGAGCCGGAGACAATGTCGGAGATCTCATCGTGAAAGCCGTCAGAGCGCAGGAACTCACATTTAGAAGCGGAGACATCTTGGTGGTAACCCAGAAGATTCTATCCAAGGCAGAGCAACGCATAGTTGATCTGAAATCTGTACAACCTTCTGAGCGCGCCCTAAGAGTTGCTGAGGAAACGGGCAAAGATCCACGCCTCGTCGAAGTCATTCTAACCGAGACCTCAAGGGTGGTCAGAATGAAAGACGGACACCTGATAGTAGAGACGTGGCAAGGTTTCGTATGTGCCAATGCAGGCGTCGACAAGTCAAACGTGCCAGAGGACGAGACGGTCACTCTACTACCGGTCAACCCAGACGACTCTGCAAATAGGATTAGAGAAAGAGTCAAGGAGCTAACTGGCAGCGACATCGCCGTCATCGTATCAGACACCTTTGGACGACCTTGGAGGATAGGACAAATGAACGTCGCGATCGGAGTCTCAGGGATGAAACCGATTAGGGACTATCGAGGATCCTATGACATGTTCGGCCACCAGCTAAGAGTGACTATGATGGCAGTAGCCGACGAGTTGGCCTCCGCAGCGGAACTGGCAATGGGCAAGTCAGACGGAATACCAGCGGTCTTGATTCGTGGATATATCTATGAGAAGGCCGATGGGTGGGCAAAGGATCTCATAATGCCTGCAGATTCAGATCTATTCCGATGAGCTGACCAGCCGACTCACCTTTGAGAAGAAAACTCGGTCTTCAACAACCGCTCCGCAGCACGAAGATCTCCTAACGTGTTAACGTTGAAGAATGATTGAAGCTTCGGATCGATTGACTTGATGACAAGCGTAGATAGATATAAGACATGAAGTTCACTCAGCAGCGAGCGCATATCAAAACGCTCAGTTTCAATCACCTTCGCTGCGGCTAGCTGAGTTCGTCTCACCTTATAGGCGGCATGAAGCGGCTCAGCGTATCCATTAGGCCATCTAGGAACGACTGCGTCAGACCTTCGGCAGAGATCGAGCATGAAGCCGACTACCTTTGGGGATACGAGCGGGACGTCACAGGTAAGAACCGCGGCGAGTTCACCGTTGGTAACGTCCAGAGCGGAAGCAAGGCCGAGAAGTGGACCCCTTCCCGGCATTCTGTCCACGGCGAAGAGCGCTTCGGGAACGATCTCGGCCAATTCGTCGCGCTGGGCAGCTGTGCCTGCAGCTACTACAAACTCGTCCGCACAGGCTCTGACTCGATCAATGATATGTCGGATCATCGGTTTGCCTTCGATATCTGCGAAGGCCTTGTCTCCTCCGAATCGAGCTGAGTCGCCGCCAGCCAGCACTACCGCGGAAATCATCGGGACCCTCTACTCTCTCCAGCCTTCCAGATTACGTGTCTCGCTATCTCTTCCGCGATATCTACCTCGGTCGTCTGCTGCAAACCTCTCCATCCAGGCTGACTATTGATCTCTGCCACCAGCGGACCACGAGCGCTCTCCATAATGTCAACTCCCGCGATCTCACAACCAATGACACGAGAAGCCTTCAAGGCGATCGAATTGACCTCGTATGACAACTCGGCTTTGATCGGACGAGCTCCTTGGCTCACATTCGTCTTCCAGCCTTCTGCTTGGCGATGCATGGCAGCCACGACTCTGTCCCCGATAACAAAGGCACGAATGTCCCTTGTGCCATGCTCCACGAATTCTTGGATATACACCACGTGATGGTTGTAAGCGAGTGACCTGAAGATCCTAGTCGCGATCTCTCGGTCCGTGACCCTTGTGGTTCCTATGCCCCGCGATCCAAAGATCGGCTTCACGACGACGTCTCCGCCCAACTCATCAAACGCTCTGAGGGCGTCTTCATGCCTTTCGACAGCTATCGTCCGCGGCACCGGCAGATCACTCTCCTCCATCAGAGTCAAGGCATAATACTTGTCAACCGCTTTCTCAATGGCAGATGGCGGATTGAATATCGGAACTCCAAGACGTTCGAGCCTATGGATCACATCGAGTCTGAAGATTATCTCTTCAAGCGAGCCTCGACCTATGGGCCTCACGACTATAGCGTCCAAGTCCGATACTAGGTCAGAATCCTTCACTTGAACTGCGGGCTTCGAATCAATCCGTGCAACTATGTCCGGGAATCTGAAGCAGAATGGTTCTGACCCTAGCCTTCCAATAGCATCCTTAAGATGTCTTGAGCACCAGGCATTCTCATTTCTGGTGATTATTCCGATCTTCAGTGTCGACCCTTCCTAGTTAGACATCAAATACGTTCAGCCTATCACATTTTAACTGTGATGATCAGAAACATACCCCGTCAGATTCGATTCTCTTCCTAGACTGGAGCGCATTCACGGACCACAGTTAATAGAGCCTGATGAAAGATAGGAAGAAACACTATCAGAGGGACGCAATATGTCACAGGAAGACACTGCGATACCGGAAGAGCTCCGCGCAGACCTAGTTCTAATGAACGGCAAGATAATGACGATCGACAAAGATGACTCAATTGAAGAGGCCGTCGCAATCAAGAATGGAAGAATAGAAGCAATCGGGAAGAACCACGAGATCCGGCAGTTCATCGGAAACAGAACACGTGTCATCGATCTAGTTGGTAAGGCAGTACTACCGGGGTTCAACGATGCACACAATCACCTTGTGGAGTCCGGCCTGAATCTTGCAGAATTGGACTGTCGTACCCCGCCCATAGCTTCGATCGAAGAGATCATTCAACTCGTCAGAGACAAAGCTTCCAAGGTCGAACCCGGCACATGGATCAAAGGCTGGGGATACGATCACACTAAGCTGAGGGAGAAAAGACATCCATCTAGAATGGATCTAGATCGGGCTGCGCCCCACAATCCCGTCCTAGTCAGGAGAACAGACGGTCATATGTGCGTTGTCAACAGCCGAGCTATCGAAATAGCCGGAATTACGAAGGACACTCCCGACCCTCCCGGCGGACACATCGTCAAAGATCCACAGACCAACGAGCCTTCCGGACTTTTGCAGGAGACAGCGCAAAATCTGGTGAAAGAGAGGATACCCCCACCAACCCTCGACCAAATCAAAGAAGCAATTCGACTTGCTTGTCAGATCTACCTCGCTGAGGGGATAACAAGCACCCAAGAGGCGGGCGTCGGGCCCGAGGAGATCAGAGCGTTCATCGAGATGCAGAAGAGCGGCGATCTACCCATCAAAGTCTACATGATGCTGAAAGTCGACTACCTCAAAGACATCCTCAAACTTGGGATCTACAGTGGATTTGGAAATGACAGGCTGAAGATTGGGCCGATAAAGATCTTCATGGACGGGAGCATGGGAGGAAGAACTGCTGCTCTTTACTCGCCATATGAGAATGACTCGAGCGCGTACGGGATACTCCGTCAAAGTCAGGAGGAGTTAGACGAACAGGTCAAAGTGTCACACGGCGCAGGCTTCCAAGTTGCAATACACGCGATCGGCGACAGAGCAATCGACATGACTATCAACGCGATAGAGCGTGCGCTGAAAGAGAATCCGCGGGGAAATCACCGTCACCGAATTGAACACTGTGGACTCGCCACCCCACAACTGCGAAAGAGGATCAGAGATCTCGGAATAGTGGCAGTACCGCAACCGACGTTCATATACGCTCTCGGCGACAGCTTCGAGGCGAACCTTGGCGTTGAAAGGATGGGATCGACCTATCCAATGAGATCCTTCATAGATGATAGGATCTTGGTGGCCGCGAGCTCTGATAGGCCAGTAGTCATCGGCTCGCCCTTGGTTGGAATCTGGAGTGCCGTGAACAGACAGACCGCGAATGGCAATACCTTGGCCCCTGAACAGAGGATCTCCGCGTCAGAGGCGATCAGACTCTACACAATAAATAGTGCCTACGCTTCGTTCGAGGAGGATAAGAAAGGCAGCATAGAGCCTGGGAAAGCAGCGGATCTAGCTATAATCTCATCAAGCCCTGTGGACGTCCCATCAGAGAGAATAAGGGATCTGAAGGTCGAGACGACCATAGTCGATGGAAAGGTGATGTATCAGGCATCAGCCTGACTTGACAATCTGTTCTAGTACTCCACCTGGACAGACGCCATGACCGCGAGGAGTCTTCTGAAGGCTTTCCCGAACTTTATGATCGCCCCCATACTGCCTAGGAGACGCATCTGACGTGTCATGATTGCCGTGGCGCCATCGATTTCGCCCTTGTTGACTCCCATCCAGATGTTGTACGGTCCTTCGAGGGTGAAGTCCGTCTTTTCACCCGCAACGGTCTCTCTGATCTCCACAACTTTTCCGTCTGCGAACTTCATGAATATAGGAGGCAACTCCTCCAACCGATCCGTCACGCGATATGTGAACGTGGCATTGAATCCTTTGGCACCTGTGAGGAATTCAGCATCAGCGTTCGCGACATCTTGAACCCTCTTGAAGAAGTCCAGACTGCAGAACTTGACCATCCCGATTCATCCTCTGGAATAGAGGAATATGCCCCCTAAGCTGAGAGAAGGCATTAAATAGTTGCGGTCCAAGACTGGTGCGACCATTCTCCCAGGCTAGGACGAAAATGAGTGAAAATCGTCGTCCCATAGACAGCATTCTTCATCCGTCCAGCTTGGCAGTCGTTGGAGCATCTAAAGACCCCTTCAAATGGGGGCATATGCTCTTGGCTGCGATCATGAAAGGGGGCTACAGAGGCCAGATTTATCCCATCAATCCAACGGTCGACGAAGTGGAAGGACTCAGATGCTATCCGAGCATCACGGATGTACCTGGCCCTGTTGACCTTGCAGTTGTCGTCGTTCCAAGCCGCACCGTTCCGCAGATAATGCGTGAATGCGCTCAAAAGAAGGTGCCGGGAGCCGTCATCATAACCTCAGGTTTTGGAGAGACAGGAGAGGAGGGTAGGAGGCTCCAGCAAGAAATAGTCAAGATAGCTCACGAAGGAAACGTCCGGTTTATCGGGCCGAACTGTATGGGCGTATGCAGCTCCCCGGCCAAGCTCAGCGCCCTGATGATTCCCTTCCTTCATGCGAAAGGAGAGGTGGCCTTCATCTCTCAGAGCGGCGGATACGGTATGCAGCTCTACCTCAGAGCGCAAAACGTAGGCGTCGGCATATCGAAATTCATCAGCTCAGGAAACGAGGCCGATCTAGACTGTGTCGACTATCTGCGGTACTTTGCGGAGGACGAGGACATCAGACTCATCGCTTTGTACATCGAAGGAATAAAGAACGGCAGGAAATTCTTCGAGGCGGCCCGCGGAGTATCGAAGATCAAGCCTATAGTCGTCATCAAGGTTGGAACAACGGATGTCGGAAGCAAAGCCGCCTCGTCTCACACAGGCGCTCTCGCCGGGTCGGATAGAATCTACACCGCCGCCTTCAGGCAATCAGGCGTGGTCAGAACTTCAAACGCTGAAGAGATGTTCGACGCAATCAAAGCCCTGCTGTACTGCCCACTCCCAAAGCGAGAAAGAATCGCAGTTATCACGAACTCTGGAGGAGTTGGTGTCGAGACTGCGGACGCCTGCGTTCAACTGGGAATGTGCCTTCCAACCCTGACACGAGAGAGTCAGGTGAAGATAATGGAGGTCATACCACCTTTTGGAAACCCAAGAAACCCGGTCGATCTGACAGCATCTCTCAACATGGAAGCGTTTCTCAAAGTCCCTGACATCGTCTTGCAAGACGAAAATGTCGATGGCGTGATCACACTGGGCCTGGGAGTATCAATAATCCACGCGATGTTCCCGGATACCCCGCGGGAGGCTTTCTTGGGAATAATCAAGGGACTCAACGATCAGCTCGTCAAGACCTACAAGAAGTACGACAAGCCGGTATTGGTGATAAATCCGGCAGCGGACATGGAAGTGGAGGCGGCTAAGCTTCTCGAAGACAATGGCATACCTGTCTACGTGACCCCGAGTCGCGCTGCAAGAGCTATGGCTGCTCTGCTTGAATACAAACGCTACCGAGAAGCGGCTGTCTAGCACAACATGTTGTTGGAGAGTCGTCACTTTTTGAAGAGAGACAGAGTCGACGGAACGAAGAGGGCATACGCCCTCTGGTTCAGCTACATCCTCTCCGCTTCGAGAGAACTCGGCAGCGACAAGACTGTGGATCTGATCGCAAAGGTGGCCAATAGACGGGGCAGAGCTGACGGTGCCGAACTGAAAGAGAAGCTTGGAATCAGGGGTGACGATCTCAACTCCACCTTGAAGGTCTACGAAAAGTTCTTGTCTGACTCCGGCGCGGAAGTCAAGACCTTGTGTGCCGAAGAGACCAAGGCGATAATAAAGATCGATTGTTGCCCCATATTCGAAGGTTTCCGCAGCGCTGGAATGACCTGCGACTGGCTTACAGAAACTATGTGCAAGACCCTTACTCTCCCATTGCTGCAGGCGATAGTGAACGAAGTGAACCCAAGCCTCAAAATTAGAATAAGGAAGTATAGGAGCTCTCCCGAAGATTTCTGCTTGGAAGAGCTCTCTTCCTAATACAGTATCGATCGTCACAGGTTGGAATATGGCTATAAGGCACCCTCTCGTCTGAGTCTTTCGACTTCTTCTTTCGAGTAACCGAGGAGCCCCGTCAGTATCTCCTCTGTATGTTGGCCGAGCATGGGAGCGGGGACGCTCGGGGCTATCGTGGTCTCTGAGAACTTCACAGGGAAGTTCGGCATTCTAGTCTTGCCTGATTGAGGGTGATCTATCTCAGCAATCATCCCTCTAGCTATCACATGTGGGTCTTCGAACACCTGGTCCACACCGAGCACAGGCGCCACTGGAACCCTCGCTTCAACGAGCCTATCCACAACCTCTTTGGTCCGCCTGGCTTTGGCCCAGTCTCTCACAATATCTCGGCTATCTATCTTCTCGACTGCAAGCGCCTTCGTTAGTCTCTCGAGTATATCTCCCATTGGGGCTCCTATCACGACATATCCGTCTGCCGATTCGAACATTCCATAGATGCCGGTGAAGTACTTCTTGTAGGTGTCAACTGGTTTCTCGCCGGTCAAAGTATGCAGTACGATTGAAGGAATCATGGCTATCATCGTATCGCTCTGGGCCACATCTATCATTTGGCCAACGCCCGTAGTTCTTCGCGCGTAGAGAGCCGCCAGTATGCTAATGTCCGCGAAGAGCGCGGGAATTAGGTCTCCGATCGCTTCTTCGGTGTGAATCGGAGGCCCCTTTGGATCATTCCTCTCGCCGGTCAGGCTCATTATACCGCACATCGCTTGAGCAGTTATATCGAAAGAAAGCCTCGCAGCATAGGGGCCCGTCTGCCCAAAGCCTGAGAGGGACGCATAGATCAGCCTCGGGTTTATTTTCCTCAGCTCGTCGTATCCCAGCCCGAGCCGATCCATCGCTCCAGGACTGTAGCTTTGAACCAAAACATCCGAGATCCGGACCAGATCTTCGAATATCTTGATACCTGACTCGTGCTTGAGATTGAGAGTCATGCCCTTCTTGCCTCTATTCAGATAGACGAAGTAGGGGCTAGCTCCATTGACCAACGGAGGAAAGAATCTGTTCATTTCTCCCCAAGGCGGCTCGATCTTGATTACCTCGGCGCCCATGTCGCCGAGCAACATGGTACAGAAAGGACCAAACCAATAATGAGTCAGATCGAGGATTCTGATTCTGTCCAGAATCTTTGGCATTTTTCCCGAGCTCCAATCCGTTGTGATCGAGGTAACGGACAGTGATTTTATGAATGATTTATAAGGTTTCCAGAAGTCTGGTTGTCGGCAGCAGAAGAAGACAGATTCCGAACTGGATTCGAAGACGGACTGAGCGCTATCTTCAAACTGGTCGAAATGTGCTTCGTCATGCAGTTGATCCATTAGGCGAATGCATCTAGCCATCATCACCAAGGGAATGAAACTGACTACGCTTGAAGCCTAGGCAAATTGGAAAGGCTTATCCCAAAATCAGACGTGATAGCGTGAGAAGGACCGCCGGTGACGTATTTGCCACATCTACACATAGCCTCCGAGGATGACGTGAGAAAAGGCAAGACCACTGACATATACTTCGTCAGAACCAAGCAGATACTCGACGCAAAGGGACTTTCCGACAGACGCGTCGTGGCCGAAGTCACCCCCAGCAGCCTGCCCGAGAACTGGCGCTGGGCAGTTCTCTGTGGAATCGAAGAGGAAATGGCGCTTTTCGAAGGAAGAAATGTCGACATCTACGCGATGCCTGAAGGCACTATCATCAGACAGAAAGACCACCGACACATCCGAGAGCCGGTCATAGTGATTGATGGACCATACGGCGAGTTCTGCGAGCTTGAAACTCCGCTACTGGGACTCATCTGCCAAGCTTCAGGTATTGCCACGATGGCCGCTCGAGTGAGGAAGGCAGCTGGCAAGAAGCTGCTGGTTTCATTCGGTATAAGACGTGCACATCCAGCACTGTCGCCCATGATAGACAGAGCAGCGTACATAGGCGGATTTGACGGCGTGTCCAGCCTGAAGGGCGCCGAAATCATAGGAAAGGACCCAACTGGGACCATGCCTCACGCGCTTATACTGGTCATGGGAGACCAAGTCGCCGCTTGGAAAGCATTTGATGAGGTCATGCCGCCAGAAATTCCACGTATAGCCCTAGTGGACACGCTCTATGATGAGAAAATCGAAGCGATTTTGGCCGCTGAGGCCCTGGGATCAAGACTGGACGGGGTTAGGCTTGATACGCCTAGTTCGAGACGGGGGGACTTCGCTGAAATCGCAAGAGAGGTCAGGTGGGAACTCGACGTTCGAGGATTCGACAGAGTGAAGATAGTGGCCTCTGGAGGATTCGACGAGGTTAAGATATTGGAGCTGGGCGATGCACCAGTGGATGGATTCGGCGTTGGAACCTCGATAAGCAACGCGCCGACAGTCGACTTTGCCATGGATATCGTGGAGATTGAGGGCAGACCAATCGCCAAACGCGGAAAGCTCGGAGGAAGAAAACAAGTTCACAGGTGCACGAATTGCTTCGTGGACGTCGTTGCACTCTCGCGGGCTAAGCCGCCGATTTGCCCGAAATGCAGAGGTCGAATGACATCCTTGCTCAAACCATTGATGAAGGCCGGGAAACTTGCCACGAAGATTCCTAGTCCAGATGAAATACGCGAGAGCGTTCTTCAACAGCTAGAGAATGTAAATTTGTAGACTAAGCGCTCATAGGACGAATTCGACTATTCGTCTTCTCGCGGGCAAGGATACATTGAGGACACGTGTCTCGCCAATCGTAGCCTCAACTTCCTGCGATGAATGCACGTGTCCGTGAACCCAGACCTCTGGTCGGTAAGATATCATGATTGGCTCATATTTTTTGGATGCCAGTTCGGGCCAAATACGCTCGTCCTCTCCCACCAATGTCAGGTAGGTTGGAGAGTAGTGTGTTAGCACGATCTTGCGCTGAGATTCACATTTTTCGAGGATTTCTCGCAATCTGTGCAGCCTTTCTGCATGCTCTCTCCAGACGTTCTTCACGTATCGCCTTTGCCAAAACGTCGGCCTATCCAAGGAACCCCTAGATCCGATGAGATCGATCGAGCCCCTATCATCGTGAAGCGTTAATTTCTCGTCTCGCACCCATCTTATCTCATGGACTTTAAGATACTCGTCTTCGCTCTCGGCATACTCCTCATTTCCGAAGCAAGCGAAGACATCCCCTTTGAATGCCTTCCGAATGGTCGAGACCACGGCAGGCATCATCGGAAGATTGTTTCTCAAAACGAGATCTCCCGCGAGAAGCATTACGTCTCCTCCGTGGCAATTATTCAGCGCCTCTCGAAACATATCTAGGTACTTCGGCGCATGGACATCACCCGTCGCTAGAACATGCAAAGGTCTCACGCTAACCCGAATCACTGCAGCTACTAGACAGACCGTCACGAAACATCTCTGATCGATTCAATACATGAAATAAGGCCATATCATTCTGACACCAATGAAGACTAGGAACAGACTGAAAATCCTTTGAAGCATCGCTGGTCTCAATCTCCTCGCGAGGGAGGCTCCAATCTGGCTTCCGCCAACAATACCGAGCGATAGTGCCGCAGCGTACTCGGGAAGAACATGGTTCAACGCCACATGAGTCACAGCGCCCGATATTGAAGTGAATATCATCATAAACATAGAGGTTGCCACCGAGACATGCATGGGTATTCCCATAACTAGGTTCATCACTGGGACCATAACGGCTCCACCGCCAACTCCGAATAAGCCGGACGCCAGCCCTCCAAAGAAGCTCAGTCCAACCCCTAACGGAATGTCAACGAAGAAACTGAATTGATTTCGACTCGCGTCTACTAGAACCCGATGCCACCTTAGAACGCCTGTCCTCGGATCTGATGCCATGGCTTTTCTCTCTCTCATGAAGAGCATTCGCAGGGCAACGAAGACCAGGAAAGCCCCGAAGAGAGCGGCCAATAGTCCGGATGAGATTAATCTTGTAAGATAAGCGCCGATTATCGCTCCTGGAACCGTCCCAAGCGCAAGCGTGGCCCCAACTCTGTAGTCAATTCTCCGTTGCCTGTAATAGGCGAATGAGGAAGCTATCGCGTTGACCACGATCACTGCGGAGCTTGTTCCTACTGCCTGTTGAGTGATGACGGAATAGAGGAGGGTGAGAATGGGGACCATGAGGAATCCTCCTCCCACCCCTATCATGGATGAGACTGTTCCTACGAAGAGTGCGATGATCGTCAGAGCCGCTGCGTCGGCAAGAAGCAAGGTATCACCGGATTCTGACGAGAAGGAGGCCGCGCCTATTTATGAGTTATCTGATGGAAACGGTTGAAGGTAAACCATAGCTAGAGATTCCTTGTAGCACTTAGATGTTGATGTATCTAGATTACAAAAACTTAAGGGAGTAGACGGACAAGCAAGCAATCGGAGAGACTAGGGGTCATGAGACGCTCCATCGCAATCGGATTAATCGTTCTGTTTCTGGTCTACACGATCGTGACCGCCATGTTCGTGCAAGATATAGTCATGATAGCAATGATCGCCTTCGGAGGAGGCCTAGCTGTAGGACTCGCCCGACTCTATAGGAAGAAGAAAACCTGACCTGAAAATCGACTCGGATTGAAGTTCACTGCTTGGTTCCACATCTCGTGCAATAGGACGCCTCTCTTGACAGTTGGAGTCCGCACCTCGGACAAAACTTGGCCTCATGGCCGGTGGCAGATTTGGATTCTGGAATCTGGAACACAATCCTCTCTGATACTACTGTGGTTCCAGCGATGCGGTCGCTGAACTTTTGGTTTGGATCGCCTTTGGTTCCCAGCCCGATCAACAAGTCGATCAGTAGGAGGGCCCAGTGTATTTTGCTCACATTTCTGATGAACGCCTTTTCGACGTTTGGATTCCTGCCGTCAAGTGTTACAACCTTCAGCCCCATTATTCGCTTGCCGATCGTCGCGCCATAGGCTGATTCCATAAAGACGAAGTAGAAGATCGAGAGTATACCGAACATTAAGGGAGCACCCAATAAGATCATTGGAACGTCGAATAAGGCAGGCAATGTCACAATCGCGGCGATGATTCCAACGATGATCCCTAAGAGCACAGAATCTATGAGGAGGGCCATGATTCGGTTAAGCCAGTGAGTTTGCAGTTTACGATCGTTTCCGATGCGGTCGAGGTTGGAAGCCAACGCAGGTTCCCTTGGTTTTTCCAACCCAGCTGATCTAATAAGCCTTGGCATATACTTGGCAGGAAGAAAACTCTGTTCTTTGCTACACGTGCTTTTCTAGGTCGACTAGCCTTTGAAGTTCATCCATCTTGCTGAGATGATGCCGAACTATGCTGTTCTCAAGCTCCTCTTCCAAGAGCTTGAATACGTCCTGATGGATTCTAATGAAGTTCGAGTCTTCTGGATCTCTGGGCCTCTTCAGGCCGACGGAGATTATCTTCTTGACTTTGCCTGGGCGAGCGCTCATTACAATGATTCTGTCTGCGAGTTCAATTGCTTCTGGAAGGCTGTGAGTCACCAATACAAATGTCTTCTCGGTGTCATCGTATATCTCCGCCATCTCCCCCCTAAGCATCTGAGCCGTGAACTCGTCCACGGAACTGAAGGCCTCATCCATTAGAATCACGGAAGGGTTGACCGCCAGTGCCCTCGCTATGCCAACTCGCTGTTTCATACCGCCTGAAAGCTGCTTGGGATACCGGCGTTCGTGACCTCGAAGGCCAACGGCTTCTATGAGCTCCATGGCTATTTTCTCGCGTTGCTCTTTTGACAGTTTGTAAGCCTCCAAGCCCAGTTCCACATTTTCAAGAACTGTTCTCCAAGGATAGAGCGCAAAGTTCTGGAAAACCATACTGACCTTGTGAACTGGTTTGGACATTATCTCTCCGTGAAACTTGACGCATCCTGATGATGGCTTGTCTAACCCCGCAAGGAGTCTCAGCAGAGTCGATTTTCCGCAGCCGCTTGGCCCGACGATCGAGACGAATTCGCGGTCACGGAGATCAAATGAGACATCTCGCAGTGCAGGCAAGTCGCCGTCGCAGCCAGCAAACTCTTTTGAGACGTCGATGACTTCCATCTGAACAGTCATCTAAGCCCACCTGCGGATCTTTGATTCGAGATAGCCAAAGAGCAGTCGGTCCGCAGTTACGGCTATGCAGCCGATCACCATTATTCCTGCGAGAGCGTACTCCATCTTCGGAAACTCGGTGCTCATCATCCTATTGATGAACGACCCGATTCCCGAGACACCAGCAAAGATCTCTATTGCAAGAACAATCTCCCAGACAAAGTCGAATGAGATTCTGAGGCCCGAAATGATGTAGGGAGATATGGCTGGGAGAATCATCTTCATGAATGTATCCACGCGGTCTTTTCCAAAAATCCTAGAGACGTGAAAATATTCGATGGGAATTGCTTTCACGCCACCTCTGACTGTGAAATAGATGGGGAAGAAAGCGCAGATGCTACTCATGAGAATCGCGACGGCGTCACCTGGCCCAAGGAAATGCGCAAACAGTGGAATGAGAGCGAGGTCCGGCAGACTCCCCGCCAACATGATCAACGGTGTCACAACATTATCCGTCTTCTCTCTAAGCCCAGTCGCCAATGCCACTGGAACGGCTATAAGGAGCGCCAGAATGATCCCTGTCGACAGGTTCAGGAAAGTCCGCAGAACAATAACAAGGAAGCTCGGCTCAGAGAGGCAACAGAAGAGAGTCGCCACCACCTCAGAGGGCGGAGGTACGTTACCTCCTTCGAGAAAGATTCTGGAAGTTGCTTCCCAAAAGACAAAGATGCCCACCATTGGTATGAGGAACAGGAACCGATCCCGTTTCATATGGATCGATTCCATTATCCTCATGTTCTTACTCTCCTGAGCGGGGATCGGTGCTAGATCTATCGAGGCTCTGCCCTGCACCGTCTGTCCAGAAGGCTCAATTGCGCCTCAACGATGATTCTTGAGATTCTATATTCATTGTCGATCAGACATCTTGGACACAGATTGGCGAGGCTTTCCTCCATGCGATCATCCTGGGGGAGAGGAGTGTTATCGTTTGGAAGCTCTATACCGCAAAGTCGGCATGTTTTCGGCTGGCTCAAACCGATCCCCACACTCATGGCCTTCAGTCGGTATTCAAGAGTTGGTGTATACCTCATGATATAGACACGTAATACGATAAAGGGCGGGTATGTCCAGCTATAACAAGCATCGCCATAAACGTCGATCTGCCCCAGACCGTGGTTTGCCAACTTCAAGTAAACTCATATCGCTTCGGCCCGTGGACTCTCCCTAAACTCTGCCAGAAATCCTCTGGAAACGTTCCGTGGGCTTATTAACCTCCATACTCTAAGCCGTTCCTGAAGGGGAGCCTGGGAAGGGCTTTTACAGGCGATTCGACTGAAAGTTTGAAATATTAGACTCTCTCATCAGAAATAGCCCGGAATCACCGGATCTGTGTTGACACTTACTCAGCGGCTCGGCGATGACTTTGAGCACCTTTCGGACCACCCCCTTTACAATCGTCGTGCCGACGTTCAACGAACGAGAGAATCTTACTATGCTTGCCTCGCAGCTTCTCTTCGTCTTCAAAGAAAACAGGCTCGATGGATCAGTCCTCATCGTCGATGATAGTAGTCCTGATGGCACCGGAGAGCTGGCAGAAGAGATTAGCAGAAAACATCCCAACTTCAAGGTATTCCATCGACCCCGAAAGGCCGGGATAGGATCAGCCTATCGCGAGGGATTCAAGATGGCCCTTGAGGGAGGTTGTGGGATAGTTTTTGAGATGGACTCCGACCTCTCGCACGATCCGAGCTTCATCCCGAACTTTCTTCGAGCTATAGATGAGGGTTGGGATGTCATTATCGGGTCAAGATATGTGCCAGGTGGCAGGGTAATAGGATGGGGTTGGCACAGGAGATTCGTAAGCAAGGTTGCCAATTTCCTGTCAAGGCACCTAGCCGGTCTGAAGGTGCATGATGCGACAAGCGGCTACAGGGCGATTAGAGCCGGCTCTCTATACAAAGTTGACCTTGAAGGCACATTGTCAGATGGCTACGCCTTCCAGACTGAGCTGCTCTTCGACTTGAACCAGATAACCAATAAGATTCGAGAAATCCCCACAACGTTCGTGAACAGACGTAGGGGAAAATCGAAGCTCAGCGCCATGGATCTCGTTCACTTCGCATGGACCATCGTCAGATTATCGATAAGAAGGATCTTATCGCGGAGCGTGTTCCAATGAGCTTGGACAGAGCTCAGGAAGACTGTGCTGCTCGACTCTAGGTTGATAACAAATGAGTAGACCGGAGGATTGTGTCGACCTCGTGGCTCACCCGATGCAGCTGTTCTGGCACTATGTCCGCCCGGCAAAAGACATAGCAGGCGGTGGCGACCCGAGAGCGACGAGAGATCTTGCACGATTCATTCAAGGCTCAGAAGCCCCTGCACCAGTGGGTAGTGAACCAAAGGTTTGGTTTGCGAAACAGGCTATTCTGGTCTGGCTTGCTTCGTTTGGAGCGCTAATCATCCTTTCGACGGTACAGGTCTGGAATATCAGAATAGGACTCGTCGTCTCTGAAGTGGGGCTTGCCTTGCCTCCCCTTCTCTATGTGACTTTCAAGAAGTACGGAGTCGAAGCCTTGGGCATTAGAACACACGCTATTCCAAGGAACTTCGTGAGAGGTTTGGCGATCGGACCCCTTACGTTCCTTGCAGGGACGCTAATCGCGGGGACGCTAATCTACGTCTTTCCGCCGCCTTCATGGTATCTTGAGGTGTTCACAAGCATCACCCCGACAAGCCTTCCAGACTTGGCTACTTGGATGATCCTAATGAGCACAATTGTTGCACCATGCGAAGAGATCCTGTCCAGGGGACTGGTCCAACAAGGGATGGAGTTCCGCTATGGAAAACGGATGGGACTTCTCTACTCCTCCATTCTTTTCGGCGTGCTACACCTAGATCCGTGGAGATCTCCAGCGACGGCGGTGATGGGACTCGTGGTCGGATACCTCTATCAGAAACAAGGCTACAATCTGTTGGCTCCAATCGGGGCTCATGCTGCAAACAATTGCCTCGCAATGATTGTCGCCTACTTCGTAAGATGACCGAGGCCATAGTCGAACTTCTTCGACTTGACAATCAGGCCAATGCGACATAGCCCCGTCATGCAGCAATGAAAAATCGCCAAAGGCGCGTGTCTATTTTTACAAGCTGGAGGCCATCTTCATGAGCACGCTCGAGGAACCCGTTGCCTCACAAAAGGCGAAGCCTTCCAATCTGTTGGGTATGGCGTCGTTTGACACGAACCTATCAACTGAATAGGTGACGGCCTGACATAAGGACTAAATAGAATTAGCTCTTCTTTATGCGTTTGCCGGACGGTTTAGGCGAAAACCGAAAACCAACTCGAAAGAGATGGCGAGTAGGAGGGCCGTGCGGAGGATCTGTCGAGCGAACCGAAAGGGGAGCAAGACAGGGTCACTCGAGCGAACCGAAAGGAACGCTGGAGTGAAGGTGAGTAGTTCCCCGAAAGGGAAACGAAAGCAATCAGCTGAAAAGCTGGGTCATTCCGCTAAAAAGCCGGTCCGAGGAACGGAAACGTTCAGCGGAAAGGTGGAGGTGGCGGTCCCCTCCAATCGTCCGGCGTTTTCATTTTTGGAGATCATAGGCCATAGACGGAACGTATCCCTAGGATGGGCGCGCACATCAATTGGTTAGTGATCGCGAATTCTCTTTTCGTAGCCACTCAGCAAAGGAAAAAAGGAGGCCTTATCGAATCTAGAAGGGGTTGAGCATAAGGGGGCGTGCAATGAACAAACAGGAAAGGGCAAAGCGGTCTAAGAAGCGGGAACAGACCCTATTCAGAATCGGGCCGATGTTCGCTCTGTCAAGTTCAGAGAAAGAGTTCGAACAGCTCATGAAGAAGAACTACCTTATTCCGATCAAACGTAAGTGGAAAGAACCACCCACGTATATCACCTAATGCCCCGGCGGCCTCAGGCATCACACATACTTCTCTGCCCCATGCACGGGAGACCTGTCGAGCGGGCGTGTATGGCCAATGATCCAAGTGCGAGAATAGGACAGAGCCTCTATTACATATCTCCTGATTCGAAGTCTAGGCCATTCAGAAAGACGTGCCCATCAAGAAAGTCAGAAGGATACAAGGATAGGTGCAGATCTATCGCTTGAATCCGAGGGTTTCCTTCTCGCTCATGGCAACCATGGTTATTGTTGATCTAATTTTATCGATTCTCCTAATACTGTTAACCAAGGCGTCAAGTTCTTCCATCGTCGGGGATTCAACCTTGGCGATTATGTCGTAGACTCCATAAACTGGGAATGATTCTCTGACCCCTTGCATCTTCTTCAACTTGGCAAGTATCTCCTCTTCCGCGCCGAGTTCGCTGTTAATCAGAACGAAACAGATCACCATTGTGATCGATCTCCCTCGATACGGTTTGAAGAATATCCGCTCCTCAAGCTATAAAACCATTCGATCTCGGTCATGGAAGAGCCGTCGCCTGCTTACCGATACGGAAATAATCTCGTGAAATCCTCTCACGATCTTGGATTCGGCGAAAGAAATGCGATGACTTAGCCTTCGCCGAAAGATGTGACAAGACTGAAGGTGATCGAATGGCGGAAGACTCAGATATTCTACGGTCAAGGCTTTCAAGAGAACTAACAGACAGAGCAAGGTACTTTGTGAGCAGCATGAAAGAAGACATGAGGATAGCTGAGGAGGACATCTACTGCACACTGGCCCATGACAAGATGCTCTTCAAGCAGGGAATAATCTCCAAGGAGCAACTCGACAAGATCACAGACGGCCTTCTCGAAGCCCTCACAAAATTGAGAGAAGGCACCATCCAGGCGATCGGAAAATACGAGGACATCCATCCGCTTGTAGAGGCCTACGTCATATCCAAACATGGAAGGGAAATCGGCGGGCGAATTCACACCGGTCGCTCCAGGAACGATCAGGTGATGTGCGACGTTCGGATGAAGCTTAGGAGAGAGATCCTAGACATCAGGCGAGTGCTTCATCACTTGATGTCGGTTATGATCTCACGCGCCGAGAATGAACTGGAGACTGTTATGCCTGCCTACACCCATACTCAGCATGCACAGATAACGACCTTGGCTCATTGGCTCCTCGCATATGTAGACGCTTTCATGCGCGACGAAGAGAGGCTAGTCCAATCCTACAGACGAGTCAACATGAACCCGCTGGGAGCCTGCGCAGTTGCTGGGACTTCAATTCCGATCGACAGAGCCGAAACCACCAGACTCCTAGGATTCCAGTCAATCATCGAGAACAGTATGGATGCCGTAGGCTCCAGAGACTTCGTGCTCGAACTCGCTGCGAACCTCGCAATCATAGCAAACAACATCTCCAGGATTGCGGAGGAGCTTATTCTGTGGTCGTCCTCCGAGTTCGGCTTCGCTGAACTGCCTGACGAATTGGCTTCCCCCTCGAGTGTGATGCCGCAAAAGAAGAACCCTGAAGTCTTGGAGTTGATGAGAGGGAGATCTGGCATTCCGCTAGCTGTGTTCTCATCTCTCTTTGTGATGACAAAGGGATTGATATCGGGTTACAGTCAAGATCTACAGGAAACCAAACCTCATCTTTGGCAGAGTCTGGATAGCGTCGTGACTTCCTTGGATATGCTGCAAGAAGTCATCGCAAAGATAGAGTTCGATCGGGGCCGTATGAAGAATGCTGCCACGGAAGGATACATTGCAGCCCTCGACCTCGCCGAACTCCTAACGGTTGAGACCGGAATCCCATTCCGAGTGGCCCATGAAATTGTGGCAAAGCTGGTCAAAGGCTTAGTTGACAGAGGTGTTCCGCTGAAAGAGGCAAGGCAGAAAGATCTTGCAAAGATCTTCTCAACCGCAACAGGGAAGAGACTGACAGCGTCTTTTGATTTCAAAGAGATATGCGATCCCGTGGCGAGCGTCAAGAGGAGAAAGAGCGGAGGGTCGCCGAGCCCGGCGCATATCCTACAAATGTTATCGTCAAGAAAATCCACGCTGAACCAGATAGGCCAGGACAGAGAGCTTGAAGAAAAAAGACTTGACAAAATAGAATCAGAGCTGCTGCCTGTCTGAATGGCTATCGAGATTGGGCCGATGGCTTCACAGGCTTCTCCATGAGATTTCTCTTCTCAAGGTGAGTTCCGTCGTCATAGTGCGGCCTTCTAAGGACTGCGTCGTTTGACTTCTCGATCTCTCTTGCCTCCTCTGCCAGCTTCGACGCCGTGCGGAGCATCTCATGAGCTGATGCCACAATGATGGTATAGCGATCTCGCTCTTGTACTTTGAAACAGCCCTCTGTAGTCACTCTTGACACGGTTCGGGCAATTTCAAATGCGGCCATAGCCTTGGCCTTCGCGTAAGGGTTTTGAAGGCCTGCAGCAGAGGTTGCGGTCTCCTTCTCCACGACTACCGCGCATGGAGAAATCGGAGAGTTGGTCTTAACTGATTCGATGATCCGATCAATCTCTTTGTAGAGGATGTTGTATACGCCCGTTATTGACAATACCTTGATCATATCGGAGTTGAATATGGCCATTTCCACAGGGTCGAGAAACTCACGTCTTGCTCCAATCATCGAATCAGCATGAACAATTATGTATCCGAACCCCTTCTTCGCAAGCTCAGCAGACACCTTCTCAGTAGGCCCGTCGGAAACCACGATAACGTGTTTTCCGGTAGCCGCCAAAACCTCTCTAGCTTTCGTCGGACCTGGAAGCGAGGCGTTTGGACTTGTGACGACATAGAAGTCTGACCCAAACTCGCTGGCTTTGACGGCCACTTCTTCAGCAGACGCGACCGCCATTTTCGCCCCAGCGGATACTACTCGTACGTCTATGTCTTGCCGCTCTGCTCTTTCGTCGAGCAGCAAATCCAGAAGGATAGAGGACCCGATGCATCCAAGCTTGACGAATCCAATCTTCACTACCAAACAATTCCCTCGATGGTCAAGAGTTCTTCACAGCGTATAATGCTTGCGCGGGCGTAATCCCCAAAAAGCAATTGAGTCTACCTCAAGCTTCATATCCGAGCTGACCAACAAAGACCGCCTATCCTTTCGGGATCGTGTCTAAGTGGGTTCGGAACCGACGTATACTTTCTGCACGATTGGACATGGAGCCAAATGGAGCTCGCACAAACAGCATTCAGTACTTGCAGAGTGATGGCGATGCCTGAGCGAGTTGGAGTCTTCATCTGTCACTGTGGCTTGAACATAGCAGGCGTCATCGACGTCAAGGAACTTCATACATACACTCAGATGCTCTCTGGAGTGTCGTTGGTCGAGGACTATTCCTATATGTGTTCCGAGCCGGGGCAAGAGTTGATCAGAAAAGCGATCAGAGAAGGCAAAATCAACAGAGTTGTCGTTGCAGCCTGCAGTCCGAGGATGCATGAGCCAACGTTTCGAAACGTCCTCTCCCAAGAGGGTATGAATCCATATCTCCTAGATGTAGCCAACCTCAGGGAGCACGACTCTTGGGTGCATATGTTCGAGAAAGACAAGGCCCTTGAGAAAGCTAAAGACCTGGTCAGAATGGCCGTCGCCAGAGCAGCGAAGCTCGAAGCGCTGACCCCTAGAGAAGTCAGTGTCGAAAGAACCGCCTTAATCATCGGAGGGGGAATAGCTGGGATCTCGGCTGCTCTCGACCTTGGAGATGCCGGTTACAAAGTGTATCTTGTGGAGTCTTCGCCTACGGTGGGAGGTCATATGGCCCAGCTTGATAAGACATTCCCCACGATGGACTGCTCGGCTTGCATCTTAACGCCTAAGATGGTCTCAGTCGCTCGACATCCTAACGTGAATCTCCGTACCTATGCTGAGGTAGTTGATGTTCAGGGGTACGTAGGGAACTTTAGGGTTAAGATCAGAAGTAAACCACGCTATGTAGATGCGAAGAAGTGCACCGCCTGCGGGGACTGTGTGCCAGTTTGCCCGATTGAGGTGCCAAGCGAGTTCGATGTGGAGCTCACATGGAGAAAGGCGATCTACATTCCGTTCCCACAGGCCGTGCCTACCACATATACAATCGACGATAAGAGTTGCATAGGACTCAAACCTTTAACGTGCAGACAATGCGAGGATAAATGCGGACCCAAAGCAATCAACTTCAATGAATCAGAGAGAGAAGAAGAAATCATCGCGGGCACGATAATAGTCGCAACCGGATACCGGCCGTATAATCCCTCAAAGGAGGAACAGTACGGGTATGGAGTCTACCCGAACGTCATCACTGCCATTGAGATGGAGAGGATGCTCAACGCCTCTGGGCCGACTGGCGGAAAGGTGCTACGTCCTTCAGATATGCAAGAGCCGGGTAGGATCGCGTTTCTACACTGTATCGGCTCAAGAGATGAACGGGCGAACTCCTACTGTTCTCGCATATGTTGCATGTATTCCATGAAACAAGCTCGACAGATCAAGGAGAAGCATCCAGAGGCGGAAGTTCATGAGTTCTTCATAGATATCCGAGCATACGGGAAAGGTTTCGAAGAGTTCTACGAGAAGGCTGCAAGGGAGTACGGCGTGACCTTCATCCGAGGCAAGGTGGCTGAAGTCATGGAGGAACCGGCCACACACGATCTGCTTGTTCGAGCAGAGGATACTATGCTCGGCCGACCGGTTGAGATCGAGACAGATCTAGTTATCCTTTCAACAGCCCTCCAACCCCACGAACAGACGGATCAAGTCCAGTCACTCCTCAGAATCTCGCGAGGACCCGAAGGCTTCTTCTCCGAGGCTCATCCCAAGCTCAGACCTGTCGACACTTTAGTCGACGGAGTCTTCATCTGTGGAGTTGCGCAGGGTCCCAAAGACATCCCAGATACCGTTGCGCAGTCCAAGGGAGCCGCCTCAGGCGCTGCAAGCCTTATGGGCCAGGGGAAAGTCACTATCGAACCCTACTTCATATCCATAGACGAAGATGTCTGTAGCGGCTGCAAGGTCTGCATTGACCTGTGTCCATATCAGGCAATCCATATCGAACAGAAAACAGCCAAAGCCAACGAGGCTCAGTGCAAGGGATGCGGTGTCTGTGTATCCTCCTGCCCTGCGGGAGCGATCAAAGCGAACCACTTCACCGACGATCAGCTGATGAGCCAGATCGTTGCAGCCGTCGGAGGCGCGTAGATGAAAGAGGACTTTGAACCCCGCATACTCGGCTTTCTCTGCAACTGGTGCGGATACGCAGGCGCTGACATGGCAGGCACGAGCCGCATCCAGTATCCAGCTAACGTAAGAATAATCAGAGTAATGTGCAGCGGCCGCATCGACCCGTCAATGATCCTGACAGGTCTGAGCATGGGTGCGGACGGAGTGCTCGTTGTAGGCTGCCACCTTGGAGACTGCCACTACGTCAAGGGCAATTACCGGACGGAAAGAAGAGTCCATCTTTTGAAGAAGATGCTTGGCGATATGGGCTTTGACCCATCGAGACTGAGACTCGAATGGGTCTCTGCCTCTGAGGGGGAGAAATTCAGCCAAGTTATCCGAGACTTTGCCGAAAAGTTGAAGAAGATCGGTCCGAACTCAGCCGTCAAGGAGATGCCGTAGCCTTGAAGGTTGTCTTTGAGAGCCTCAGTGGATGCGCTGGGTGCGAAATAGCCGTCTTGGACCTTCATGAGGGACTGCTAGATCTGCTGAAGCGTGTCGAACTCACCTATGCACCGATAATACTCGATCCTAGAACATTCGACAGATCAGAAATAGGCATCATCACTGGTAGCGTTAGGACGGATGAGGATGTTGAGAAGGTCAAGGCTCTGCGAGAGAAGTGTACAACCCTCGTCACCTTGGGTTCATGTTCCTGTTTCGGAGGTGTGCCGGGCCTCGCAAACCTCTTCTCGCCCGAGTCCATCGTCAAGCAGAGCCACGAAGTGAACGTTGCGCCCGGTTCCAAGATAGTCGAGAAGAAGGATATTCCTAGACTGGAGCACTGGATCGTACCTGTGGATGACCTCGTGAACATTGAGGCAAAGATACCGGGATGTCCTCCGCCGCCGAAGTTCATAGCAGAACAGCTTTCGACCCTGCTCAATGGCGGTTCTCAGAGACTCTCGAAGAAGACGGTCTGCGATGAGTGCGACCTTCAGAAGGAGATTAAGAGAATAGACAAGATACGCCGCTGGGGAGAGGGGAAGACTGACTTTTCGAAATGTCTCTTGGAACAAGGGTACATATGCTTGGGAATCGCAACCAGAGCCGGCTGTGAGTCCAGATGCATAAAAGCTGGGACTCCCTGTCGAGGATGCTTCGGACCAGCCGAGAAAGTCAAAGACGCGGGAGCCAAGCTGATCAGCGCCATAGCCTCGACAGCCTCATTGGATTCACCCGAAGCGATGAACCCTCAACAGCTGGCGGAGTCCTTCATAGATGTGGTCGGCACAGCGTACAGATTCACCTTGGCATCATCCATCATCAGAAAGAAAGCATCTGAGGGGGCTGCCAATTGAAGGAGAAAACGCTCACGATTAAACCGGTTACCCGCGTCGAAGGACATGCAAAGGTGTCGATATTCCTGAACGAGCAAGGGCAGGTGGATCGAGCAACTCTCAACATCATGGAGTTCAGGGGATTCGAGAAATTCCTAGAAGGGAGACCGATCGAAGAAGCACCGAATATTGTGACCAGAATCTGCGGAATCTGTCCGGTCTCTCATCACCTCGTATCTGCCAAGGCCTGTGATAGAGCCGTCGGTGTCAGCCCCACAGAGACAGCTACAAAGCTTAGAGAACTGATGCATATGGGGCAATACATACACAATCACCCGCTTCACATTCTCTTCTTGGGTGGCCCGGATTTTCTCCTAGAAGATGTAGGCCCAACCGAAAGAAACATAGTCGGACTATTGAAGGCTCATCCTGCGCTAGCCTCCAAAGCAATCGAGGTAAGAGCTTTCGGGCAGAAGGTCGTCGAGATAGCCGGTGGAAGCGCTATACATCCGACTACATCTTTGCCGGGTGGAATTTCCAAGCACCCGGGCAAGGGGAGACTTGAAAATCTGAGGGACGAGATCGGATCGGTCAAGAACAAAGCTGACCAGATAATCTCGGCAGTGGAAAAGGGTGTGGAGAAGAAGTTCGAGTCACTCCTCTCCGAAGATTCTTGGAAATCCCACTATATGGCCCTCAACAGAGGCGGAAACTTCGAACTGTACGATGGAAACATACGGATAATAGGAAAGGATGGCGCGGTTGAAGAGGACTTCGAGGCTTCAGACTATCCAAAGCGCATCGAAGAGCATGTTGAAGGATGGAGCTATACTAGGTTCCCATATTACAAGAAGGAAGGCTGGCCCGATGGTGTCTACAGGGTAGGACCACTTGCCAGAATCAACGTTGCCGAGAACATTGAGATGCCTAAGGCCGCCGCGAAACTCAAGGAGATCCGCAGTCGGTTTGGACATCCGCTGCATGACACCTTCCACTACAATACCGCGAGGCTGATGGAACTCATCTACGCGATTGAAAAGGCTGAAGCAATCCTGTCAGACGACTCTATCTTACACGAAGACGTAAGGACTCCCTTCGAGTTCAGACGTGGAGAGGGCGTGGCTGCGATCGAAGCACCCCGGGGAACTCTGATCCATCACTACAAAGTAAATGACCATGGCATCATTACCGGAGCAAACATAATCGTAGCCACCACACACAACAATGGAGCGATGAATCGGAGTGTCCTTAACATCTCGAAGAGACTAGTCAAAGGCGAAGAAGTCGATTACCAACTTGCCAACAAGATTGAGAGTGTCATAAGGCATTATGATCCCTGCCTCTCGTGCTCCACTCATCTTGATGGACGTTTCAAAGTGGAGATCGCTCTCATAGACAACGATGGCCGCCTATTGCAGACGCTTCGAAACTAGGAACCAACAAAGATCTTTCTTGCAGCGCTTCCTTTTTCCAGTAACTAACTATCCGGCCCGCTTCTTCGTAACGCTGTGATGAGACTTGGGAGTGGAGCTATCTTGTGAATTCCGTATCCTGGTTCTCGGCCCTTATTGCGTCGTCACTACGGTGGCAAAGACGTTGGCGCGAATCACCGGAACCTCTTCTCTACCATCAATCTCTAAAGTAATTGCTCGGGTCGGACACACCGATGCGCACTCCCCGCAGAGAATGCATTTGTCCACCCTGAAATCTATGGAAGGTCTCTCCACAATCCTGTGACCTTTAAATGTCGGCCTGTGGTATTCGATAGCCTCTTTGGGACAAGCGTCCGCACAGACGCCGCACCGGACGCAAATATCGTCATCGACCACAAGACGATATTTTCTTGTCAGCAATTCACGGTTGAGCACCAAGTTGTCGCCAATCTTCTTCTTCACTATGGCGCCTCGCTTGAATGCGGCACACATCCTTCTAATCCTCCACGAACCTTTCATATTCTTTCAAGTGAGAGTTGTTCTGAATCAAAGCGTACAATCTTCCTTCCCCTCTCCCGGTGGCATCGCCTGAGAACACATAGAATGGACCTTGGATCCTCTGGTCTTCCACTTTGACATCTTTTCTCACGTCATCGAACAGAAAGCTCGGTAGGATCGAACCAATGTTGCCCAAGCAGACTATCCTTCCACCGGTCATTGAAGCACCTGCACGTCCATCAGAGTTGCCTTCGACTAGTATTGTACCCTTCTTCATATGCATTCCAGGAAACAGACCAACGTTGCCTTTGACGATGATTGTGCCGTCTCTCATCCAACACCCGATCTCGTTCCCAGCGTTGCTCCTGACTTTGATTAGTCCGCCGTTCATTCCCACCGTGGATCCGCGGTAGGACGCTCCCAAGAAGTCACCTGCGTCACCATAGATATCTATGACTCCCCCTTTCATTCTGGTTCCGGCCCATGAGAGCGAGTTGCCTTCGACTTTTATCGATCCTCCCTTCATGTCCTCTCCAAGGTACATCCCCGCATTCCCTTGCACAAGGACTGAATCCTTCTCCATCGCCTTCCCAATTCTCTTGACCTTACTGAAGTCGCCCTTCAAAATCAGCGTGACTTCGTCAGTATCTCCATGTGAGCCCGCTTCGACTTCGAACAGCGAACGCAATTCGCGACGCCGGTTCCCCTCCATCGTTGGCAAAGATTCAATCTCACTGATTGTCTTGTTTTGCAGGAAATCGGGGCTGAGTATCTCGACTTCAACTGGAACGGTCAGCACGCTTCTTGGGGTGATCGTTATAGTTCTCGCCACGTCAAAGTCCTCCTTTCACTTCAATCGGGTGTGAAGACCGGAGGTACTCCTCTTCGATACCGTAGTTGTTGAAGGAGACCGTGTAAGACTGCTCGAACCGTTCATGGATGTCTGAGATAGTCGACTTTTTGATGTCTTCTGATATCTTGGAGTTCACCCAGTGGGTTTGACCAAAAACAGACTTCAGAATCTCTCCATTTCTAGATACGATCTCCCCACCTTTGATGGTGTAAGCGGCTCGGCGAAATGCCTTCCTGACAGCTTTGTAGTTCTCGGACAAGTCCGTTCTAGGGTCAAGATTATATATGGATATATCAGCGTCACAGCCAACTCCCAGACTACCCTTCGCATGCAGGCCCAGCAGTCTTGAGGGAGCTGCTCTCGTGACGGTTGCGACTTCGCCGAGCGAATACTCTCGGTCCAAATCTTCGAGGGCATTTCTCTTCCTAGCTCGGCCATTGATCCTGTCTAAGGTCGCTCTTCTAGATTTTCGGCTCATCAGCCATGCAATGACCCTTGGATACTCCGTGAACTTCCCCGCGTTTGGATGATCGGTGGTCATCACCACCCGCCAAGGGTCCTTGATCAGCAGGGACAGTTCCAGCCCGATTATCCATTGGGTCGCGTTAACGTAGTTCTTCCTCTTGTAGGTGTAGGGAACAATGCCCGCGCCGGTCTCGTTCTCTACGTCTCCATTCACCCACCTGTTGCCGGATAGTTCGTAGAGTATGAACTGGAACGGACCATCAGCGGTCATCGTCGTTGTGTCGCCAAACGCCACCTGTCCGGTATCTATGCTGACGTGACTGTGCCTGTTTACGTAGTCGGCAATCTCTTCTGCTCCAGAGCGGAGATTCATCCAGTCCCGTCCAGTGTATGAGGTGAACTGGCAGTGCGTTAGGTGAATTGTCGGCCTGCCGTTATCTAGGAGTCCGCGTACGCAATCCATGGTCTTGAGCGTGTTCAGATAGTTGCCCGGTTTGCCTAGGTTGTTGGGGTGTACATGTATTGGATGAGGCATGTTGAGAATACCGTTTACTCTGCAGAGCCCCTTGACGATCTGACGAGGCGTGACTCCGAAGTGCGGAACCGTATCATCCAGATCTCTTACATTCTTGCCCCAGTGCCACGCTTCGACGCCACCAGGATTCACCAGTTTGATCGCATATCCCTTCAGGGAGGAGATCATCCATGAGATGTAAGCTGCGCACTTATTGATCTCCCCCTTTGCAATGTAGTCCATAACAAACCAGTTGTTGCCAAACAACGGATAGCAACCTTTGTCTATCATCGGCGTATCGTCGAGCTCCTCGTGCGTATGCCTTGTCTTCAAGGGAGGCGTAGCAGGCTCGAAGACGGTTGTGTACCCCATTCTTGCGTAGCGATACCCGGTTGCGAAGGTTGAGGGCACTGAGCTCCCGACTCCGCATCGGGTGTTTGACGTCTTGGGCTCTTCGTCTCCTTGGTGATCTTCAGGACGTAGCATTCTTCCCAGATTCACCTTCGCTCCGGCGATGTGGGAGTGCATGTCCACGCCTCCAGGCATCACTACCATGCCCTTTGCATCGATCACCTTTGCCTCCCCCTCGTTGACGGACTCGACTATTTTCCCATCCGCAAGGGAGATGTCCATGACTTCTCCGTCAATCTTGTTGAGCGGGTCGTAGACGAAACCATTCTTGATTACAAGGGTCATCGTCTCAGCCTCGAATTCTCCTAACTTCATGAAGCAGAAGTTCAAGCACCTCAGCATCTGGGAGGACCAATGAAGGAGCCTCCATAATTTTCTTCATCTCGAGTGGGACGCTGTCCATTCTGTAGGCTGTGCCGCTCGCTTCGATGCCTGTCACCGCGGAAGGTATCACCACATCTGCAAGGAGAGACGTAGCGGTGGTGTGCGGGTCTACAGCCACCAGTGGGCGACTTGCAAGGCCTTTCACTGCGTCTTTCGGGAAGCTGGCCGCGGGATCGGACCCGACTACTAGGGTTGCGTCATGGTCTCCTCGTGTGAGGATGTCTACGGCTGAGGTGTCGCCTGGATTGTATTGCGCATAGCCCTTGCTCAGGTCAACACTGAATGGGTACCCTGTCTGCCATGCGAATACCTCGTTCGCCCCGGCTACGTTGTAGTGGCCTCTCATTGCCATGATCAGGAACTTCGTTCGCCTGTTCAGATCTCTTACAAGAGAGAGAGCTGCATCGAGGTTTCTGCTTTTGCCTAGCGACATTGTCAAGCCTACGCCGAAGAAGATTATTCCGAACTCGGCTCTCATCATGAGATCGGCGAGTTCCTCGATCTCCTCGTTGGAGACGCCAGCTACCGATTCCTGCTCTATCTCTTCTTCATGTACAGCCATTCTGAGGGCGGTCAGCAGTTCATAGTCGCGATTCATCTCAATCTTGTAGAAGACATCGGCCACGCGTGCCGTGTAGGTTTCTCTTACATCTACGACGACCACTGTCCGCTCTCCACGTTTCTTTCTGAAGAAGCCCTTGGATCCGAGGGTGTAT
>Ga0209314_10000059_pt1 | contig 42642 bp, 42 predicted proteins | sample I19B2metaG_FD_184146 | JGI IMG/M metagenome (GOLD analysis project Ga0209314, IMG submission 184146) | Lake sediment bacterial and archeal communities from Gulf of Boni, Indonesia to study Microbial Dark Matter (Phase II) - ​I19B2 metaG... | ecosystem: Environmental > Aquatic > Freshwater >... | reverse complement strand
GTACAGCCCCTTGACAGCGCCTCGGGGAGCATGATATATTCCCGCTACATCTAGCCCGGACCAAATCCCAAGCGCTAGTGTTTCCATTCCTTAGAGGGTCCTGCTGCGGGCTCGGTGCCTGATTTGGCGCTCATGTTAAAGGAATTCTATAAGATGAGAGATATCGGTGCCGATGGCCGCCCCTCAAAAGAAAAGCTTAACAGCCTGGGGCTTTCCCAGCTTGGGGCGAAACTTTATAAGTAGTCAAGCGGTAGTCGGCGTAGATATAATCGCGGTTCACTAAGGAGGGTCAGATGAAAGCGTTGGTTACGGGGGGCACGGGGTTTGTGGGAAGCCATGTTGTAGAACGCCTGCTGGAGCAGGGCCACCAGGTGCGTGCCCTGGCCCGTAAGACATCTGATATCAGTCACCTTAAAACTACCGCGGCGGAGATCGTCTTCGGCGACCTTCGGGATTATGATAGCCTGCGTGCCGCAGTTGACGGTGTAGACGTGGTGATCCATCTCGCGGCCCGGGTGATGCCGGGGTGGGGGGAGTGGAAGGACTTCGAGGCTACCATCGTTAAGGGCACGGAGAATCTGCTCAATGCCAGTGCTGAGGCAGGCGTCTCTCGCTTCGTTTACGTCAGCACCGCCAGCGTGTTGGGTAAGAACTCTTTCGGCGACACCCCTGCCGACGAGTCCACACCATCCGAACTCGAATTCAGTCGCGACACCTACTATGACTGGGCCAAACTGCAGGCTGAGCAGATGGCCCTCGACTACCATAAACAGGGCAAGCTCTCGGTCACCGTGGTCAGGCCGGGCATGATTTATGGGCCCCGTTGCAGACTTGCCACTGACCGGATCTACCGTTACACCAGAATGCCTATCGGGGTGTGGCCGGGAAAAGCGAATGCCAGGATAGTCTACGTCTACGTAACCGATGTTGCCGATTTTATCATCCTGGCAGCCACTAATGAGAAGGCTGCGGGTCAGCTCTACAATATCGCCCCCCCGAAGGTGGATCGGTTTCGAGACTTCGTCGGTGCCATGTACCGGGCCGGGGGCAAGCCAGAGCCCCGGTTGGCCATTCCCATAGGTTTAATCTGGGCCACATCTGTGGTGATGGAGTTGTGGGCCAGGCTGTGGCGTAACAAAAACCTCCCATTTTTAACCCGCTCCGACGTGCGCGTTCTCCGTGAGGGGTTGTTCACTGATGGCTCCAAAGCCAGGAGGGAGCTGGGATGGGAGCCCAAGGTTTCACTGGAGGAAGGCGTCAGTCTATACGTTGAATGGCGGCGGAGGCAGGAGAAAGGCTAGCTTCAGCCAGCGGTGGGATTCGAACCCACGCGGCGGTTTACGAAAACGTGGCTTGTCGAATCCTCCACATTTATGGTCTCCAGCCTCATGGCCCTGGGCCACAATGATATCCACACCTGCCTCAACCTCGCGCTTCGCCTGCCTAACACTCTCAACCACGCCAATCACCGAAGTCCGTCCTCTCATCAGCGGTTCTTATAGATGGGCTTACGCTTTTCTTTGAAGGCTCTCATGCCTTCTTTAGAATCCTCCGTGGCAAAGATAGGCCATCCGATCTCATCTTGTCTCTTCAGTGCCTCCGCTTCTGGTACCGACTGATCAATCTCGCGGAGCGTGCGAGTGATTGCCCTTATGGAAAGGGGAGCGTTCTCACAGAGTTGATGAGCAATCTTCAATGCCTCATCCAAGGCCTTACCCTTGGGGACTACCCGATTAATGAGCCCCCAGCCCAGTGCTTCTTGAGCGCTGATGTGGCGGCCCAGAAGAAGAATCTCCGCTGCCAAGCAGTAAGGGATTTGCCGGCGCAAGCGGAAGGCAGAGCCTGCCATAGGATAGAGACCACGCACAACCTCAGTCACTCCGAACTTGGCATCCTCTGCACCAACACGTATATCAGTACCCTGTAGGATCTCAGTACCACCAGCCACGGCATAACCCTCGACTGCCAATATGATCGGTTTTTGGGGCAGATTCTCACGCAGCAATGCCTGCCAATGCAGGTTGGGCACATCTTTCATCAAACGCTGAATTTCCTCAGCATCATCGCCTGGCCCCGTTCCTGATTTCAGGTCCATGCCAGCGCAAAACGTGTCCCCTTTACCTGTCAGTACGGCGCAATACAGATCGTCATCTTTGTCCAGAAGACGCCAAGCCTTATACATACCGATAAGCATAGAAGCAGTGAGTGCGTTTTTGGCTTCTGGCCGATTAAGGGTAACGATCAGAACGTGTCTATCCTTCTCAACCGTGCAGTTCTTGGTGGTGATATTCAATTGTTCTGCCATGCTGACCCTCCTATTCTTCGTCTAGTTCTCTATCCTGCTATACCCTCTAGGTGAGGGTTTCACATAAGGTTTTATCAACACCTTTATCGCCTCATCCGATTTGCTCTGCACCTCAAAGGCCTCCTTGGCGCTGTCCAGAGGAAATTCATGTGTTACCAGGTCTCTGGTCTTCACCTGGCCCGTCTGGACGAGCTCAAGTGCCATATCCCACCTCTGTCCACCAGAGCCCCGCAGGGTTATGTTTCTAAAGGCAAACATCAGGCTGGTCAGATCTGGGCTTAGCTCGAGGTTCTCTTCAAACATACCCACTTGTATTATCCTCGCAAAGGGTCGCAACATATGTGGTGCTTGACGAAAAGCCACTGGGGAGCCGGAGCATTCAAAGACCACATCTGCCATCTCTCCTGAGGTGGCTTGCTTAACAGCCTCGATTGGGTTTGTTTCTTTGGGATTCAGAACCATATCAGCGCCCAGTTTGCTAACCATTGCCAGGCGTATAGCAGAAGGCTCGCTGACTATGACTTTATGAGCTCCCATTGCCTTGCATACCTGAACGATACCCTGGCCAATCATACCTGCTCCCAGGATGACTACGGTCTCATTTGTCTGGATACGGGCCCGCTTCACGGCATAGCAGGCTACTGAAATAGGCTCAATAGTGGCTGCCTCCTCCCAGTCCAGGTTATCTGGCACGTGAAACAGCGTTTTCCCTAGGGCTGGGGTGGGTACAACAACGTATTCGGCAAAGGCGCCGTCCAGCCCTTCTCCAGGAACTTTGGGATAGGGGCATCTGTCCGTTAGACCTCGCTGGCACCAATGGCATACTCCGCAGGCGCGGTAACCGGTACCCAGCACCTTATCCCCTGCCCTTAAGCCGTCAACAGCCGGTCCTACTTCAACTATCTCACCACTGAACTCGTGACCTAAGATGAGTGGTTTCCTAGACACAGAGGTGTTACCCATCTTGTATGTGTGGATATCGGTGCCACATATCCCACAGGCCTTCACTTTCACCAGGATCTCATCCTTTTGGATGGAAGGATCCTCTAACATCTTCACTCTTATGTCACGGGGACCGCAGATCACAGCAGCTAACATAGTCGCATTCCTAAGGCATTATCTTTCCTATAGGGACAGGTTTGTCGCTCACTTGGTCGCTTCCTTGTATTATACCACGTATACCACGCCTCTTCGACTGGAAAGTACGGTATCTGCATAGCAAAATTGCAACAATTGTCTTCAAGGGGAATTGAATCAAATAGAGAAGTAGTTACTGCTTTCTTTTACTGTGTTTCTTTCTGTCTCTTAGTCTCGCAGGTGAGCAAGCCTCCCTCAGTTCGTACTAGCAGACCCAAACAAAGCTCACGGGGGCGCTAGCGTCTTTGAGGTAAACTTTTCATCGGATTGTGACTCAACATTCCTGACAATTGTTCACTCCGCCGATGCAGCTTCCTTCTGCCTTGTTCCAATAGGACTGTTAGCGTAAAATGGAGCCGGCTGAGGAGGTAAAAGCGAGACAATCTACCGAGGAGGTAATCATGTCGCCTGTACCAGCTTTTGAAATAGGTATTTGGAATGCTTGGATACTTTGGGTGTTACAGTTTTTCTCAATGATTATTCCGGATCTCTTTATGAACGAAGAGGCGAAAATAAGAACGAAGAGAGCACCCCAATTAGTACCCTTCAATAAAACAAAGAAGATATTAGCCCTGTCAACTCATGTGATAATAATGCCCTTTTCTATTATCTACTCTATCTTCCTGCCGCTGAAGATAGATACCGCTTGGTTATATATAGGTCTTGTTATTTTCGTCCTAGCTTTGCTTATGAGCCTCATGACTACCATTGGATTTGCCACTACCCCTGTTGATAAGCCGGTTACCAGTGGGATCTACCGAGTTTCAAGACACCCTATCTACTTGAGCGGCTTCCTGCTTAACTTGAGCATAGCCATTGCCTGTGCTTCCTGGGTTATGTTGCTGTGCGCTATATTGTGGGTAGTATTATGGCATATTGTTGTACCTACTGAAGAACATTTCCTTACCGAGAAGTATGGCGATGCCTACCGTGAGTATATGAATAAGACACCGAGGTGGATAGGAGTGCCGAAGTCGGGTTGAAATAGGCCATCCCAGTTAACATTCCTCGGGATTGTTCAACCCTTCGGGTAACAGAGATGGTTTAAAAACTTACCTGTTATTTCTCTGACAGGGAAGCACCCTCAGTCTTTGTAACAACTTGTCTTTGAAAGTTTATCAACTTCGCATCAGATGTGCCGTCAGAATCCCAACTTGGTTCTGTCAAGTCGTGCTTCCTCTAGCGGCCTAGCAACTCCCTCGACATCCTCATCGCTCCACCTCGCACCTACCTCAGTCCGCCGGTTTATCTCCCTGAATTCCCTCTCTACGGCACCGGTGGCTACCATCACGAGCGCTCAATTCCCTCCAGCCGGTGAGATACCCTCTCCTCCGTTATCCCCAGTTTGGCAGCAATTTCCTTCTCCTCCAGCCCTTCTTCCTTCAACCTGAATATCTCCTTTGTCTGCTTACCCTTCTCCTTCTTTCTGTCAGCTATTTCCTTTATCTCAAAAATGTGTCCTATCGTTTTTGTCTCTATAAGCTCCCTTTGCTCCATGCCGGCAAAGACCTTTTCGCCCTCCTCAGTCCTGATTATCACTGTTGACCACCCCTCGGCGGATCCAGCGCTGCCGATGGCGATATCGGCCAGCTCAGCAGCGAAATCCCGGCAAACCAGGCAGTGCCTGGGGACACAGCCCTTGACCTCGGTTATGGGAAAAGACAGCTTCTTCCCGTCGGCGTATACGTTGAACCCGTCGGAAACATCGAGTTTATCTACTCGGTTGATATCCACCCCTTTTGTCCTGACTTTCTCTGCCATGCAGGTATATTCGTAGTTCTCGCGACAAAACAGTCCTACGGTCAGTTTCACCGATGATGCCAGGGGGAGACCTTTGTGCTTCAGGTATCTTACCGACTGTATATGGCATGGGGAACCCACAACGCAGATTTTGCTCAGTCCGTGGTCAACAACAGCTGCTCGCAACGCCTTCAGCACAGGCACCACGCCGTATTTGGTGCCAGCTGACAGAATAATCTCGTCCCTGGTCTTGGCAACACAGGCTATCGGTGCCCAGCCATCTCTGCCAACTACCAGTGCGCCGTCTATCACGCCGCTGTCCAGCGCATACAGGAGCAGCGTGGTTACGATTCCACCGTTCTGGCAGGTTCTTTCAATTTCTGTGTCTTTTGTTCTTGCCGTCACGGCACGCCTGTATAGCCCTATGCTTTCCTCTTTTCCCCAGCCGATAGTGCTGCCCTCTATAGCCTTTATCAGGTCGTGCCTGAGCATATAGCAGGCTTCGTAACAGGTGCTGCAACCCACGCAATCCATGGTAGGCTTGGGCCGCTTCGGCTTGTCCTCAATAAACTTGATATGAGAATCGGGGCAGGCCAGGACACATGCCCCGCATACCGTGCACTCTCCCGTGTCTATTATCAGGGCCTCCAAGTTTTCATAGCTTGCCATTTATTTATACTCCTGCTCCGGGAATAAGAAGCCAGGCTATTTTAGCAGACATAGTTTCAGGATGTCAGACTCACCCTGGCTAAAATGTACACCACGCGACCTCAAAAGGTCGCAATTACATGTTTGATAAGCACAGCAGAACATCTTCTAGGTACCATTTGTTCTCAGGAGCTACACCACACAAAATACCAACCATGACGGTCACCCGTGAACTGAGGCCACCCAGATAGATGCTCCACACCACATACTAAAAGCTATCCGCTCTACTTTAGTTCCCCACTGGCTTTCATCTTAGCCATCTCTTCTTCCCTCAATTGCCTCTTGAATAGCTTCTCAGTTACAGTCAGCGGGAGCTCCTTACGGAACTCAACGAACTTTGGCACAGCGTAAGGCGGTAGCTTCTCTTTGCAATGGCTGATTATCTCTTCGACAGTTACTTTCCCCTGGGACTCTTTTTTCAGCCTGATGAAAGCTTTTATCCTCTCGCTGCCTGGACGCTCTGGGTCTGGAATCCCAATCGCCACCGCATCGCCAACCGCCGGATGCTCATAAAGTACATCATCAACCAACCTTGTATAGACTTTAAGTCCGGAAACATTTGCCATATCTTTGACCCGATCCGTAATGTAGAAGTAGCCATCATCGTCCATCCTCACTACATCACCGGTAGGTAGCCAACCATCAACTAGCCCCTTGCCAACTTCAGGCCAGTAACCTAACATAACCTGCGGGCCGCGAACCCAGAGTTCACCTTCTTTCCCGGGGGCAGCCTCTTCGCCAGTATCTAGATCCACAATTTTGACTTCTGTGTCTGGGGTTGGGACTCCTATGGAGCCAAGCTTTTCGGTAGACATAAAGCCGGTAAGTTTTGAAAAAGCCGAGAGGTTAATATGTGTGCTACCAGTTGTCTCCGTTAGCCCATACGCTTCCGTTATAGGCATACCAGTTTGCTGTTTGAATCTCTGAGCAATTTCTACAGCCAGAGCTGACGCACCAGACATGAACATGGTGTTTATCCTTCCCAGCCCCTTGGAGGCCAACCTCGAGTATTGAGTCGGCACACAGGTACACACAAAAGGACGATATTTTGTCAGCATCTCAAATAACATATCAACATCTCTGGGGTCTGGAATTAAATACATCTTAAGACCCCAATAAACAGCAAAGTGCATCATCATATGGCCGTACTGGTGAAAGAGCGGGATGGGCATCATTATGGAAGTTTTCCCTCTAACTCCTACCTTTAGTGGTCCCATATACCAGGCAATATGCGTCAGAGCCACCGACCGGTTGTAATGCGTGATCATCACACCTTTGGGCAGTCCGGTGGCTCCACCAGTAAAGACGAGGACTGCTAAGTCATTCATGAGGTTGATATCGACCTCTGGCGGATTAGGTTCGTGACTGGCTATTAAATCACGGAATTGATATGTGTTTGGTATTTTTTTCAACTCCGGCTCTCCCGATGAATAATCCATGACAGAGGTGACTATTATGTTCTTAATCTTGGTCTTGTCCTTAATTGAATTTACCATCTCCAGAGACATTTCGGTGCAAATGACTGTCTCAGCCCCCGAGTCACCGACTTCGTAGATTAAGTCGGCAGCTTTATGCAGGACACTGCATGGGACATGGACAGCCCCGGCTTTCAGTATTCCAAAATCGCTTATAATGAACTGGGGGCAGGTTGGCAGGATGGTGGCTACCTTATCACCTTTCTTGACACCTAAATTGACAAGTGCGGTGGCGAATCTGTCTGCCTCCTGTTTCAAATCTGCGTAGCTCATCTCATACCCGAGATAGAAGCAGGCAGCTTTGTCAGGGAACTCTGCCGCCGCAGCATCCAGAAGACTGTGAACAGCTATCTTTGGATAAGGTTCTTTGGTGTGCGGAAGCTTGTATGGCCCCAACTTATACTGCTTCAGCCAGGGTTTTTCGCCTACAGTAACCATATTTCACCGCCTATATCTTATCGATTACATAATCCAGGTTCAGTTCCTTGAGCTTTTCCGGCGTCGGCTTGCCGGTCTTCTTATCCCAGCCGCGGAACTCATAATAGGCATCCAGCGACTGGTCTAATTTTTTCACCATATGTCCCTGGGAGGCACCCTCAGGCAACGGCTCCTCAAGCAATCGCTTCGGCAGAGTATCATCTGCCCTGGTCAGTCCCTCCCTGACGTTGAAAGCTCTCGCCAGGTTATAGACCCTCTCCCCGGCTTTTCTGAAATCGCTGACAGTAAACTCCCAGCCAACGCAGTTGGCTATCATGTCAACCCAGTCTTCGGTAGCCAGTGCCATGCCCATGAACTTGCATGTCCCCGCACAATCAAAGACGGTGAGGGCATCCTCGAGGTCTTTGACCACTTTAGCCTCGGCAGGGTTTTCGACCATCCAGTCTTCGATTCTGCTATCCTCAACACACAGGAAAGGAATGTCAACGAAGGCTGGCCCTTCAACATAAGCTGTGATATGGTCGCCGCCGCGGTTAGCCGTGGCAAATGCCAGACCGCATATCTTGGCTGCCCTGGGGTCATAAGCCGGCAACTCCAGCCCTTTGACGTGCATGGCAAACCTTTCCGCGCCCTTGTCCAGCTTCGCTGCTACTCTCTTAGTCCCTTCAGCCAGCAGGTCACCAATACCTTCCCTTTTGGCTATCTTGTGTATCAGCTGAATAACAACATCTGCATCACCGAATTTCAGCTCCAGCCCGTCGGTGTCAGCCTTGGTCAATATCCCCTTTTCGTAGCACTCTATGGCAAAGGCTATTGTGCTCCCGGTAGAGATTACATCTAGCCCGTAGTCATCGCACAGGTTATGCGCCAGTGTCACTGCTTCAAGCTTTTCCAGCGCGCACATGGCACCGAAGGCACCGATTGTTTCATATTCAGGTCCCTCACCCTTACAGGCATAAGGACCGCTCTTGACCACGCTTACCCGGCAGCAGCTAATGGGACAGGAGTAGCAATGCTTCCTGTCCACCAGGAGCGTGCTTTCCAGCGCGATTCCGCTTATTTTGTCTATATCCGGAACAACGCCGGTCTGCCAGTTCCTGGTAGGAAACCCTCCCCTGACGTTTACCAAATCGGTGACCATGGCTGTCCCGAAGGTCTCGAGGGTAATCTTCAGCAGGCTTTCATTAACCAAGTCACGGTTCCTCTTCGAGATTTGGCTGAAGACATCTTTGTTGGCTATTTTAATCTCCTGTGTCCCTCTGGCAGCCACTGCCTTCAGACGTTTCGACCCCATTACTGTCCCAACACCACATCTGCCGGCAGGCCGGTGAACATCGTTGAAAATACCGGCATATTTGACCAAGTTCTCACCGGCTATGCCAATGCAGGCAACATTAAAGTCCTCACCCAGTTCTTCCCTAATTACCCTGTATGTTTCACCAACACCTTTGCCCCAGAGGTGCTTGGCGTTTCTGAGTTCGGCTTTGCCGTCATCTATTACCAGGTAAACCGGCTTGGGTGATATGCCCTTGAAGATAATCCCGTCGAAACCTGAGTTTTTCAGGTACACTCCCCAGGTACCCCCCGAGTTCGCCTCCCCCCACAAACCGGTTAGAGGCGACCTGGTAACTACACAATATCTTCCGGCGCTTGGTGATTCTGTGCCAGTCAGGGGCCCGGTCATAAAAATAAGCTTATTGTCGGGTCCAAGTGGGTCAGCCCCTTTGGGCACTTCGTCGAAAAGGTATTTTGTTGCCAGTCCACTCCCTCCCAGGAACATCCTCAGGTCAGCCTCTTTAAGACCCTCTTCTGATACCTTGCCATTTGTCAAATCAACCCTCAGTATTTGCCCCATGTAACCGAACATGTTTCCTCCTTCTGTTTTCTCGCACGTGCCCCGAAAATGGGCTTTTTCATTTCTCAAATTTTGCTTTGACAGCATTGAGTCGCCGCACACGGTGGATTGTATCAAACGGCGTCTGCGTTAACTGGAGGACTCGTCTCAATACCTTCTCATCGGGTGCCTCCCACTCACAGAAGTGCTTTTTCCCAGGGAAATCGCAGTAACTACACCTCCAGGAGACGCCTTTTGGCAGGTGATTGGCGGCGGCCTTGGCGCGTGCAATCAACTCCTCCTCAGTGAACGGTGTCGTATGAACAACTATGAAACGTGGCATTTTCCTTACCTCCTTATGGTTCCCCCGAAATCTCTTGAAGTTAGCACAGCGGCTCCTGCAAAGCTAAAAATCTATACTTTTTCCTTCGTATGTGTAGCCGAAGAATCTCTCGGTTTCGGCAGCACTGGGCGTTCTGGCAGAAGCAATCAGTGAGCCATCGGCCATGACATTGTCTATTAGCTTCTCCATGGCCTTGTTAAAGCTGCCCAATGGAATACCCGTTTCTTTAATGCTCAATGGTTGATTGATGTCGTGAGCCAGTCTTCGTATAGCTTGGGCTAAAATTGCTGCTGCCCTTTTTTCTTTAGGTATTTCCAGTTTGATAGCGTAAGCTATCTCTGCCCAAAGTTCTTGGCGAACTTCACCGATGAACTCGATGGTGTATGGCAGAAATAATCCCACCGCTCTACCGTGCGGCGTATGAAAAACAGCACCCAGAGAATGACCTGCACAGTGAGCCATAGCTGCCAGTGCATTGATGAAACCGATACCTGCGATACAGGCTGCATTATGCATCTTTTCCCTGGCTTCCATGTCATTCCCGTCTTTCACCGCTCTAGGAAGATACTGGAAAACAAGCTGGATAGCTTTGATACAGAGACCGTCTGTGAAGTCGTTCTTCCAGGTACAGGTATATCCTTCGATTGCGTGGGTCAGCACATCCATGCCTGTGTCTGCTGTGATTTGAGGGGGCATTGCCCGTGCCAGTTCTGGATCCACGATAGCGATATCAGGGAGGATCTCCCGGTTAATAAGGCTCAGCTTTCTCTGGTCAGCCGTATCGGTGAGCACGACCGCAAAAGTTGCCTCAGCACCCGCGCCCGAAGTTGTGGCAACGCAAACAAGCTTGCACTTGGTACCCAAGCCGAAGTCCGTAATAAATGGGTTTATCTCCTCTGGCTTTATGTCTGGCCTTTCATACTCCACCCTCATCGCCTTAGCTGCGTCCATAACCGAGCCCCCACCCACAGCAACAACCAAATCCGGTCCATACCGGTTCATCAGAGCCACACCCTTCTGTACCGTCTGCAGCGACGGGTCGGGCTCAACCTCATCAAAGACATTAGCTATTGTTATCCCGGCCTGGGCAAGCTGTTCTGTGACCTTGTCAACAAAACCCAGCTTCACAATGTTCTTATCGGTAACGATGAACGCCGATTTCCCCTTCAATTCAGCCAGGTGGCTCAGTGCATCTGGCCCAAAAACTACCTTAGGAACCACGAAGTACCACATAGCTATCTCCTCTCCATGAGCTGGTTATATTTCTATAGCAACATCATGTCAACAGACAACAGTTGTTATCACCCTACTTGTGACTTCACACCATAGCAATGTCTAATCAGGGAATACGGCCTCAAATGCAGTCGCGCAGTTGACCAGTTCCACGGCTGCCCTGGGCATCTTCATGATTTGGGCCATATCACCTTTGACCTTGATCTTGCCGGTCATCATAGACTGGACCGGGTCAACCTTTTTGTTTAGTATTTGTTTCCAGTTGGTGAACGGTCCAAATATGCGGTATTTCGGAGACTTCTCATTTTCGTCCGTAATCACGCGAGCCTCGCGGCATTTGCCATGCCACAAGTCAAGGTACAGGATGAGCCTGTTTTTGTACGATGCATCAGGCTCCACGATAAAGTAGATATCTCCTTCCCACTTCTTCGCTGCCTCTTTGTACGCCTGGCTAGTCTCCAGCGCCTTTTTCAGTGCATCCAGCCACTCTTGTGTCCCAAACAAAATAGCCATTTTCTAAACCTCCTTCTTTTTGAATTTTGCCCTCCATAAGCATTTTTGGTTAATCACCATCTGCCCTATAACTGTTCTCACCTCCCCGTTTCAATTTACTTCAGACTTCTGAAAGTCAATAAATGCAATCAAAAATATTCACCACAATTGGCCGGAGCGGAAAGCACAGTTATCAACCACTATCTTCTCACAGATTGAAGAATAGACTTTAAAATTTTCAATCTCAAAATACTTGGCTGCCAGCGCCTCCACAAAACAGGCAATCCTTTCATCAAAGACCAGAACACCTATATTCTTTTGAAGACATTCATTCAGAAACTCTCCGGCTACATGATACGGAAATAACAGATACCCTCTGTTGAAACAGCCTTTCAACTTCTCCAAGGCACCTAATGCCCCCAGGGGAGTCTCAGCACCACAACACATCATAACACATTCATCAGCCGGTAACCGATAACTAAGGAGTTTCCAACAGACTTTACCATTTGATTCATTTTTGCTTTGAACCCAACCGTCTTCCTCGCTATCGCGCAACACAGCGATAACAAAATCTTCGTGAAATCCAGTCCTTTCCACTATGGACTCCGTGGTTACCCACTCATTATCCCTTAATAAGTACAGGATTCCAGCCGGCGCTCCTCCTTTTTCTAAGCGAAGTTTCACATCCTGTAATTTAGGCTTTATCCCTATGACATCTGGTTTAACGTCTGTATTAGGCATCTCCGGCAGTATCTCCACGTAATAACCCATACCAGATAGATAGGCTCCAGCTACAAGCCGAAGTTGTTTTGTCTTAATCACGATATCCCTCGCCTCTTGCAGTTTCAATATGCTAATTGCAGACCGCCCGTCTCATAGAGTTCGCTTCATCTGCTAAGATTTGATCCCACAAAGTTCAGTCTCTAGGGAATACTTTTGTACCATCCCTGAGAGTGCCACAAAAGACAACGTCTGCATGCTGAACCCTGGCTGCCGGCGCCTGCGGTTCAGGCATCTGTAAAGTGAGGGCTCCTTTGGGGCACACGTCTATGCACTTCCCACAACCATTGCAGTTTACCATGCCAGAAAAAATTATGCTGTGCGGTATATCCTCTAACCTTTGGGGAGCATTTTCTCCCACCGGAGGAGGTGTAGTATTGATAAAGCCAATACAGTTAGGGCCAGCATCCAAGCAAGCCTTGACACACTTTAGACATAATACGGCATTTCCACATGCCGCTTCATCCACGGTGATAACTGGCCTCGGTGTTATGTGTCTATATTCCATTTCACGTCTCCTTTCGCCCAAATTCTCCCTCTACGTCACCAGTTGTCCACCAAAGAAGGGAACGACAATCGATCCACCAGCTTTATCGCTCCATGCGGACAAGCGGAGCGGCATAATCCGCAGCCAAAACAGTTTTGAGGGTCGATGTACAACAGGCGATCTACAGGAGAATATCGCATTGCCCCAAACTGACAACGCGGCATGCAGACTGGATAGTCCTTACAACCCTTCTGGCACTTCAATGGGTCGGCAACGGATACATACTCTCCCTTGCGCTGACCGTTCATCACCCCGTAGGACAATCTGAACTTTGTAGGTATGCAATCCGTAGCCGTACAATGACAGATAACTATGGGAGGAATTCCATCGGAATCAACACCAGCGTGCCAGATCGAATGCAAAAACCCTTTCTTATCGCATTCCCTCTCGAACTTTCTTGCTTCTTCCTTAGAGATAACCCTTGAGTCCTTCTCCCAAGGCCTTTCTTTTAGGGATGTTTCGACTGTGGGCCAGAAATACAGACAGCGAATAACATCCTTCCGGCCAAAATACCTACGACAGGCACAGTGCGCCAGCAAAAAAGGTCCATGACAAAGGTCTATTATCTTGAGAGCGTCCTCTAAAGGAACGATTTGTCCACCATGAGCAGTCACCTGCTCCAAAGCTATGCTCAGGTTGCCTGAATAATACAAGTCCGGCGCCATCAAATCAACATTTGACATGGCGCCTACCTCAAAGGTGTTTTTCATTACACCGCCAAGCATCCTTGTAGTAGATTCATGAATCCCCTTCGTATAAAGCTCATCCCGGTAATTATCGGGATTAAGATACCACTTGGTACCACCTCCATATTCCACACAGTATCTACACATTCTTAACCTCCCTCTTCATGAAGTATCTCCCCCTGCAATAGATGACGGGGTCTAGGTTTGAGTCCTCAAACCTTGCGATCCTTGGACAAACGCACACGTTCTTAACTCATTTCAAAATAAGCTCCCTTTCGCCTGTATTTGCTAATAATAGCCGAAAAGGTTGACTTTCCAGTGCCCCCTCTTCCGGTAGAAACAATTACCTTCGCCATTTTCCCACTCTGTATAGTTTTAGTCTTTTAGCACCATCAGTGGTGCAATCTTCATTAGTATCAAGAGATTACCCCTCGCTTTAACTTTTCTGGTGAGCAAGGCCATTATGGGGCTAATTCGGCCGGAGCTAATATATGCCAGATTCTCAAACCCGGCTTCCATATACGCCGTCGGCTTGGCTATGGCATCATGCTGCGGCTCAAGTTTGCCTTGATCGAGATGTAGTGCAGCGGCTACGCCTGACGTCGACTCCTTGATGACTACACTTCCCTGCAGCTTATCAATGCTCTTGCATTTCCTGGGGGTCCTTAAGGTGTGTATCCATGATCTCCTTGAGCATCGTGCCGAGACCATCGAGTTCCTCTCCCTTCTTCACCCCGACTACAGCTATCCTTAATTAGTTCCCTTTCAAGATACCCACTTCAATATCCCCTGGACTGGCTTATCGTAGCATCTTGTAAATCACAATGTCTCAATATCATACCAGTATCTGGCGACTTCGATAAGGTCAAGTTGTCTACTTCCCATCCACAGAGTTGTCATCTTGACATCGCGCCAGTGCTTCTCTAAATCGTACTGCCGGGCGTAGCCATAGGAACCCATAAGCTCCATTGCCCTGCTGGTTACACTAACTGCCGCATCGGTCACGAATAAAGAGACTGCCCTGGCCCTCGCCAGCATTGCTTTATCCCATGGCATCAGCCCGTAGATATCAGGATAATCTATCTGTCTTGCCACCATATGTAGCATCGCCGACGAGGCCTCAATATTAATGGCAATTTCTGCCAAGACTGCGGCATTGATGCTATGCTCTTTAAGAAGCTTACCAGCGACAAATCTATCGGAAGCCCATTTCTTGATGATTTCATAGGTATTCTTCATCGGCCCAAGTGCAAAAGCAGCCCCGCAGGCAGCGCCATAGGTGAGAATCTCCCTGAAATATTTGGCATCGTCGCCAGGTCCATGTGCGCGGTATCTCTTTGGAATTTTAACGTTGTCAAACCAGACATCACCATTATAATCTGCTGCCATGCCGGCTTTCTGATATGGTGCTCCGATTGTGATCCCTGGCACATCTGAGGGAACATAAATAAAGGCAAAATCCTGCTCGTTTGATGAGCCGGGATTTGTTGAACAGGCTACACCGAATAAATCGGCGTTCGAAGACGATGGCCATATCTTGTGACCATTGATTATCCAATCACCATCCTCAAGCCTTGCCGAGGTTCGTATAGTTTTTCCATGCATGAACTCTATATTCTCTACGTCTGAGCCGCCTTGAAGCTCAGTCATGGCGCAACAGCACGTATATAATTCATTACCACAGAACTTCGGGCCGAACTCATAGCAAAGCTCCATATTGCGATGCGGTCGCAGTATAATCGGCAACATGGGCCATCCAGCACTAATAGCCACCGCCACAGCGAAGCCGGAATCTAATCTTGCCAGCTCTTCCGCAGCAACTACTGCGAAGGTGGCGGCATTGGGAATATCTGTACCACCAACTTCAGCAGGCCAAAAAGCCTTGCTCAATCCGAGGTCGACGAGCACCTCTTTCATCAGCGGCTTGACAAGCTTATGCTCCTTCCAATCTTCGTCAATTTGCCGCCTGACAGGCATATATCTTGCCTCGCCCCATTGCCTGATGACCTTGCCTGCCTCGAGTACTATTTCCGGTATCCATTCGGGTCGAAGAAAATCATCAATTGTCGGCATCTTACACCTCCTCCTTGGTAACAGTTTAGTTTTTCTAAAATCTTATTTCGTACTATATATCACCTCCCCCGCACCATCAAGTGTTTTCTGAGATTCTTTCAAGATTTTCGTCGGATTGGTAAAAACGTCAGTAAATTGAGTGATAGGGCCGTATTGCCTCAACATAAATAAAGTGTTACCGGACAGACTTTAGTCCCGGTTCAGTGCTTCCAAAGCTGTTCTGGACTTATAGCCATCATAACCTATTAACCGCCGCACCATTTACCAATTCTTTTGCTCTACGTGGCAGCCATCATCTTTCTTACATCGTCGAGAGCGGCTAAACGTGATCTGCTCCCGCTGGCAGTAAGCATAAAGGTGATGATTGATAAACTCACTGCCATTGTCCGAGTCCAGTCCCAGGGGGTAGGCTCTGGCGGAGATTATGGACTACACCACTCACACGTTCCTGCCCTCTTCTCCACACCCCAACACACCCAGACCATCCCGTGGCAACGTCCATCGTAGATAGGGTATTTAGGTAGAAGCCCTCGATACTCTCGCCACAGTGGGACATTAGGTCAGCCTCAAGAAAACCAGGATGGCTTCCCTGCCAGTCGGCAAAGGTTCAGATAGCAATGGAATTCTTAATAAAGCCACCGGGCTTGGTAGTGCCAAAGGAACGCAGCCCATCAAGCCACCGCCAGGGACGAAGACGAAGTAGACAGTCGATGGTCGAAGGGCTCGTATGACAAAGCTGAGCGTCGACCCTGACTGACACGCTGATTGCACCATGTCTCCTGAAGACTTTGGTCAGTTACGGTGAAAACGGCTTCAGCTGCTTGGAACATAGACGGTCAGTGACCTCCCAGACTAGCCGCAGTACCCTAACCACAGCCACACTGTACTGCATAAGACGCCCGCGTTTCTTCAGGGTGCTAACCTTATTCACCTGATGCAGCAGGCGAATTACAGCCTTGCGATGACACTCGGTTACTTTGGTGAATTCGTCCAAATATTATCCTTGATCTTTCTTTATTCCCAGCAGATACCGCCATCGTACTGCTTTGATGTATTCCTGTATACTGGCTCTCGTCATGGCGCCTCCTTCTGGTAACAGTTTTTCTGAGGCAACCACGCTATTTTGGGTGACAAGAATCATGACTCACTCCGCCATAGTGTCAAATTTGTCGTATTTTGCTATTATATTTTTAGATTTACTGATGACGTTTAGTGCAAAGACAGTGTAACTTGAAAAATAAGGGCATTCTTGTGGAAAGCAACACAGCCAACAAAGATATTGCCCGATACATTGCGGAATCAGCAGAGGCATATCTTGCCCCAGATGGGAGAAGACATCCTGTTATCAGCCTGAAAACAGCGGCGTCCATCGCCAATTCGCAAGGAATATCGGCCAAAGAGGTGGAAATAACAGCGTTGAGGCAGGGGATTGTCCCCCAGCGATATCTCCGGAATATAGGCACAATTGGCCTGGATGGGCAAATTAAGCTATTGCAATCAACCGTGGCCGTGGTAGGAGCGGGGGGATTAGGTGGCACCATTATAGAGTTATTGGCCAGACAAGGAGTAGGCCATTTGATTATTATCGATAATGCCCGCTTCACTGAGCGGAATTTGAACAGGCAGATTATGTCCACAGAAAGAAATCTGGGCGAATACAAAGTCACCGTTGCAGCAAAAAGAGCCGGGGAGATAAATTCAGCGATTACAGTCACTACGTTTCTGAAAAAGTTGACCAAGGAGAATGCTCCAAAGCTTCTTGCCGGTGCCCAGGTAGTAGCTGATGGGCTTGATAATCTGCCGTCACGGTTTGCGGTTGAGCATACTTGTCGTGACCTGGCAATACCCTATGTCTATGCCTCGATAGCCGGCTTCGGCGGTCAGCTCATGACTATCTTTCCTGAAGATATGGGTCTGTCTTCGCTTTATGGGTCATCCTCCAATACCATGCCCGAACAGGGTATAGAGACTAGAATCGGTAATCCTTCAGCCATACCTGCAATGATTGCCGCATTGCAAGTTCAGGAGATAGTCAAAATCATCACCGGAGTCGGTACACCTATGCGCAACCAAATCCTCTTGGTGGATGCCACGGAATGTACTATTGACAGAATTGAACTGACAAGGTAGAGGAAATGGCATTAGTTACATTACGTTTTTACAGTCTCTGGCGTCTCCGTCTTGGCACAAATAGCGTCACTTTGCAAGCTGACAACGTAGATGAAACACTGGCCCAGCTCGAAGAGAAATTCGGTTCTCGACTCCGAGAGAAACTGGAGGCTGATGGGATTCACCTGCATGGGAAGATACAGGACTATTCGCTCATTTTGCTGAACGGTACCAACTTGCGCAATTTGAAGAATACCGACCTGAAAGAAGGAGACGTGTTACATATCTTCCCTCGCTCCATCGGTGGATAAGAGCCAGAGAATATCTGGTCAGTCTGGTCTTCCTGCTCGGCGCTGCGGTTGGCAGTTCGCTGAACAGGGTCGTTGACTGCCTGTCCGAAAAAAACGTTTGCCTCACCTGCCTCGCATTGTCCAAGGTGCCAACGCAGCCTGCAAGCGCAAGACCCGGTCCCGCTGTTCTTTGTTTATGAGGTCTTCGACCGCTTTTCGGAATGTCTCTTCTCGTTCGCTAAATGTGAAATCCATTGCTTCGCCTTCCTAATGGTCCTTCGTGTCGGGGCTATGCAGGCTTACTGGCGGGGCAATCCTAGTCCTCTCATGGCTATGATGTTGCGTTGAATCTCGTTGGAGCCGCCACCGACACCAATGGAAAGTGAACTCAAGCACATGCGCCCTAGCCGTGCATTCATGACGGCCCATTTGGAATCTCTATCCAGTTCTCCATAATGCCCGAGGATTCGCATTCCAGTATTGGCTGTATGCCGGATCACTTCGCTAGCAAGAATCATCGACATAGATGACTCATAGCTGGGATGAAGCCCCTTACTGAACATCCAGGCGATGCGATATGCCATCATGCGGGCAACCTCATTTTCCACTGCTACCTGTGCCAGCTCGTTCCTGATTAGAGGGTCGTTGGCAAGAGGTTCTCCATTTCTGGTGGCTTCTTTAGCATACTTGACCAGCTCTTCGATGATTCGTTGATTCATTGCGGCATAGCCTATAGAGGAGCGTTCAAAGTCGAGAGCTATCATCAGTTGATACCACCCGTTGTTCTTCTGTCCTACCAGGTTTTCCCTTGGGATGCGCACATCATCGAAGAAGACTTCGTTGAAAGAGTGGCGGTTCAGGATGTTTATCAAGGGACGTACAGTAATTCCCGGTGTATTCATGTCTACAATGAACATGCTGATTCCTTTGTGCTTGGAAGCATCAGGGTCAGTTCTGGCAGCGAGCCAGCAGTAGTCAGCAAGATGTCCATAGCTACACCATGTCTTCTGGCCATTAATCACATACTCATCGCCAACTTCTACAGCGCGTGTTTGAAGCGAGGCAAGGTCAGAGCCAGCATTTGGCTCGCTATATCCGAGGCAGAAGATTATGTCTCCCCTAGCGACTCTGGTTATATAACCTTTTTTCTGCTCTTCAGTTCCAAAGAGCATAATAGAAGGCGCCACCCAGTTAACTGTAACTTCCACCTCGATACCTACTGGAGCCCTACTGTAAGCTAACTCCTCGGCAAGCACAAGCCGTTTCATGTGACTAAGTTCCAAGCCTCCATATTCCCTAGGGCATGCTGGAGCCAACCAGCCCTTCTGTCCCAATTTTCGCTGGAACTCGCGTGCAAGCGCCCAAGATTCCTCAGTTTCCTCCCAAATGCCGGGGTCAAGTTCGATCCATCTCTGCGGGATCTCTTGCTTAAGCCATTGGCGAACCTCTCGTCTAAATGCCTCCTCGTCTTCAGTAAATCTGAAGTCCATATTGCCTACCCTCTAGTCCGGAAATTATGATGGCCATTACCCAATTTTTTCCGTTGCTTTGGTTTAAGATCCGCCTTGTGTGTCTTCCAAAAGACGTACTTTCTCGATTGCCCGGTATTATGGCAGTATTCGCCCAGGAGCTACGTCTTCTCCTTCTTGCTCCTGGCTTTGAAGCAATTCTCCCTTATTACTCTGAGACACTCGTTATTTTGTGGGCGACCCTTTAGGGTCGTGCAGCACGAGGCTAAAGCCGCGCATTACATTTTGAAACACCCTCTGATTTGTTCACCCTCACCCCTTCCCATCAAGAAAGGAGGGGCTTCCTCTCACTTGCTCACCGGCTTGAAATACTTTATATCGGTTAATCTCCCTTCGGTTTTTTCTGCCCAGACTACTTCCACTGGCATATCTACTTTGAGCTGTTCAGGTTTAATTTCTTCAACTGGCACAAAGATTGTAGAGTCAGTGCCTTCAAGTTTTATAGCTCCGATCACCTTTGATTCTCCAAGTTCTTTAAAGTTTCCACTACCATCGAGCTCAACATGAGCAGTGGTATAACTTAGCAGAGTTCCTTTACCAGATAGTTCAGTAAGGTTTTCTTCAGTTATTTTGGTATGACATTTACCACATCGGTTTCTCGGTGGGACATAAGCATAGCCGCACTTTGGGCATCTTACACCCAAAACTTTTCTCCGGGCAAGTGCTTTTATAAATCTCTCCATTAGTTCGCCAACAGACCAGCGGAAACCAGCAACAGCAGGGAAAGGGGCTTTTACCTTCACCATTCCACTTTGTAGTGCCATTTTCCTACCCTCCTTTAACCTCTGATAGGTTCCACACCTTCAATATCGCTTAGATTGCCTGCAAGTTCTTTTTTCCAGACCACTTTTACCCTCATTCCAATGTTAACTTCCTCTGGTTTAGCATTGAGGATAAGTGTGTTAAAAGGAGAATCACTGCCATCAAACCTGACATTAGCTGGGATCAAGGATTCTCCCTCTTTCACTATACCGAGTTCTACCGGGTCCACACCAAACATTTTATATTTACCCTTCACCATGGGCGGGCTTACTATGTAGCTGAGGACAGTGCCTTTATCACTTACCGTGGTTCTTTCAGTCATCTTTCTATGGCACCTACCGCATATCGCACGTGGTAGTACGATTACTTTACCGCAGCTTGGGCACAAGGAACCAATTAGCTTTCTTTCTTTTAATCCCTGGCAGAATTCATCAAGCAGCTTATTAGCTTTATATTCATAGGCGCCATATGCCCACTCTCCCTCTACACTTAGTGTTTCTTTTCTTTCTTCCTTTATGTATGGCATTTTTACCTCCGTAAATAATCAGTCAAGAGAGGCACCCAAGACGGTTACTGTGTTATAATTGGTAGAACCACCCCATCCGTGAGCCACTGCAGTGCGAATTTTTTTAGGTGCCTGATGTTCTTCAGCTTTCCCCATTATTTGCAGAGCGCACTCTAAGATTCGTTGTAAGGCTGCGGAGCCAATAGCGTTGGTAGCTAGTACTCCACCTGAAAGGTCACAGGGCATCCGGCCATTAATATCTGTTTCCCCTTTCTCTAAAGCTATCCAGGCTTTGCCTTCATCAAACAAGCCAAGCTTTTCGGCAAATATCAGTTCCTGGCTGGGGAAAGGCTGATAAATTTCTGCCAGATCAATTTCTTTTTGCGGGTCTTCTATCCCGGCCATCTTATAAGCTTTTTGAGCTGCTATCCTAGCTCCTATTTGTTCTGAGGAGTCAAGGACTCCGATTCCTCCCCCGCTTTCGCTCATTATCTGATTTTCTTCATCAGTAATTGAGGCAAGGCCTTTAATCCAGGCAGGTGTTTTGGCTTTCTTTCGAGCAATGCTTCCTTCAGCAAAGATCAAAGCCGAGGCGCCATCGCTGGCTGGACAGATGTGTCCGTATCGGAATGGGTAAGCAACCATCTCAGTTTTCGCTATATCTTCCGGGGTGCAGTCTGGCCATTGCAGGTGGGCATATTTATTTTTGGCGGCGTTACGTCGAGATTTGGCGGCTATCATATCAAAGTGCTCAATTTTGCATCCAGAACGGTGCATGTAATGCATCGCCTGGTATACAGCAACTCCGGCGGCGGCGCCAACTCCAGCGGTGGCTATAAATCCCCTGGTGCCCATTCCGCAGCGCAGGAGATTCATCTGGGCGCCAAAACCGACATGGCCAAGTCCGGTTACAGCCCCGGCTTCCTTGCTATCTGAATGTTTTTCCCAGGCGACAGCCAGGACTATATTATGAAGTCCTGAAGCCACGTGGTAATAGCCACCCTGAGCAACCGCGCCTCCTGTTGTTCCGCCAGTGGTTATTCTCATGACTGGTTTTTCTGGAGCTCCTATCCAGTCACCAATCCATAGGTCAGGTTGAGCCACTCCACCGAATCCCTGCATGTTGCCAACGACAATGGCGTCTATTTCTTCCGGAGTTACATTGGCATCTTCCATTGCGTTCCAAGCAGCTTCAGCTACCAGCTCTGCCTGACTGGTATCTCGTCTTCGACTTGAATGTTTGGTTTGACCGCATCCTATTATAGCTACCGGTCTTGGCATTTTTATTCACCCCCTAAAACAAAAACGACGTTCTTCTGGGCACATAGTCCGAATTGTCCGTGGGCTAATGCCCGGCAAACATGTGGATGTTGATAGCCGTTGGCTTCACCCTTTATTTGCTTTGCTGCTTCTATAACTCTTATTAGTCCTGTGGCACAAACCGGGTCAGCGCCTAAAGCTCCACCACTGGGGTTTACCGGTAATCTACCATATTTTCTGGTAATCCCTTCTTCAATAAGAACTTTACCTTTTCCTTCCCGGCATAAGCCCAAAGCTTCATAAATCATCAACTCTTCATGGGCAAACCTCTCAGAAACTTCCAGAACTTCGATTTCGGTAACTGGGTCTTTTATTCCAGCCATCTCATAGGCTCTTTGTGCTGCTTTCTGTAAGGACTCCAATTTGTGAAGGTTTCTGTCTCTAATATAGCCATCCTGGCAACTACCGACTCCCAGTATCCAGACTGGATTATCAGTAATTTCTTTAGCTTTTTCCTCAGAAGCCAGTATTAAAGCACAGGCACCATCACTGATGGGTGACATGGTGAGTTCTCTTATAGGGTCATAATAAAGCTTGGAATTCAATACCTCTTCTAGGGTTATATCTAACATTTTTCGGTGGGCATGGGGGTTGCTGGCAGCATTGGTGAGATTCTTAACTGCCACCATGGCAATTTCTTCTTCTGATGCATTGTATTTATTCATATACATTCTCGCCTGAAGAGCTGCAGTAGCTATGTCATTAAGAAGATTGAATTGCCTATCAAAGAGCGGGTCGAGGGTATAAAAAGATACCTGGTGAGGATTAAAAACTGAGCCCTGGGTATGTGCTTCTACTAAGGCGATATCATAAATTCCAGTAAGGATTCTCATAAAGGCGTAGTAGAGCGCGAGGGTTCCATCCTCTTCAACTCTTGATTCCTCTTTCAGGTAAACACCTGCTGCCATGCCATAAAAGACACCCGATATTGTTCTACCATCTAGAAAATCAGTAGATGCCGAGATTATGGTATCTAACTCTTCTCGGGTGATTCCGGCATCCTCAAGAGTTCCCCTTACAACTTCAAAGACCATATCCTCCCTGGGTACTGGCATATCATATTGATGATTGGATTGGGCATATCCTACAATGGCAACTCTTTTAGTCATACTCCCTCCTTGAATAAAATAAAAAAAGGCTGGATAGGAGCTATACAGCCTTAATCTTTTTCTTCAATCGCAAGCAATTGAGAATATTCATCTATTTTTGATAGTTCCATTTACTTATACTGAGTTGGCTTCTCGGAAATACCAAGCATTTGTCTGGCTTGTTTAGGTGTGGCTATTCGGCGTCCCGTTTCTCTGGCTAATCTCACCACTCTTTCTACAAACTCGGCGTTGTTCTTGGCTAATTTCCCTGGCTCGATGAAAATATTGTCTTCCAAGCCCACTCGCACATGACCACCAAGAAGAATGCTCATGGTTATCATTGGAATCTGGGTAACACCGACACCAATAACGCTGAACAGAGAGTTTGGAGGCAGGTGATGAATCAAGGTCAACAGATTTGCTGGGGTGGCATACATGCTTGATTGGAAGCCCATAACGAACTGGAACCAGTAAGGGGGGTCAACCAATTTCTCCTTAATTAAAAAATCTGCAAACCAAAATTCCCCGGAGTCATATATCTCTATTTCTGGTTTTACATTTTTCTCTTTCATCTTTTGAGCGTATTTCTCTGCTTCCCCATAAGTCCAGGGTATGCAAGCATCGATATGGGTAGGTGGCTGTCCTGGTTCACGTGGTTTTAAAGTTATGCGCACTATAAAAGCATGGTTATCCAGACTAGCCAATTCAGGCTTGGCATATTCTACACCAGCTAACCGTTGCTCCATAGTGATTCCGGGAAGACCACTGGTAGTATTATTAATGATTATATCAGGGCATTTCTCTCTTATAAGAGCATTAATCTTTAGATAATCCTCTCCGCTATAGGAAGTCATTCGGGGGTTATCCTTTTCACGGGCATGAATGTGAACGACGCTTGCCCCAGCTTTATAACATTCGTAGGTTTGCCCTGCTTGCTCTTCGGCCGTTTCCGGTAAACCAGGGCAGGACTCTTTGCCATGGACACTCCCAGTAGTTGCTACTGAGACAATTAATGGTGGCAGGCTATGCAAGCCATGGCTAATCTTTTCTAGGTATTGCCAGGGGTTAGCATAGTCCCACATGTAATCCCTTGCCTCTTCCATTGCACACCTCCGTTATAATTTAGTCTTTCCAAAATGGAAATATAATTTACCATATTCTTATTAGCCTGTAAAACACAACTTCTTGAAAATAGCCTTACCCTCGGAAGTCTCCAGATCCAAGGTTATCCCCCGCTTGTTGGCGTGCCGATAAAGGAAATAGAGGCTCTTCTCCTGACGCGGTATATCATCCACAAACCGTGGAATACTCCGGGTGGGGTCCCCTTGGGGTGGCTCAATCTTGGTGACATCGGCATTGTTTTTCGTCAATGCACGATCATAGAAAACCCCAGCACGTGACACCGATTCAGGGAAATGGCAGAGGGGAGGGGCCTAACCCAGGTGGCAGCAGAAGTATTTCTTAGTCGTAAGGGATGCGAAGAATATACACAGAATGCTAGGCAACCTAAAGCGAACAATCGTCCAGATTGTTACTGCTAGGGCTAAAGCAACAAAAAGCCAAAAGGTGTAACCGTGCAAAACCGATGATTCTTTAGCTGGTGGCCTGTACTCCATGCATGGGTAGATGAATCGGCCCCATGACAACCGGTCATGTTGTATTCACTTGAGCGACAACTACTTTCTATTACTGTATTTCTTTGTCTCTTTTTCTTACAGTCTTGCCAGGAGCAAGCCAAAGAGCACTCGGAGCAAGGGATTCCCACTGGGAAATGCAATTGCCTACTGAGAGCTATGGACAACCTAGCCCTGACCTTTGGCAGGTCTCACACTGGGGATTAGACTCACAAGTGATAATGGGCTTAGCCTCTCGCCGGTGTCGGTGTCTTGCCGACATTTTGCCGACAAAATGTGTAATACAAGCTGGTATGGACGGACATGTCCTGGTTTTGCCACCAGACCAGACAGGGTATTACGCCACCTGGTGAGATTAACTGCCACGCGGGGCTCATGATTCGCACACAGAAGGTCGTATACGCAAATCTATACGTACAAGTAAGTATCCAATGGCGTTGGATAGTTAGCATTTTGCCAAAGACTTCCCCGTACAGGGCGATATTGCTAGGCATAAAATCCATTCCTTCCGAAAGCAGTACAGCATGCATTTGTATCTGCTAACACAGGATGGTATAATTAACCCTTAAGCGGAAGATGCTCCGTGGCATTAAGTAGTGGGCAGAAAGAACAGCCGCAAAGTGAGGAGGATAGTATGACAGACGAAAACAAACACAGCCATAGTGGAGGCGGACCGCCTCTTGCAGGTGCTATTTGGTTCATTGGTTGGTTGTTCACTATTGCTTATGCTAATCTTGTCTGGTGGAAAATCATACTCGGTATAGTGGTCTGGCCATACTATTTGGGCTTGGCAGTGAGCTAGAACATCCCGGTGAATCTTCTCCTAGGCAGAATCAGCCGCACCCTCACCTCAGCTCAATTCCTAGGGCAATAATTCCTTGGAACTATATTCCGTTCTCAAATTACTATTATTCGTTCGTTGGGATAATATAAGTAATCAACCCTTTGAGATTCGTTCTTGTCGTGATTAACATAATAAGCCTGGGCTATGGCCGGGTCGACCTTGGCAATAGCGTCCCAGTTCCACGGCGGCGGGGCACATTCGGGACACCAGTGCCCGACTATAATGAGTCTAGGAGTAGCCTCAAACTCATGTCCGAAGCCGCACTTCCATTTGAGCTTCAATTTAATGTCGATAAACTCTCTTGAGAGACATAGACCGCCCCTTGATCTGGCCAATTCCTGCATATCCCTTAGCGTATACTCTTTGGTTTGGGGGTCTTCCTTGGTCTGCCGTTCTTTGTCCTCTTTCTCAACAACGTATTCGTCCCAGCCGGGGATGTTTTCCCACGCCTGGCGGCTGCCGAAAAAGGCCTTGATCTTCTCTTCCTCGTTGTTTTTTATCCATTTCCATGGGTCTGCCATTCTCTTCATAAAGGCTTTGACGATAAAAGTGGGGGCGATGCTTGCGCCTAGTTTCAAATATGCCGGGATAGTATCCTCTACTTGCTTCACATGGTCTTCATATGAGTGCCGCCAGTGGCCCAGGTATTTGTTGAGAACCCAGCTGTCCTCATACCAGCCGCAGTGGAAGTTCCTTATACCGAACCAGTTGCGGGGCATTATCTTTCTGTAATCCCCTAAACCGAACATTTTGAAAAATCGTTCTAGGTAATCACTGTAGACAACCCTGCAGGATGGGCCGCCTCCCATGTTGTACACCCGACCATAAAAGTCCTCCGGGCACTCCAGGGTTTGCACCAGGCCGTACCCTGCGTCTTCACTGGTTATGATTTCGATGTGGGTATTGGGAGGCTGGTGGAACATGATAGGGTTCATAAGGGAGTATAAATTGGGAATGACAATAAAGGTCTGCCGTAGCGAGGCCCAGTATTGTAGGCCCGATTCTATAACTGTTTTCTCTGCAGCTATTTTTGCTGCGCTATAATAATCGCCGACGCTTGGTCTGAGGGGGTCGCCCACCCTTATCCAATGGATGGGCGGGAGCCTGTCTCCATACGTAGCTAGGGAACAGATATAAACTAGCCGGACATCGCCACCATTGTTTGGCTGTTTCTTGATCGCTTCGACTATGTTCTTAGTGCCCTCGAAGTTTGTCCTTCTGGTAGTTTGCGGGTCGTGGTCTGCTGCTGGAGAGATTATGGCAGCCGGATGGAGGACGTGGTCTACTCCGTTAACCGCCTCCAATACATCACCGGGGTTGCGCAAATCCCCCCAGACAATCCTTATTCCTTCCTGACCTTCATATTTGGCAAAGGCCTTCTTGTTTTTCTTAGAAGGTCTGAGCAAAAGCACAATGTTGTATTTGTCCTTTCTTCTAAGCAGCTCTTTGAAGGCTTCGCCACCCATGGAGCCTGATGCACCGGTCAGGAGTACTTTTTTCTTGGCCATCTTTTCACCTCCAAAATTTTCGTAGTGCTCCGATAAATCAGAGCACTACATTTTTAAGCCGGCAGTGATGACAACCACCTTTTTGGCGCCTTTCCCTATTAGAGGGCAAATCTCACCATCCTGTCCCTTTTCTTTTGAAGAATACGGCAGCTAGTGGTGGCAGATTGATGGTTAGAGAATAGGGGCGACCATGCAAAGGAATCGGTGCGGCTTCCACCCCACCCAGGTTACCTTGACCACTGCCCCCATATTCCTTGGCGTCGCTGTTCAATAGTTCGCTCCAGAATCCCGACTGTGGCACACCGACTCGATAGTTGAAGTGGGTCACAGGGGTAAAGTTACACACAGCTAACACAATGTCGTTCGTGGAGCGTGCTCTGCGGACAAGACTAATGACGCTGTGCTCCACATCGTTACAGTCAATCCATTCAAAGCCTGCCTGTTCAAAGTCCAATTGATAGAGGGCTGGCTGGCTTCGGTAAAAGCGGTTTAGGTCGCTAACCCACCGCTGGAGGCCGGAATGCGGTGGATACTGAACAAGGTGCCATTCCAGACTCTCATCGTGGACCCACTCCCGCCACTGACCAAACTCCCCACCCATGAACAGCAGCTTTTTCCCTGGCTGAGCGTACATATATCCCAAAAGAAGCCTTAAGTTGGCAAACTTCTGCCAGTCATCCCCCGGCATCTTGTCCAGGAGCGAGCCTTTGCCATATACAATCTCATCATGGGAAAGTGGCAGGATAAAGTTCTCAAAGAAAGCGTATACCAGGCGGAAGGTGAGATTATTGTGATGATACTTCCGGTAAACGGGGGCTTTGGCCATATATTCCAGAGTATCGTGCATCCAGCCCATATCCCACTTCAACCCAAAGCCCAGACCCCCCAGATAGGTCGGTCGAGAAACCATGGGCCAAGCAGTGGACTCCTCTGCGATAGTCTGCGCATTAGGATTTTCCTCATATACTGCTTGGTTGAAGCGCCGCAAGAAAGCAATAGCCTCCAAGTTTTCCCGCCCGCCATACCTGTTAGGTAGCCATTCACCCTCTTTCCGCCCGTAGTCCAGATAAAGCATGGAAGCAACTGCGTCCACCCGCAGACCGTCGACGTGATATTTGTTCAGCCAGAACAGGGCGCTGCTAAACAGAAAGCTCCTCACCTCGTTGCGGCCATAGTTAAAGATAAAGCTGTTCCAGTCAGGGTGGAGCCCCTGTCTAGGATCATCGTGCTCGTAGAGGTGAGTTCCATCAAAGTAACCGAGTCCATGTTCGTCGTTGGGAAAATGAGAGGGCACCCAGTCAAGGATTACACCTATATTGTGCTGGTGTAAATAGTCAATGAGGTACATAAAATCCTGCGGTGTGCCATAACGGCTGGTGGGGGCAAAGTAGCCAGCAGTTTGGTAGCCCCAGGAGCCGTAAAAGGGGTGCTCCATCACAGGCAAGAATTCAACATGGGTGAACCCCATCTGCTGTACATACTCCGCCAGTCTGGGAGCCAGCTCTCGGTAGGTGAGGGGGCGATTGCCTTCCTCAGGCACCCGTCGCCAGGAGCCCAAATGTACCTCATAAATAGAAATGGGAGCATCTAAAGCGTTTCGCTCACACCGTTTTTCCGTCCATGCTTGGTCTCCCCAAGCGTAATCTAATTCCCAGACTATCGAGGCTGTCCGGGGAGGAATCTCGCTATATAAAGCTAATGGGTCGGCTTTCTCTACTTGATAGCCACGGTACCGCGAGAGGAGGTAGTACTTGTAGATAGTCCCTTTACCTACATTAGAAATGAAGCCTTCCCAGATACCGGATTGCCCTCTGGAGCGCAGCGGGTGGCTCGATCTATCCCAGCCGTTAAACTCGCCTATGACAAATACTTGCCTAGCATTGGGTGCCCACACAGCGAAATAGGTTCCCTCCACTCCGTCCATGTTCATAGGGTGGGCTCCCAGCTTATCGTAAAGCCGATAGTGAGACCCCTCGTTAAAGAGGTAAAGGTCATCATCGGTCAGCCGGGTTACCTCATAGTTCACTGGCTGAGTTCGCACTTTACTTAGGGAGGTCTGCTCCTTTTTCCTGCCTTTCCCCTGTGTCACTATGGTTCCTCCGCTGCCTGCGAATTCGCTGTATCCCCCCTAGCAGGTCTTGCACCTCCGGTAAACCGGAGAAAGCCTCAAAGGCATAGCGTGCTTTGTGGCGCCAGTTGGCAAAATCTTCGCCAGTACCTGGCACATTCTGAGGCTGTGTTTCCAGCCACAGGTCCTCCAGGTTGACCAGAACTACACGAGACGGGCTGGCACTGAGAAAGGCAAGAATGGCTCTCAGAACTGCTAGAAGGTCCGTAGGCGATGCGTTGATAAAGCCCTTCTGCTGCAGAAAGCTGATCAGAGCTTCCTTAATCGCCCGGCGTTTCTCTAGTTCTGCCTCAGCGCTATTCCTGTCCAACAGTCCCAGTTTCAGCCGTCCCTCGATGTCGAGCCCTTGCCAAAAACCAGAGAAGGTGGGCATGTCATGTGTGTTGATGATAGCTACAGAATCGGCTGGAACTGTAGTGAGTGCCTGGTTTGGTTCAGCAACAATCTCATACTGTACCACGTACATCCGGTGAACATCATGCTGTCTCAAGGCTTGGTTGATGTATGATGGCACAGTACCCAGATTCTCACCGACGAGCCAGCATCTGTGCTTATGGGATTCAAGGCTCAAGATGGCGTAGAACTCCTCTGCTGGGTAGCGCACGTACAATCCCTCTTGTGGCCCGAACCCCCTTGGAATCCAGAAAAGCCGATGAAACCCCATGGCATGGTCAATGCGTAGGATGCCTCCGTGCCCAAGATGATGCCGCAGGCAAGCGATGTAATAGCCATAGCCTTGCCTTCGAAGCCCTTCGGGGTGGAGGGGAGGAAAGCCCCAGTTTTGCCCTTTGCCAAAGACCGCATCTGGTGGTGCGCCTCCTGAGGCATCTAGGGCGAATACGGTACGATAACGCCATATGTCGTAGCTATCAGGATGGACCCCTAGAGGAAGGTCAAGGTATAACCAGACACCTTTCTTATGAGCTTTTTCAAACATGGCCTGTATCTGTTCATGAATCAGCCACTGCACATAGAGGTGATACTGTTTCGTTTCCTCATCATAGTCCCCTTCCTTCAACACACCATCCCGAAGCGGTTGCGGCCATAAGCGCCATGGGATGCGTTGCCTTTCACCGGCAGCCCGAAACCGGGCGTAGTCCTCCACCATGGGATGGGTCTCAATAAAGCGATGCAGAGCCTTAAGCCGGTCAGGGGCTTCAACAAAGCAATAGCGACATAGCTCCTCCAGTATTCGCCGTTTGAGCGCCATCTGACGAGGGTAGTCCACCAGTGACAGATTGTGTAGGGTCTCAAGCTCTTTCTGAAATAGTGAAGAGACCAGCATCGTCTGGGCTGACGGGCATCTTGGTAGCTCAGGGATCCTGGTGACATCCAGATAAAGCTCGTTCCATAGAAGACGGCTAGCTGGAGTATAAGGACTTGGCTCGTCTGGGAAACTGGACAGAAGGGGTAAGGTACCTACAACGTTGCCCCCTTTCCCACTGACCCATGCTATAAGAGCCTCCAAATCTGAGAGGTCACCACAACCCCAACTCCCGCGGGTATGAAGGGCATACAAGGGAAGGAAGACACCCCAGGCTTGGCTATCTAACTGGTCTAGAGGGCTATAGGCTTTGAAGGGTGCGGCGATGATGAGGCTTTCCACAGCCTCTCCAGCCAGCTCCAGAGTGAACCGATGATATCCCCAGGGGAGCCTTTCCGGTAGAGGGAGGCGCTTCAGCATATAGCCTGTCCCCCCTACCTCCGCCCCTTCTAGACTCGGTAAGTCGGCTTCACGCCATTTCCAGCTTTGCCGCTCACCACCCTCTTGTGTCAAGTGACCTATCAAAGAAACTTCGCTCATATGGGAGGGAAGACGTAGCTTCAGCGGCGGTGGTTTGCCATCCCAGGCCACTACGACGGGTTCCAGCCTTTGCTGCCACATAGCCTGTCGCCGTTCCCGCCATGCTGACGGGATATCCTGAACCGTTGCCATAGGTGCCCCCAGCGACCGGAGCACTGCCAGAAGCGCTTCCACAGAGGCCTCACGCCGATGCCCAAACACATCATAATAGGCCGTTTGCACACCATAGAGACGAGCCAACTGGTGGAGGAGGCGAATTTCGGACAAATCACTCATTCCTCCACCTCCAGCAACATCAAGATTCTGTGAAGGCGTATCTTAGGCTGATCTGGATGATCATTGGCCTTGTAGTGCATCTGGTAAACGACCTTCTTGACTACGGTCGCCTTTGTTGAGCCACGGTCCAAATCTAATTTGAGCTGTGCCGCCTCAACAGTCCCCTATGCCGAGTATCTGCGGAGATCCCCTTCCGTCTCAACGCTTCAATGCCTTCGCAGTCAACTTGAGGTAGCCTGTCAATAGTCGATGTCCACTTAAAGTTTGCATCGACCTCCATGCCTGAAATCTGACTCAATGATATTATAGCAGCAGAAACCTGAAAGATGAAGGACCACCCTTTTGGCTCTAAATGCTCTCAGAAAGCACCAGGCAGGTGATGGTTCTGGTAACCCCCGCAATCGGGTGAATGTGGCCAGTTACAAGGTTGCCGATGGCATCAAGGTCAGAGCCTTCGGCTACTACCATAATGTCATACAACCCCGTCACTATATCAACATTCTTTACACCAGGTAGCTTCGCCAATGCCCGAGCCACTTCTTTGGTTTTGCCTACTCTGGTCTCTATAAGGACATAGGCCTTGGTTCTCATTATCCCCATCCACACGGAGGCTGCCAAGGTAAGCTTAGACCAGCACGGCTGCCCTTGTCAACCAGAGAATCTCCTCCTTACTTCCATTGCGTCTCGCTGCAACACAGGGCTAGCTTGTCATGCCCGGACTACGGGTAGCTACATGGTACGCCCGTTCCACATAGTTCTTCAGCATTCGCCGCGTGCAGAAGAGAGGGACAACCGAGCGAATCGCCTCTTTAATCATGAGAATCCAGCCATGAGGCACACCCCTTCGGTCCCGCTCATAGTAAAGAGGCACGATTTTCTCCTCCAGAAGACAATAAAGGGCATCGGCGTCCTCTTTATCCTCCTCCTCTGAGCTAGCTTTTGCGAGACCATCACCAATGGCCCAACCGTTGGCCCCATTGTACCCTTCATGCCACCAACCGTCGAGAATGCTCAGGTGAAGAACACCATTCAGCGACGCCTTCATGCCACTTGTGCCACAAGCCTCCTGCAGGCGACGTGGGTTGTTCAGCCAGAGGTCAACCCCTTGGACCAGATAGTGTGCCATGTGCATATCGTAATCCTCGACAAAAGCTATTCGCCCCCCAAACTCACGGTCCATGGTCAAAGCATACACCTGGCGAAGAAGATACTTAGATGGAAAATCAGCGGGGTGCGACTTACCAGCGAATATTATCTGGACTGGCCGCCATCTATCCCTGACTATTCGCTTTAGACACTCAATGTCATGGAAAATCAGCGTTGGCCGTTTGTATTCGGTAAAACGGCGGACAAATCCTATGGTCAGCACCTCCGGGTTGAGCAGGGTGCCCGTGGCTATCACCTGTTGCGGTGTCACCTCGCCTTCAGCCCAGCGTTTCTGGGCACGCTCCAGCATGACGGCCAGAAGCTTACGCTTCAACAACCGGCGAACTGTCCACAGTTCATCGTCCGGAATATCCAGCACACGCTCCCACAGGCTTGCCTCGTCGTGTCTTTTCACCCAGTCCTGGCCGAGATACTTCTCATAGAGGTGACCTAGTTCGGGAGCAATCCATGTGGGCACATGAATCCCGTTGGTCACATAGGAAATAGGTACTTCCTGTTCACCGGCTTCTGGCCAGAGCCCATGCCACATCCTTCTTGCTACTGCGCCATGAAGCTGACTCACACCGTTGCGCTGGTCAGCCATTCTCAAGGCGAATGCAGTCATGTTGAAAGCTTGGTCACTGGTGCTATCCAGTTGACCTAGCTTCAGGAATGCCTCCCGTTTGATACCCAGGGTGTCCCAGTAGCCGTCAAAGTACCTCTCTACGAGTTGAACAGGAAAACTATCTTGACCAGCTAGGACCGGCGTATGAGTGGTAAATACCGTGGTCGCCCTCACCCTCTGAGCAGCTTCAGCAAAAGATGCACCCTTTTCTACCTCCTCCCTGGTGCGTTCCAGCATCATAAAGGCTGTATGTCCTTCATTGGCATGCCAGATGGCAGGCTTGATACCCAGCGCTCGCAGAACGCGCACGCCGCCAATCCCCAAGATGATCTCCTGCCCAATGCGCAGTTCCCGGTCAGCAATATAGAGGCGAGCTGATAGCTGTCGATCCTGCGGAGCATTTTCTTCAACATTCGTATCTAACAAATAGACGATGGCGCAGCCCATCTTGACCTGCCACACGCCAATGGACACAGCTCTATTGTCTAACTGAACCTGTATCAAGAATTTGTGCCCTTGGTGAGGGGGTACTGGGTTGATGGGCGCCTCATCGAAATCAAGCTGTCTGTAGACCTCCTCTTGCCAGCCGTCAGAAGAGATATGCTGGTGAAAATACCCTTGAGGGTACATCAGGCCAACCCCGACCAGTGGCAGTCCCAAGTCGCTCGCCTCCTTACAGGTATCGCCAGCCATGACGCCCAGCCCGCCAGCATAGATGGGGAGAGAGTTGTGAATGGCAAATTCCATCGAGAAATAGGCAACAGGATCCTGTAGCAAGTGGGGATAGTTGGTGGCGCACCACGCGCCTTGTGCTGACACATCAGCGTCAAAGGCTGACATTACGGAGTCATATAAAGTGAGGAAAGCTGGATCACTAGCAGCCTCTTGTAGCCTATCGGGGCTGATTTCCCGTAGCTGCTTGACCGGATTGTGACCACCCAGTCTCCACAGCGGATAGTCCAAAGCCCGAAACAGGTCACGCGCCTGGGGGTGCCAGCTCCACCACAGATTATTGGCCAGCTCATCTAATCTGGCAATACGTTCAGGTAGCACTGGTCTCGACAGTGATCTCTCTACTTTCGACCCCCTAGGAGACAAATATTCATAATCACTCATAATAGCATATGCCACCAATTTTAGAAAAGTGCTGCAATCCAGCCGTTTTCACAAAAATGCTCCCATCCTCTTCATGATTTCGTAACAGACGTCATAACTTGTGTCACAGAAAGGGGGGAGACTCCGAGGCTGTCCGAAAATGGTAGTCTTACATGACAAAGTGGGAGATAGTATGCAAAAATGGCATATATTTAGCTCTCATATGGGAGAAATTATTTTGCATTTGGAATTTTCGGACAGCTTCGGTGAAATTTCCCCCTCCCGCTTCCACCCTGCCAAATCGAAGATTTTGTGAGATATTAGCCCCCTTCCGCTGGGGGAAGAAGCGTCAGCGTCATATGGTAGAAGTTGCACCGTTTCATGAGACACAAGATAGGGCCGGTGTCTGGGCTTGCGTGGGAGGCTTTATAGGGACCTTCCAACAATTCCTTAAACCCCTCATCAGACTTGATGCTATCGTTGCATCTAAGAAGCATGTACAGGGACTAAGAAAGCTCGGGTTGTGTCTCAGGAATTGCCTACGAATCAGCTTGTAGCTATTGACCTTTGGCATTACCTAAACTATACGGAGCACCGCCTAGGGATTCATCTTCAGCTCAGCTACCCAAACCTTTTTACTAATTCCTGAAATGCCTCAAACCATCTCTCGCGTAGAGGTTCCGGCCATTCAGGGTCAAAATTCGGGAATTTGTCCACCAACCTGTGTGCCAACTCGGTAGCAGGTCTGCTCATCAACTCTTCTCTAGTGTCCTGCACCTGTGCATCGGGAATATCAGTTGGGTACTGCCGCTCCTTTGGCTTCATTCTTCGCTGCCGCACAATGCGCCGGCCGGAGCTGCGACCAAACTCCCCTGATAATTGTGGCGAAAGTGGAACGCCTGCCTCCTTCGCCGCCGATATGAAGAATGTCATGCATTTGTCAACGCCACCGCCTTTTGCGCCCTGGCTACGTAGAAACTTCCTAAGATCATAAATGGTAGCTACGTGAGGACCCGGATCAGTGAATAAAGGTCCGTATGCTTCTTCAACTATTTCTCTCAGCAGAACCCTACGCTCTTCTCCTGTTGTCATGCTGAGGCGCTTGAGCCTTGCGGTAGGTCTCTTGGCCTCATCTATCAGACTGAGAAAGGTGAGCGCCCCAATCGCCTGAGAATACTGTGTACCAGACAGACCCAATGAGTCGAAATAGCTGCGATCTAGCTGCGTAGGCATAAATGTCTTGAATCCCTCCAAGACTTTGTTCCATGTTTGCCACCCGATATAGGGCGGTATTCTCTTCTCCGACATTTTTATCCGTGTCGCCAATATCTGTCGCCAACGATATCACAAGTTTGCGACAATGTCAAGCATAGGAAAGTTGCGACACAAATTTTACAATCCGACCCGACAGCCGTAAAAATCCTCATTAAGAACTAATGTCTGAAAGAAAAGGATTCCTAGCAAAGACATTATAGCCAGAAAGGAGATCATAGTTAAAGATGACGGTTTATGTGCCAAGTCTAAGCTCGATTATAGCTAAGTTACTGCTGGTGGTTGAGAGACTGCTAGATGAGTGGGTCGAGCTCGATATTCACTCCTGGGTAGTAATGGACAATACGGGTCCTGGAGCGCTGTATGGCTATGTCGACAACTGCGCGCCACATGGGAACGTGACGGGTAGCATGACGGACTGTGGCAATATCATGGTGGAACACCTGGCAGACATAATTCAAGGAGCGATGTTGGCCTTGAACCAGATACTGGCGAGCCTTGTCACAGTACAAGAGATGCATACCGTCTCTCCGTGAGGGAAAACAGTCATGCATTATGGTTGTTCTGCCAGCGGCATAGGCAGGAGCAACGATTAACGGCAAAAGGAGGATAGGATACTGGGCAGCTACTGCAGCTAAGTGGGCGATATGCAGTAGAACATATTAGCAAAGATAGACTCCCTGGAAGGTCACCCCCCTTCTAGCGGACAGGAGGAAGGCAATCGCCGCAATTATGCCTTCCTCCTTCTTTTTAGTCAGTCAAAGAGCTCGACGTGCTAAGCAAGATAGCCGCGAAGTGATCTGAAAGGGCTTCGGTTTCTGATGCAATATCTGGATATGGCTATCAACCCAATCGCATCAAGAGACTTGGCGAATACCTCCTGTTAGAACAGAGTGTTTAGCGCAGGCAGGTGCGGCAACAGACAATTCTTCCCCTGCGAGTGCGGCTTCAACTGAAAGACGATTAGTCTCAATGAGTTCGCTCCTAACTGTCTTAACGAGATGTGCAGCTAGCTTAAGTGGCAGCAGGAGCACCAATCGAGCATCTCAGCAAAAGGTCCCTGAAACGGTTGTGGCCATGCCTTCTAAAGCTTTTCCTTCAGCTTGTTTTCCATTTGGTCCTCCTTGGCCACAATGGAGATATTCCCCCGTGTTGAGCAGAGAGCAGCAATTCTCCCTTGGCTGTACGGCAGCTCATCTAACCTGGCAATACGTTCAGGTAGCACTGGTCTCGACAATGACCTCTCTACTTTCGACCCCCTAGGAGGCAAACATTCATAGTCATTCATAATAGCATATGCCACCAATTCTAGAAAAGTAAAGATATCTGAGGTTGTTTAACTGTCATCCTGAGCGGCAGATGTAGGGACAGGTTTTTAAACCTGTCCGAATCTGGGACAGACCTGAAGGTCTGTCCCTACGGGATTAATTTTAGAAAAGTGCATCGCGCCAGCGTGTTTAGTCGTCATTGCGACCCCCATTTATCGGGGGAAGCAATCTCTGAAAGCAATAGTGAGATTGCTTCGCTGCCTCCTCACTATGCTCGGAGCTTCGCTCGCAATGACAGGCTGGGTTATTAAACGACCCCAGATATCTGCTTTTGGAACTTTCCCTGCTCTCAATTCGTCTATAATATAGTAGGGCTGATTACAAGCCTGTTGAGGACTGAAATAGGAGGCAACTATCATGAGGCGAATCATACTGAGTGCATTGGCCTTGGTAGTGGTGCTAAGTGTGGTCGGTTGCGGTGAGACGGCCAAGGGGACTGAAATTGCGCTATCGGACAAGCCACGAGTGACATCACCTGATGTCACCACCTCGGACCTGAGCGACCTAGTCAGCGGAAACAGTGCCTTTGCCTTCGACCTCTACCAGGCCCTGAGGGAAAAGGAAGGAAACCTCTTTTACTCACCCTATAGCATCTCTCTGGCGCTGGCGCTGACGTATGCCGGGGCCCGCGGTGAAACGGAACAACAAATGGCTGACACGCTCCATTTTCTATCGCAGGGCCGTCTTCATAATGCCTTCAACGGGCTGGACCTCGAACTGGCTAGCCGCGGTGAAGGTGCCCAGGGTAAAGATGGAAAGGGGTTCCGGCTAAATATCGTCAATGCCATCTGGGGACAAAGGGACTACAAATTCCTCAACGAATTTCTCGATGTCCTGGCAGAGAATTACGGTGCCGGGTTGAGGCTCATCGATTTCATCAACGCACCGGAGGAGGCACGGATTACCATCAACGACTGGGTGAGCGATCAGACCGAGGGCAAAATAGAAGACCTCATTCCACAGGGTGTCATTGACGAATTGACAAGGCTGGTGCTCACCAACGCCATCTACTTCAATGCAGCCTGGCTGAATCCTTTCGACGAGGACGCTACACAGGATGGCACCTTCCATCTGCTCGGTGGCGGCGAGGTCATAGTGCCCATGATGAGGCAGAGCGAGTCCTTTGGTTATACAGAGGGCGAGGGGTATCAGGCAGTAGAACTGCTGTACGACGGCCGCGAGCTGTCGATGGTGCTCTTGCTTCCTGAGGCAGGGCATTTCGAGGAGTTTGAAGCCTCGCTGAGCGCTGACCGGGTAAACAGCATCATCAGGGACCTAGAAAATAAGCGTATCGCTCTTACCCTGCCCAAATTCGAGTTCGAATCAGAGTTCAGCCTGGTTAAGGCACTGGCTGCCCTGGGTATGCCCATTGCCTTTACAGAGGCAGCAGACTTCTCAGGCATGACAGGTACCCGGGAGCTACTCATCGGAGCGGTGTTGCATAAGGCGTTCGTCTCTGTGGATGAGGCCGGGACAGAAGCTGCCGCTGCCACGGCAGTCGAGATGGAGCTGACATCAGTCCCAGAGGTGCCGATCGAGGTCACCGTTGACCGTCCCTTTGTCTTTCTCATTCGTGATCTCGAGACAGGGACTGTCCTCTTTGTTGGCCGCGTGACCAATCCAACTGCGTAGTCCGAAAACTTCATATCGGGTAGGTTGCCCGACGTCGGGCAACCTACCCACAATTTCGGGAGACCACGAGGGTCGGAGACAGACACTTCTACACGAGGTTTTTAGACATCCTCGCAATGACATAATGGAAGTGCCCCCTCACTAATGCGAGTAGTGTATCTCCCCAGGCTCGCCCCTCCCGCTAAGGAAAAGAAAACCAGCATTATATGCTGCTATGGCAGCGATTTGATATTATTCGTCGCCTCAGGAGAGGCGACGCTACGACTATCAAAGCTGCAGCGTCATTAGGCCAGATGGTATTATTGCAGTAGTTAAGGTATACTCTGAGTGAACAATAGAAGCCTGCAAGTATCTTTAAGTGAGAGACCCGTTTGTAGCCTTTAATGAAAAGGGTTGCTATTCTTACTGACAGCACCTGTTGTCTACCCATAGAGCTAGTAGAAAGGTATGATATTTGCTTAGTGCCCATCCTGATAGTCTATAAAGGCAAAAGCTACCGCGACGGGGTTGATATAAGCCCCAGCGAAGTCTATAAGATTATGCGGAGAAGAAAGGACCTCCCCACTACCTCAACTCCGTCAGCAGGGGATTTTCTAAACGCCTACCGCCAGTTAAGCCAGAAAGCGGAAAGTATACTTTGTATAACCCTTACTAGTCTGCAAAGCAAAACCTTCGACACAGCACTAATAGCCAAGGAGATGGCTAAAGAGGTAATCCCAAACACCGCTATTGAGGTAATTGACAGCCGCGCTGTGGCTGGTGCATTAGGGTTTGTTGTCCTTGAGGCGGCTCGTATTGCCAGCCAAGGGGCAGAGCTAATCCAGGTACATAATGCTGCACGAAACATGATCAGCAGGGTAAATCTCCTTGCCATGCTGGACACCCTTTTCTATCTGGCCAGAACCGGGCGTATTGCCAGGGCGGCAGCCTGGGCTGGATCAATATTGAATATGAAGCCTGTCGTCGAACATTCTACCTCAATAGGAGAAACAACGCCTCTAGCACGTCCAAGGACAGAAGCAAAGGCTGTAGAGCACATGCTGCAGACAATGGCAGAGAGGGTAGGGGATTCCAGAGTGCATGTCATGGTACACCATGCTGATGAACTGGAGAAAGGAGAGCAGCTCAAGACAGAGGTCGGTTCAAGATTCCACTGTGCTGAACTTTATCTTACCGAGTTCACCCCTGGCATGGGAGTCCATGCCGGACCTGGCATTCTGGCTATCTCCTTTTACGCTGATTAAGATGTTGATTCTCCGCCAGGGGTTGCCAACCGGAAGGGGTGACACACCTTCGGGATAAATATAACGAAAGGGCGTCTTGTTGGATCACACTTCATCAAAATGTGCAATCTCTGGTACACGAGAGCGATAAATAACCCGCTCTGTCATTCTGAGGAAGCGAAGCGACCGAAGAATCTCGCTCAGGGTGGCACCAAACACCTGAAACATTGAGCCAGAATGGTCTTTAGCTTTGACGACAGCCAAAACCTTCTAGAGGAACTCCGACGAGAGACCTCGCTCGATTTGCTGGGGGTAGCAGACATACGGCAGGAAAGGAATACCTTTCAGGGATTTCCTGCGGGGCTCATAGAGGCGTTTCCCCTGGCAATAGTAGTAGCTGTGCACCTGTCCACAGCGGTACTCAACACCCTGGAGGATGGTCCGAATCTCCTTTATTACCATCACTATCGCCAGCTCAACTCTCAACTCGACCGGGCAGCCTGCAGGATAGCCCAGGAAATTGAAAGAAGAGGGTACTCCGCCCTGCCCATACCTGCCTCACAAATCATAGACTGGGAGAAGATGATGGGGCATCTTTCACACAAAGAACTCGCCCGCTTGGCTGGCTTAGGATGGCGAGGCAGAAATAATCTCTTGGTTACCCCCAGATGGGGGTCTCAAGTGCGTCTGGCTAGCATCCTGACCAACTTTCCTCTTCAGCCTGGTCATCCCCTGCAAAGGGATTGCGGTTCCTGCCAGCGCTGCTTAGCTGTTTGCCCAGCGAAGGCAATTAAGAGAGAGGCAACTGCTTTTGACCACTCGGCCTGTTACCAGCAGTTAAGAGAGTTCAGCAGGACACGCCACATTGGGCAATACGTCTGCGGACTTTGTGTCAAAGCCTGTCCGGGATGGGTTGATAATAAGAACAATCAAGAGTAGATAGGTGATGGGAAAAGCTAGGGAACCCCAAAAAGTCAAGATCTTTGTCGGCCTGCTGATAGCTCGGCTATCGCTTCTACCCCAGGTGTGCCACCTGCTGGAAGAAAAACTGGGAACAGTTGACTTGTCCAGCCAGGCGCTCGATTTCAATTATACAGACTACTACGAAGCAGAGATGGGAACGGGACTCAAAAGGGTCTTCCTGGGATTTGGTGATCTGGTAACTCCTGATAGACTGGTAGATATCAAACTGTTCACCAACAACCTGGAGCAAACCCTGTCAGAAGGGGGAAAGCGGCTGGTGAACTTTGACCCAGGATATTTAACAGCCGCCAAGGTGGTCTTGGCTACTACCAAAGACTATGCGCATCGTCTTTATCTAGGGAGCGGTATATATGGGGAGGTCACCCTAATCTTCCGCCAAAAACAATTTCAGCCGTTGGAATGGACTTACCCCGATTACCGCACCGAGGCTTATCATGAATTCTTCAGGCAACTGCGGTCGCAATATATGAGGCAACTGGCAGCCATGACACAAAGCAGACCCTGAGCGAGCAAAGTGCCTTTCCGATCACTCCCATTTCGGAGGGCGGCCAGGTCGTCTCCTTTTGCTCCTTTTGACTGGTTCCACACTGATGGCCATTTTCCCACTGATACTGACGGGCGTTATCTTTTCTAGTTCCCAATCAATGCAAGCGGGGTAAGTTCTTTCTGCGCCACATTTTTTGCAATGGGCAAGATATACGTCATCAGTGGCTACCATGCCGATATCCCAGTGATGAGGAGGACAGATGCCTGCCATTCAACCTCCTTGTGCTTACAAAGGTATAATTGATATCTCGACGATGCTTTATCCTATCTACGTTGCCGGGCATTCCGTAAGGCTAATTGGGCTAATTCAGTCGAAGAAATAGGGCCGATTTGGTGAGCCTAATGGGTCATGCATGGGGTGATTTGAAGGGCATAAGGTTTGAGGACAGCCTGAAGTTCTACAAGGCGCCGCTGTTGGTGAGATTCCTCGGGCCAGTCTAGTCTAGCTTTCTTCTGCCTGCAGAGTGGCACACCAGGCTGCGTTTGGGTCAGAAGTGGGTGTAGAGGTATCCTCACTGCTGAATGCATGGCAGAGGCTACTGCAACTTACCCACTATCTTGACGAATTCTTGCCTCGGGTATGCCCTGAGCGTTTTTGTCCTGACGTTCCCAAGCATACCCAACGAAAGTAGCAAGCTCATACCCACGTCTTCCGTGGGGATCTCTGCAACAGCAACGTAGTCATATTCTCCTAGAACTGAGTAAAAACCGATAAGTTTTCCCCCTGCCTTTTCAAGAGTTTTTTCAAAGGCATCAAGCCGCTTAGGGGCTTCCTTGATGGTCTTGATACCCTGTTCCGTCAAGTTCATAAGGATAACGTAGGTTAACATAGCTGTCCCTCCTTTCACAGTCTACAGCCAGTCGGTGTGCCACCCTGCTGCTGACCGACATGCTACAGCCTTCTCCGACATTATACCACAGTCAGCTTCGATGCAGATTCAAGGTTGGACTACACCAGGAGCATAAAGTCTTAAGATAACCTCAGGCTTTATAAGTCGTTAGTGTAGCTGCTTTTGAGAAGGGGTTAGCCAAGCTTCGGGGCTGTTGAAACTGTAGTTGCCCCCCGATATATCGGGGGGCAGTTGTGCCTGATAGCGTCACCCAGAAAAATCTTCGGATTTTTCTGGGAATAAAGGCAACTACAAAAATTTGGGGGTGAAGAGCTATTAAGATGCCCAAAAATTGAACGGGAAAGCAAAATTA
>Ga0209314_10000058_pt1 | contig 42997 bp, 55 predicted proteins | sample I19B2metaG_FD_184146 | JGI IMG/M metagenome (GOLD analysis project Ga0209314, IMG submission 184146) | Lake sediment bacterial and archeal communities from Gulf of Boni, Indonesia to study Microbial Dark Matter (Phase II) - ​I19B2 metaG... | ecosystem: Environmental > Aquatic > Freshwater >... | reverse complement strand
CTCCAGGACCATACCCGTCTTTCAGGGTGAATCCTGCTGGCGTTCTCTGAGCAACTCCCACCTTGAAGATGTTTCCGGGTTGTTCGGCGGAGACTTGAAGCGAGGAGAGGGTGGCCTCTTGTAGGGCACCCATCTTATCCGGCGTCATTGTGCTCGGGCCTGTCAGGCAGTTGTGGGCATCTATCAGCGCAACATGGCGGAACCTACCATGAGTGAGGCCTCCGATTCGATTCGCTATATCTGAAGGAACATCCTCCATGTCGTAGGGTGCGGTCGTCATGGTTACGAGTGCGCAATTGTCGAAAATCTGGCTCGTAGCTGTAGCAATTCCATTGCTGGCCCTCGTGACAGCAGTCGCTTCGCTATCATATCGAACGCTTTCTTGCTTCAGCAAGATCCATTCGATGATACGCATGTTTTGCTCTTGGGAAACCAAGTTAAATTCATGCCCAGAGACTCCGTGGGGAACAATACTCACTGCGTTGAACCTTCTCTTCATCAAGGCTTGGAACAGAAAGGGAAGCACGCTACTTCCAATGTTCAAGAATGGTCCTGGATGAAAGTTGGAAACCAGTATCGTCCCCTTGATCCTAGCCGTATCTGAACGCCTAAAGAGAAATGCCGCAACATCAATCTCGGTCTCCACACCAAGCTCGTTGAGATAAGATTCGAGGTCACTGTTCTGACCCTCCAACCAATCTGTGAGGAACGCCCTGAACATGCGGATCGGCGAGAAACCGATGGCTTGTCGACCGAAATTCTCAACGACAAGTATCAAAGCGAATGCGAAGGCGAGCCCGATCAGGGAGGATAAGGCAAGCGCACTCAAGGTGCTGTTAACTGCGACCCCAAGAACTAGAACAGATGTAAGGGCTGTCAAGCTCGGTTCCGTCAGGGTGAAAATAATCCTCTTCAGAAAACTGGTTCTTGACATTGAGAAGACTGCGACCGCTCGCAGGGGTATGACTGCGAAAAGCCCAGCTATGATGGCTGATCCGGGAAACACGAATCTAGAGAGAACAAAGCTCAAAACCGAGCCGATTAGAAAGACAGCAACCCAACTTGTTATTGTGAACAAGGAGAATGCCAGACATCGCCGAGGATAGAAAAGCGGATCTTCTCTGACTATTGTTAGAAATAGGAAGAGATTCGATAGGAGAGCCGGTACGCCGAGAACCACAACACCGCCGGTGACCCCAAGAATGAATGACTTTGCTGTATGTTCGACCACCAAGAATGATAAGCCGACGCCGAACGTTACCAAGAGTATTGATGAAATGGCTATTGCTCTCGTAGAGGGAAAAGCTACGCGTCTGATGAGATTGTAGTAGGGAGTCGTTCCGCTGATACCCTTCGAGAAGGACAAAGCCAAGTAGTGCTCCTCAAGTTGGAGCTATCGGATCGCTTGGATTATTTCACGCAACGTTCGCGCCGACGCTTTCTCCGATATTGTTCCGGTTACGATCAGGTGTGCTCCTGCATCTACCAAAGACCTTGCCTGTGATGAAGTTCGAATGCCGCCACCGACTACTACGTGAATTCGACAGGATTCCTTAACCGTTTTGACCATTTCAGGAGGAACAGTGCGTCTTGCTCCTGAACCTGCCTCCAAATAGACGAAGCGCATTCCGAGATATTCTGCAGCAAGAGCATAGATTGCTGCCAACTCGGGTTTATTGTAGGGAATTGGATTCGCGTTTCCCACGAAACCCGCGGCGCCAGCATGACCGCCGATAATCAAGTAACCTAGCGGTATCGGCTCAAGACGATAGCGTTTCACCAACGGAGCTCCCAGCGCCTGTGCCCCGGAAAGGTAGTACGGGTTCAACGAATTCAGCAGGGACATGAAGAAGACAGCGTCCGCGTACTGGCTTAGACCAGTTACATCATTCGGGAACAGGATGACCGGTAGCCCAGACGACTTGATCGCCTTCACGATCGCATCGAGTTGATAAACTGATGTTGCAGTCGACCCACCTACCATAGCTGCTGATGAGCCAGCCTTCTTTACTTCAAGTGCTAACCTCCTAGCATCTATCGGCCTTAGCTTCTCGGGATCAAAGAGCGTAAGATGAGCGGCGCCATCCTCTCTGACTACCTCTTCCAAATGACTTTCTACTTTTCCAATTCTAATGCCGGTCAAAGGATAAGCCACTCATCGACCTAGCAAATCAAGCGCCGCGAACCTTGCCAGAAACTGAGCGCATACTATTAAAACTGCTTGTGGCTAGGACAGATTTCGAAGATGAAAATTCCCAAGGCGCAGCACGTTGCCTAAACCCTATTCCATTGACAAGCGAATCTTCGGATTGCTTACGATGATTCGTCTGCCAAACTGCATTATGATGGGCTTCGCTGTCATCGTCGGCGAGACCATCGCGTCGCAAACAGTTCCTGCTCAAGCAGCCGCTTACGGTTTCATGACCGGTTTTCTTCTGCTGGCTGCCTCAATGGTCCTGAACGACTACTTCGACCGTGAGATCGATGCCATCAACGAACCGAAACGTCCTCTTCCGGCAGGCGTCGTTAGACCTTCCGAAGCCATTTCCTTTGCTGTAATTCTGGCATCGTTTGGACTGCTGTTTGCTTCATATTCTGGTGTTTGGACACTGCTTATCGCGGTCGCAAGTGTCCTCATCGCAATCTTGTACAACGCCCGGATCAAGAAGTTCGGGCTCCTGGGAAACGCGATGGTGAGCACCAATGTGGCGATCCCATTCATCTACGGTGGATTTGCTGTCGGGAGCCCAACATGGTCTCTCCTAATTTTCGCCATTCTCGCCTTTCTATCAAGCATGGGACGGGAGATCATCAAAGGGATTGTTGATGTGTCAGGGGACACGGCCAGAGGAGTGAGATCGGTCGCTGCTACTATGGGCAACGCCAACGCAGCAAGGAAAGGTGCAGTGCTCTTTGTTGCAGCAGTGGTTCTGAGCATGATACCGATCGCGCTCGGCTTGGTTTCAGAATATTACTTTCCACTGGTTATGATATGTGACATAGGTTTCTTGCTTACGACCTACTCCATCATATCCAATCCAAGTCCGAATAACGCTAAGAGGAACAAGGATTATGCACTCGTATGGATGACGTTTGGTTTGCTGGCTTTTGTAATTGGCACACTATGAAGTTCTTCACGGGAGTCTCTTGAACAGGAAGAAGGGATGCTCAAAACGTTTTTATGACATCAAAACCGTATCGCCATCATCGGAAGGTTGCTTTTTGCGAGTAAGTAGCACGAAATTGAGAGGATTGGAATCTCGCGGCAAGAGGAAACTCTCGAAAGAAGCTTTGACAAGTTTTCCTAGGGAGATCATAGGAACCTTCGCACACCTTCCCAAAGTCTTCAAGAAGGTCGACATTGATCGATTAATGGGCGACAAGATCTCTCGAAGCATGAAATGGCGTTACATCAGGCGAATGGAAAAGCTTGGAATAGTGAAACACGCTACGAAGAAATACTACAGAAAGGTCTATGACACAATCTCAGACTGGATGGAAAAAGATGCAATCCCAAGAATCCGCCGTATGGAATCGCTCGTGGAAGTTGAAACGCCTGCATACTAGACTTTGGTGAATTTCTGCAGTAGATCTCTTGCTCTGTCTATCCTAATTTTGCCTTCCAGTACCATTTGTTCGGAAACTCTGTCTACGAGATCACCGGTTGCACCTGCATTTATTGCGATATTCCGCGCATGCAGCCTCATATGGCCGCGCTGAATCCCTTCAGCCGCTAAGGCTCTTAATGCAGCCAGATTTTGGGCAAGGCCAACTGATACGATGACCTCAGCTAGTTCCTTTGCGCTCTTCACTCCAACCATTCTAATCACCAGTTTGGCTATCGGATTCGATACCGTCGCTCCTCCTACGATTCCGACAGCCATGGGCATCTCCAACGTTCCAACCAGGTCGCCGTCGCTATTCTTCTCCCAGGTGGTTAGGGACGTGTAATGGCCTGATCTTGCAGCGTAAGCATGAGCCCCTGCTTCGATAGCTCTTGTATCATTTCCACTTGCCAGTACGACAGCAGTCACCCCGTTCATTATTCCCTTGTTATGAGTGGCGCAACGAAACGGGTCAGCAACAGCAAATGCATATGCTTTGAGAATACCATCGACAACTTCTCCTCCGCCTAACGCTTCCCTCTCAAAAATAGCCTTGGCTCGTGCAAGGCGCTTAACAGCCAGATTAGAGATTATCCGCAAGTAAACGCGTCCGCCCGAAACTTTTTCGATGAGGGGTGCCACTGCCTCTACCATAGTATTGACTGCGTTTGCTCCCATAGCATCCCTACAATCAACTTGCAACTCCGCGATGATCATCTTGCCCAGGAAGGTATCGATAATACGTACGTCCAAGTCTCGCGCACCGCCTCCGAGAGATACTAATACAGGGTCTTGTTCGTTTGCCTGCTTCAGAATCTGTTCTCTATGAGTTAGAATCTCGAATCTGGCTCGATACGCATCTTGAACTCCCACAACCTGAACCTGCCCGATCATTATGGGGTCGGTTGTCGTAGCGTGAAAGCCTCCTCTTGCCCTAGCCATTTTGGCAGCGTTGCTGGCAGCGGCAACGACTGATGGTTCTTCGATTGCCATTGGAACGATGACTTCCCTTCCGTTGATAACGAAGTTCACAGCCACCCCGAGTGGAACGGGCATAATTCCTATCACATTCTCGATCATTCGATCAGCTACGTCAAAACTGAGCGAACTGGCCTTTAGGAGAAGAGTTGCCTCTTCGTCCGTTAGACCCGCAAACTCTTTGACTGCCTTAACTCGTTCGGTGATGGACAGCCTATAGAAACCAGAATACTCAGAACTTTTCGCCATGGAATATCCCTCGACTAGATGGATAGATTCTCACGATGGTTTAGCTGGCACGTACAGGCGATAAGTCTTCTTCTGAGTAAGATCTGCTTGCGTACACGGTTGGGTCAAATCCACGTTGGATAATCCACTGGTAGGTTGAACCCGTTATCACTAGTGGCGCCTGACGGAGCTGCTCTAGGTTACGAGAACCCGTTAGGAACATGGCATTCTTGAGCTCCTCGATAACAGTGGTAAGGCGTTCAACGGCGACAGCTTCGCCCGAGGACGCTGATTTCAGCAGAGGAAGAGCGAAACCTCCGTAGTGCGCGCCTAGGGCGATGGCCTTGGCTACATGTAGCCCGTTTCTGACTCCACCTGAAGCAAACACCTTCAATCTTGTGGAGTTCGTCACCTCAATGATGCTTGGTACTGTGGGTGTTCCCCAGTCCCAGAAAGTCAGGCCGAGCTCCATTTGGAGTTTGTAGCGCTTCGCACGCGCTCGGTAGTACTCAACTCCGGCCCAACTCGTTCCCCCCAAGCCAGATACGTTTATTCCGCTTACTTTCGCGCGCTCCAGCGCCTGAGCGGTTTCCTTGGATACGCCCGCGCCAGTTTCTTTCACAAGAACTGGAACTGAGAGCGCGCTCGCCAGCTCACTAATTCGACGCAACATGTTGCGAAAATCGGTTTCACCCTCGTACTGAACGGATTCTTGGAGGGCGTTAAGATGTATGAATAGCCCTGATGCATGAATCATATCCACCGCTCTCTTCGCGCAATCCACAGCATCCCCGTGGACCAGTTGGGGGCAACCCAAGTTCGCAAAAAGTGGTATCGAAGGGGCGGCTTCTCGCGCAATTCTATACGTATACGCTAGGCTTGCGTCCTCTATGGCTGCCCTCTGACTGCCTACGCCCATCGCGATGCCAAGCTTCTGCGCGACCTTTGCTAGTCTTTGGTTGATCCTTGCGGCATCGGGAGTACCACCCGTCATGGATTCGATCACAATGGGCGCGTTCAGTTTGTATCCGAAAATAGGAGTTGAGAGATCAACTTCCTGGCGGTCAATCTCAGGAAGGGCCTTGTGAATCAATCGGACATCCTCAAACCCGGTTGGTACATGCGATTGGACTTGTTCATGAAGGGTCGTCTGAATGTGACTCAGTTTCCGCCGTGTTGTCTGGACTTTGGGCAATCTCGAATCATTCCTCTTCTATGAAGGTCACGACACCACGGGGGACAAAAGTGCCGGGAAGCACCTGTCCGCCTGCTTCTTCGATTTGTCTCGCAACATTCTTAGAAGCTGTCTCGTCCACGAGAGCTATCATGCAACCTCCACCGCCACCACCCGTGAGCTTGGCACCGAGAGCCCCTGCAGACCTTGCGGCGGATATTAGTTTCTCCAGATAGGGCGAAGAGACTCCAATTAACTCAAGGAAATGTTGATTCTCATTCATGAGCTCACCTAGCGCCTCTGCATGGCCATATCTCAGTGCGTCCGCGGCCTTTTCCGAAATAATCTGGGCTTGCGAGGCTATTCTCCTGTATTCCTGAGGATCTTTCTCTCTTAGCATGGTGACCTTCCCCACAAACTCGCCAGTCGATCTTCGTATTCCTGTGTTCCCAATAACAAGTAAGGGCGGCTTCTTGGGATCTATCCTCGCCTCAACTGTCTCATTTCTGTAGCAGATTAGCCCGCCGTACGTGACTGCGGCTTGATCTACGCCGGATGGGTGACCGTGGACGATCCTTTCTAAGGAGTAAGCTGCTTCGAAAACGTCCTGTTTGCTCAGGTGATAACCGAAAATTCTTGCTGTGGCCGAAACTGTGCCGACAGCGGTCGCGGCCGAGGAGCCAAGACCCATGCCGACAGGAAAGTTCGATCTCACAGTAATTCTCAAGCCCTCCCCAATGCGGTTGAGTCTCCTGAGCGTGAAGCTTGCCGCTTCAAATACAGGTCTCAGAATCGCCTCGGCATTATTTCCAAAGGCTCGCAATAGTGTTCCGTCAGACAAGAAGACAGCTTCGACACCCAAATCTTCCGATTTGATTTGAATAGCTCCGTTACTGGAGGGCTCCACTACCACCTTCGTCTGCAGGTCTAAGCTCATGGCTATTGCCGTATTTCCGCTTACAACGAAGTGTTCTCCGAAGAGTATCACCTTTGCGGGCGAAACAGCAACTGCTCTCAACTAGCGTCCTCGATGGTCTCAATCTCGGGTGAATTGAATTGAAGCATATCCAACAACTGAATCCCTATCACCAGATACATCGCCGCTAGTCTTGTAGGTCAAGAGTTCAGCTTTGACTCCGCCAATCATTTTCGCGGCCGCGATGAGCGTAGTGATGGGTCCATATCCACACATCGTAACCTTCTGACTCTCCCCGAGTCCATTCAGCGTTCGGTCGTCGAGATTCGTGATGGCGTCTATTGCTGTCTTGTCCTTCTTGCTCGCAACATCGTGCGGCTCGTAGTGGGTGAAGTCGCTTGAAGCTACTATAACGATGTCCTTACTTCTAGTCTGCTCGACGATGCTTTTCGCAATCTCACGGCAGGTTTCCAGGTCCTGCATCATCATGCAAATCGGAATGAACGCCACCGAATCCTTGAAGATGAACTGCAGGAATGGCAGTTGCACTTCGATCGAGTGTTCGTATGAGTGGGCGGTTTCGTCGATATCTAAGAGATTACTCGCCTTCTGGACCTGTTTCGCTAGCTGGCTATCTATGGTGGAAAGCCCTAGAGGCGTCTCCCAACTGCCTTCGACCATGATCGATACTCCGCTTCCGTAGCCTGTGTGATTCGGGCCCAGAATTATCAAAACCTCAGGCAATCCGTCCCTTGCGAGCATGCCGTATCCATGTGCGGCAACGGGACCTGAGTACACGTAGCCGGCATGCGGTGAGACGATCCCTACAATTTTTCTAGGACCATCTTTGGCGGGCTCAGGAACTCTACCTGGGCCGAAGCGGTGGGTAAAGCACTCCACCATTTGCTGTGTCAGTTCAGATTTGGTTCCTGCGTAGAATGCGTTGGCTACATGGGGCTTCCTGACTTTCAAAGTTCGCTCGCTCTTGGGGCGATCGCCGCAAGCTTGGTTTCGAAGTCGTCAACAGTCAGCGCAATCGTCCCATCTTGGGAAAGCTCCCCTCTTTCCCTCAAGACCTGTCGTGCGAGCAACCAATAGACCATAGCCAAAGCGCGGCGGCCCTTGTTGTTTACTGGAATCGCGAAATCCACACCGCTGAATGCATTGTCCGTATCACACAGGGCAACTACCGGTACTCCTGCGCTTGACGCTTCCTTAATAGATTGCCAATCTGCTCTAGGATCTGTGACCATCACGACCTGCGGATCGGCGTGGTAGGGTTGCAATGGGTTCGATATCAGTCCCGGCATGAAACGCCCGACTATGGGAATGGTCTTCGTCATTTCGCATAGTTTTTCGACAGGCGTTTTTCCATAGAGTCTTGATGAGATTATCAGGACGCGATTCGGTTCGAATCGCGCAATGAATCGGGCTGCGATTCGTACCTTCTCGTCGGTCTTGCCAATGTTCAGTATGAAGAGTCCGTCGGGCCTTACCCGGTAGATATAGGATTCCATGTCTCCAGTCTTGATTCTAGTGCCAATGTGCAGACCTGCAGCTAGCAGCTCCTCCAATGGAAGTAAGAGATCTTCTGACTTCGGCATTCCTTCTCTTTCTTCAGCTTCAGACATGCCTTCACTCACTTCGATTACTCAAACTGCGCGCGTCTTTTCGCTGCGACCTCCGCGTATCTCAGAAGATCGTCCAAGACATCGACCTGTGAGATGAACATTCGACGACAGCAATATCGGGTCATTCCAATGTCGTCGAGAACCTTCTTGGGTCTCTCCCCCGCTTTCACTCGCCGAGCGAACTCTTCCCATCGATCGGCGATCAGTCTTCCGCAGGTGAAACATCTTACAGGAACAATCATACGGTCGTCCTCTCTTCTATCTGTATGATTTCTGCTCGCGTCTCCTTGCACCGGGTCCTCCGAACTTCTTGGGCTCCTTTCTACGAGGATCCCCAGCGAGCATTGTCCGGTCGTAGTTTATGAACGTCTTCCTAAGCTCAGAGCTTCGCGTCCAATTCAGGAGCGCTCTGGCAATAGCCATTCTGGCCGCTTCCGCCTGGCCCATAAAGCCTCCCCCAACCACACTCACACTGAAGTCCAGCCCTTTCCAACGTCCACCCGACAGAATCAGCGGCTCAGTAATTTTCACCCTTGCAATCTCTGGGTTGAAGTTGGCCAGGGGCATACCATTGATTACAACGCTCCCGGAGCCAGGTTTGACTAGAGCACGCGCAATGGCAGCCTTTCTCTTTCCAGTCACAAGAATCACTCTTTTCTTTTCGGCTTTCTCAGGTTTCTCGATCTTCTGGACTGCTTCACTCAAATGCGCTCACCCTCCAATCTCCTTTGCAAGTTCCTCCAACGTGACATACGGCGACTGTAGCTTTGAAGCGTCAGCTCCGGGGACCTTAACAGAGGTCTTCTTCGAGTATTCCTCCGGGACACCGATGAACACTCTTACCCTATGAAATGCAGCTTTTCCTCTCGCCTTCTTCCAAGGTAACATTCCCCTTACAACGCGGCGAAAGAAAAGGTCAGGTCGTCGTTGATGTACAGGTGCTGTGGACTGCGAGGCAAGTGTTCTTGTTCTTAGTCGGCGTTTTGCTTCCTCGATTATGCTGCGTCGCTTCCCTGAAACTACTGCTTTCTCCGCGTTCAGAACTACTACCGTCTCACCACTTAGGGCGCGTTTCGCGGCAAAACTGGCCAGTCGGCCAAGAATTTGGTTCTTTGCATCGAGCAGAAGTTCGTTTGACATTGTGCTACCTCATGATCCGGACATTCGATCCATGCGGGTATCGGTTTACAAACTCCTTGATGCCCAAACATTTCCCGCCAGCGCGTTCAATCTTCGTCCTGGCACTGCCAGAGAAGTCGAAAGCGCCCACAACAACCGAGTGGCTGATTGATCCAGAACCCAGGACTTTCCCAGGAACAAGAATCAGCGAATCCGCTGATGTCGCGCGCGCCAAATGATTCAAGTCAAGAACGGATCTGGTTCTCTTGGAATGCGACAAATGTTTCGCCGCTACTTCCCAAATCTTCGCTTCGTTTTCCCGGGCCTTCACCTTAAGGTATCGGATTGTTTCAAGCAGCTCGGGATTTGTGATCGCTCTCCGCAACTAACATTCCTGCCTATTCAAAATGCTTATTCGCCAAGTCCGTGAGGAAGATTGCCTTCTTGTCGATAATCTTGGCTGCTTCGCTCACTATTTTCTTCGGTGCCAGTCCTCCTGTCGATTCCACATAGAAGACGAAAGCTGTTTCGTCACCTTCGATTTTGACTGGGAACGGCTTCCTAGAATCAACCGCAACAGCCCTCTCCACACAGCCCATGCACAACGTGCACGCCATTTCATCGCGCACGAGAATTTTGCTGTCAGGATCATGCGCGTAAACTCGAGTGGGACACACCCTGATAACCTCTTCTGGATTTGATAGGTTATCTGGGTTTATGCTTACTTTGGGGAAATACTTGTAGACGCATGCGGAGACTGGTTGCCACTTGGCGTGTTGAAGACCTCGACCGAGCTTCGCGTATGCTTCAAGCCGTAATTTCTGCGACGAACCGAGCTTCACAATCGGAATGTTACCGCTAACCGGAGTGATTTCGCTTTCAGGTTTCAGCTCGGAGGAGTATACGATAACAGGGTCTTCGCCTGCCTCCACTTCTAGTGTGAAGGAAGCAGTACATTTGTTGCAGCCCAACTCGCTCTTACAATCGCACTCCTCGGGCAGAACATATGCCTCTAGATCTGTCTTAAGAGGGATCAGGCCCAATCTGTGAGCGATTATTTCGTCGTACAGAACAGACGTGTTTTCAACTATGATGACATCCTCGATCGCCATAACTGGAACTTCGGCTATCATAGCTCTCCGGAGAGCATTCGCGAAACTGTGGTCAGTTCCCTTGAGAAGGAATCGGAGGACAGTTTCCTTGTCTTCAAGAATCTTAACGTCCAAGGGTCACGGACCACCTATGAAAGGAGAAAAATCTCGCGGGCTAAGTGCCGCCCTAGGCGAGCGTGGATTGCGCTGGCTCGGTCCGAAGCTCACGATGATTTCACTTCAATGCAAAGAGCTTTCGGAGCTAGCCTCCGCGGGGCTTATAAAGTATTACGAGTTACGGCGAATGTTTTACTTCGGACTTGTCCTCGAAGGATTAAAGTTTACGAGCCCTTCGAAATTCTATAGGATGTCCGAGTTTGGTGGATGTTTCGATCAGTAGCATCGGATTCACCGTGCTCATCCTAGGAATCATCTTGGCCTTCGTCGCAGTAATCCTCATTGCAGCTAGAGCTGTTAGCAGCCCGGGAAGAACTCGAGGCGGAGGAGTTCTGCTTATCGGCCCATTTCCTATTGTCTTCGGTACTGATCGCGAGTCTGCTAAGATTCTGATGGTTCTTGCGATAATCTTGATTGCTGTAGTCCTATTTTTTATGGTCCTTCCCCTATTCATACTAAATCAGTGATCTCAATGGCCGCTCCTCTATGTGTACTATGTGGGAAGCGAGCGGCGACCTACGTTTGTCAGGATTGTGGAAGAGCCGTCTGCAATAACTGCTTCGACCCAGTTCACTGGTCGTGCTCTGATTGCCAAACCAGAATTAAACCGACCACAACCATTGGCTATCGCGAGGTGAGACAGTCTTCGGCGGCAATGTGGCTCTTCTTCATTGCCTTTGCCATGATCTTCATCGGCATATTGCTCATGACCCTAGGTTCACTTTCAAACATAGAGAGCATCAGCGGTGGCGCAGTCATACTCATTGGACCGATCCCGATCGTTTTCGGAACCGGCCCATACTCGGTTGCGTTGATTGCGTTGGCAGCAGTGCTGACAATATTCGCTGTAATCTTCTTCTATTTCTTCGCTAGAAGAAAGACCCGTTAGGATTCGCTACTATGAGGAGCACTATTCCGCTGCCGCTTGGCCAGCCGCGGCAGCTGCTACGATCTTCCTTAATGGATGATCGCTCTTTGCGACTGGGCTATGCGAAAAGTATCTGATCTTCTGTTCTTCATCGCGACTCACGACATAGCCTGGAACCGTGACAACCCTTCCTGCAACAGATATGTGGCCGTGCGAAACCAACTGCCGCGCTTGATGTGGAGTCTTTGCTAAGCCACGTCTAAGCACTATTGTCTGTAATCGACGCTCGAGGAGGTCTCGGATCTCTAGGTCCAAGATATCGTCAATGGAAGCAGACTCCGAAAGAACGCCGGTTCGGGTCAATTTCGAAAGGTACTCGCGCTCCTCATTCGCTCTCTCCGTTTCTGTCTTTCCAAGAAGTGTCCTTGCTATGCCTCTGACCTCAGATAACATAGTCTTGTATCGCCAAAGCTCACGTTTGTTCCGCAGGCCGTATTCCCCCACGAGATGCAGCTCAACATCGAGCTGATCGCGCCGCCAAGGATGCCTAGGAGTCTCGTAGCTCTTTCGTTGTTTCTTCGGATCACCCATCGCTCATTCACACTACTTTTTCTCTTCTTTCTCTCTTTCCGCCCTTGCAGCCTCCAAGACGGCTTTCTTCGCTACACCAACAGCTCTTCCCTTACGACCCGTTGTGCGGGTTCGCTGCCCGCGCACCTTCAATCCTAACGAATGCCTAACACCTTTCCACGTCCTAATATCTCTCATGAAATCGATATCATTCTTGACCGCCAAAGCAAGGTCGGGACCTATCCAGTGAAGATCACGTCCATCCCCGGGGCTCTTTCTTCTATTGAACAAGTGGGATGGCAGCCCGTATCTTATTGGGTCCCGCATTATGTCTTCAAGCTTCTGAACTTCTCCTTCGGTAAGTTCTCCCACTCTCGTCTCAGGTCTCAACTCCGCAGCTCTGACTATTGCAGCTGCATAGCTTGGACCGATTCCTATGATTCTGGTGAGACCGTAGACTATCTTCTTCGTCCCGTCAAGATCGGTCCCTGCTACTCGGAGTATGTGCCTAAACTCCCTTGACATGGATAGCACCAAGTTCCGGTAGCCGAAAAGAGAGAAGCGTATTAAAGTCTTGCCGGGTCCATTGAGAGTCGCTACTCATCTGCCCGATGACAATTGCGGTGGCTGACTACGACACTGTGATGGGCTTTGGCAAATTACTGCAGTCCCGGAATTCCTAGAGATTGCGTAGTCAAGTTAAGGTGCTGGTGAAGACCATTTCTCTTTCGTTGCTCGAGTTTTCGGATCTACAGAACGGACATTTTGTCCTGATGTCTGAGAGACGGCTTTGATCCCTTTGGAGCGTTTCCCAGTCGAGCAGGATCCCAGATTGGTATATGGCGCCGCATTTTCGGCACCTGATGAGGAGCTGGCCCAACCATATCACGGTGAGAACTCTTACAGTTCTATTACTGGTTCATTGTCTTACCAAGGAGAAAAGGATTAGAAACAGCGTTGTGCTTCCGGGTGGTTGGCTTTCGCTCTGGTTGAGCAATGTTGTGTAAATCATACCAGGGGCGCCGGAAACTACTGTTTCTGCTTGGGAAGGATCTTCGCCAAGTATTCCGAGAATTGGTCGTCCGTCAGACCTTTCTCTTTGGCTGTTCTAGCGAGCTCTTGATATTCCTTACCAGAGATCCAAATCCTCTTGCTTGACATCTGCTTCCTTTCGGTATTCGGTGGTAACTTCGATTTGGATTTCAAACCTATCCACCGAGGGTTGCGAGTATCAACTCCGGGGCGCGATAGTTATGCTTGCCCCAGAAGAGGTGCGGTGGTGCGTAGCGGCTTTTAGATATTCGGCTTCAGCTAGATTATGACAATTGTTATATTCTGATTGCTAAACCTATGATGGGTCCACTTTGTCAACCTTGATGTGCGAAGCTTGTGGGAAAGCTCCAGCAAGGAGTCACGACATACTATGCATGGATTGCTCACGAGCCTACCTAATGTTGCTAGACCTAATTCAGGAACATCCGCGCTTGGCTGAAGACGATATTGCCCGCCTCAAAGAATTGTTCAAATGGCGAACCAAAAAAGAGCAGGAGTGGCTAAAGACAATCCTGGCCAAGTAGCGGGTAGAACTGACTCCGGCTAGTAAGAAATTGCAGTATTCTTAGCGCAGACTTGTGGCGGAAGCGTTTTCACCGGACGTCCGCATTCACCGTTCTTGAAAGGCGAGCTCTTCGCTAAGCGCCTAATCCTTGATTACGTTCTGGTTTCTGGCAAGAAAGGTCATCGTATCCGTCCCGCATGGAAAAGAGCCTGCCTCGAAGGAATCGTGAGCCAAGAGTGGATTTTCCAGGACTCTCCGTCCATAGTTCTATGGAATGACAGACCCGCGATTGATGAAGCCAGGCCGCCTGGAGCATTCTACTGTGGTTTCATAACGCCTTTCTGTTTGACCGTCTGAAACGGCTCAGCCCTCGGCACGTCGAGTTTGTCGAAGTGCTTGTCGAAGCTTACGATCGTCCGCTGTCAGTCTCTTTGCAGCATAGTACTAGAGAGCGTCGTCAAAATCGAGTGATCCTCTCGGCCAACGCAGCTGACATCTCTTCAGCGATACCATACGTGATCGTTGCCAACACACTGTTGGGGACGCGATCACTTCCATATCGTTCCCGGAGACGAAGCCTGAGCTCTTGGCTCGGACACATTCCTGAACCTAAGGTTTGGCGCCGGGAGAGGGAGCTGAACTAAAGGTTCAAGATCCCTACATTCTGGGACTCCTTGACACCCCTTACGAAGAGACTGCGAAGCGAGCTGGCCAGTTCAACTCTGGTTGCCCGCAACACCACACGACTAAAGCCTGAATGACGACCGTTCGATTTTGTGGGTAGCACGAATACACCAACACACAAAAGGTAAGTTACACCTGCCCAAAACACCTGAGTCTTTCCACAAGGAATTTTGCCGAGATAAAGCGTAATATCTTGCGCCTGATGCCATAATGGCTTTGCGTGAACGCGTGTCCATTCCGCTGCTCGAGACCTTGATCCCGGGTGGCGTTAGGCCAGGCACAATGTTCTTGGTCGAATTTGACCCAGCTTCTCAATGGTTGACGATTGCGACAAGCCTCGCTGCACGATTCCTGAGGGACGGCGGACGAGTTACTTATGTCGCTTGCAATCGACCACCCGAAGATGTTCGATCCAGTCTCGAAGCTCTTGGGGTGGATGCGAAGCGTGAATTCGAAGAGAGAAAACTTGTGATAGATGATTGGTATTCAGCGGGACTCAGCGGAGGACGCCTCGCATCTTCCGACGGTCAGTACGGTTGGGAACCCATCGAGGGCGGAGGGCGTATGCGCTCACTGAAAGTCAGTGACCTCAGTGTTGAATGGCTCAAGATGATGAAACAGGCCTTTCAACCCGATGATGTCGCTGAGTCTTGGCCTCCTGGAGCTTTGGGAATTCATGAATCTCTCTCGGAAGCTCTTCGCTTCAACGAAGAGAACGCCTTCGCGGAATGGATGGCAAGCAGAGCCATTCCAAACGAACGTAGAGCCAAGAGAATAACGTTGCATGGTGTCGCTACAGGAATTCACAGCGAATCTTTCTACAGGCGTATGGAAAGCGCGACAGACGGCCTAATTGAGGTGAGAGTTCTGGAGCGCGAGAACGAGGCTCGGGATTGTCTTCGAGTGAAAAGTCTAAAGGGTCAACCTCGCGACTCTCGTTGGTGTGAAATTGAAATCAAACCAAACGGCGAAGCCGTCTTAACGACACGAAAACGTACATGAACACGTCGCAAGCTTATTGGTGGGTTTTTCATCTATAGTTCTAATGGTGCGAACGACCTAGTTTGAATCGTCGTCCTTCAGCCTTTGATCGTATGCGTGCACCGTTAAGCCCTAGGATGGCGCCGGGAGAGGGATTTGAACCCTCGCGGCCTATGAAGGCCACAGGCTTACGGTTGCTTGACTCCAGGCTTGGGCTTCTTGGAATCTGCCCCTTACCAGACTAGGGAACCCCGGCGCATGAAGTCCAGATTCGTTTGGCTCATTTAAGTCTGTACGAGCCCTGCAGGCTTAGTGCTTCCATAGAGGTGGGTATGTGCCCCTCTCCATGAGAACCCTCTCCGTCTTTACCGCGATTCCGGATTCTCGATCTAGAACCTCCTGCGTCGTCATTAGAGTTCGTCCAAGTGCAACTGCTTCACCCTTCAGCGTCAGCAACGCGACTGGTCTGTTCTGCTCAATAGAGGAATCAAGTTTCACTATGCCTGGTACAGCCAAATTGGCACCATGGCAGACTGAGTCAACTGCAGAGTCCCGGATAACGATTTGTGGAATTGAACTTAGCGCGAGCTCCATCGGCTTGATTATTGCGCGAAGCGGCCCTTCGTTACCGGCTTCGAACTCGCTGTTTGCAACACTGATTTCATGTAATGTTACCGAGCCGCCATCTTCGGTGAAGGGCCCGGCACATGTTCTTCTCAGCTCGCGCATGTGAGCACCGCAACCCAGCACCTCACCGATGTCGGAGCACAGTTTTCGAATGTATGTTCCTGCTTGACAGGAGCAGGAGAACAGAACTCTTCGACCTTCAATTTCGTGTAAATTCAGTTGATAGATGAATCGCTTTCTCGGCTCCCGCTTGACTGAAGCTCTGAGAGGTGGTTTCTGGTAGATCTCCCCCACAAACTCGGTCATGACTTCACGGAGAGTACTTTCTGGAACATCGTCATGGATCTCCATTACGCAGACGTACTCTTTACCAGAGAAGAGAAAACTCTGAACGACCTTCGTTGCGTCTTCCAAAGCTACGGGTAGAACACCGGTTACTTTTGGATCTCCCCGACTAAGAGGTCTCTAGGGTTCCCCCGTGACCGGCGTGGGATAACTTCATCATCCGCTTGATCCAAGCTACCACCTCGTGACTGGACGGTCCAGCAGGCTTGTCCACATTGACGATACCGTATCTCACGTGAAGCGGCATCGGTCTGTTTTCAGGTTGACATCCGTATTTAGGATCAGTTACGTCCTCAGCCTTCGTGAAAACCTCTCTCTGGACCGCCCAAGGTACTACCGCCTGCAAATGATTCACCTCTGCACCTCGTTAGAGGCTCGACGGTAATAAGGAGGAGTGAATGCTCCGGCGGTATCAGAGAAACTGTGGAAAATCAGTTCACAAACACAAGGAAAAACATCAGCGGTCGCTTACCGAATATCACGCTGCTGCAGCTCTTAGCACTGGCAAGGCCTGCTGTTTCATAAACTCCCCTTTCTTAGCTCTCTTCAACGCCCTCTCGACTTCCTCGTCGGTTGCACCTTTCTTTATCTCGATGCTTTCAGCCATCGGTTCCAAATGGTCAACGTTTGTTCGCCTTCGTCTAACCCCATTCAGACCTTTGGGACCAGTAACAAGTACGAAGTTCTTGTCGATGACATCCACTACCACGCACTTCTTCCCTGTTTCACGTCCGGCGAGTTTCACGCATATCCTTCCAACTTCGAAACTGGACATCCTTCATCACGTGCTTGGGTTTCTAGCCGTACAATCTTGAGCTATACATAAGTCTAACCGACTAGGGGCCGCCTGATTTCTTCTTGTTGAAGTAGTTTCGAACGGTTTCGATTACCATCGACTTTGTCTTCTCGATCGGGTGAAGGCTAGTGTCTATTCTGAGGTCGTAAACGCTAAGATCATCCACATCGATGCCATAGTATTTCTTGTATCGTTGTTTCTGAACGAGTTCGCGGCTAAGAGTTTGTTTTCTGGCTGATGGAATCGAGATACCCTCTCTTTCTGCAATTCTTCTCATCCTAACTTCGTCAGGTGCGGTTAGTAGGAGTTTCATGTCTGCGAGTTTCTTCACCATCCATGCTCCGAGCTGCGCATCGATGACAACTCCGCCTTTCTCTGCTTCTTCCTTTGTTCTTTCATCGATGATATGATCTATCGCTGGACCCTCGGCTGCGATCCTGCTGAACTCTTGTAGCCCCATCTTTCTTTCCTTTGCCAACTCTCGGAAAAGATCGCCGGCACAGACGTATCGCAGGTTAAGAGCTTCAGCAAGTGCTTTTGCGTAGGTTGATTTGCCTGTTCCATGGGGGCCACTTACCGTGATAACCGCCCCCGCCAAGACCTATCAGACCCTGACAGTTGAACGAGTTATTTCTCGGAGACAGATGTGGCAAACAACTCCGCCGAAGGGTCGCGTTGGTCGCCTCGAAGACTTTGCGATATTCCGAATCGAACCTGACGCAACACCTCGGAGCGGTAGCCCACATCGGATGCAGCTTGCTCCTGCGCGAATTGCCCTCCGGTAATGCGTGGATACTCGACCTCCTGGAAGTCTTAGGGACTCCCGTTTAGCAGTGCGGCTTCGACGAGTACGTTGCGGCATTCAGCTATTCACTCATTCCTATGCCGAATAGTCTCATGATTGGCAGGTTGACTGCGAAGGAACTGAGGAAGTACCAAGAGATGAAGTTCAAATCTGTGCCGACGAATGGAAGTGGGAATGGCGCATAGGCTACGATTTCATATCCGAACACCGCGCTCAAAAGATACCAGAGCAGTAGGAACGGCACAAATGTTACCGCTGTGACCTTGAATTGTTCCATGCTTGCCCGGGCCTGAAGCTTGGTCATGGCTTGTTGCTTCTTCATCAGTTTCGATAGGGTTTGGGTGTCATTTGCCTTCCTGGCCTTGGTTACCTCCTTCTGCCAAGCTTGGAATTCTCTCATCGATTTCCTGACCATGTCATAGTCAACAAGGAGCTTTGCTGCTGATGCGGAGGCTAGGCCCAGAGCGATAGCAATACCAAGAGTGAAAATGGTGGAACTTGGAGTCTGTGGAGGTTGACCTATGTAGGGCGTCAAAGCTACTTTGACCCATGTCACTATATCGTCTATGAAGCTCAAGCATGTCCCTCCACTGCACGGCGGATGACTTCGAGGAGCTCCTGTGCCGCTTCCTTCTGCTTCCCATCGTCATTTCTTATAACCTTCACCGGTGCACCCGTCATCACTGCGGAAGCCGCTGCGATAGCTCTAGACCACGCGAGGTCGAACGCTATCTCCTCCGCCAAGGACCCCTCTCGTTTGCGATCGATGTCGCTTCGTCGCCTTGCAGCTATATGCTCAGGATTTGCCTCCACCAAGACCAGCAGTTGGGGACTTAGCCTTTCCAAGACTTTCTCGGGGAGACCCGCCCACATGCCTGAAGATGTCCGAATAAACATGTGAGTGTCGATAACAGCTGTGCCCTGTCCCGCACGACTAGCAATCTCGCTGGCTGCAAGCTCCTGTACTTTCTTCTGCATCTCCAAGTTTTGCCTCCTCATGTCGTCCCTGTGGAGATCTTTGCCCAAGTCACGCATTATCCCGTTCATGATTGTTCCAAAGTTGAGTACGGTGAGGTTGAACTTGTTCTGCTTCGCCAAGGCTACTAGTTCGTTGAGGACTGTGGTTTTTCCGACTCCAGGTATGCCCGTGACGACCACCATTCGCAGTGCCTACTCACCCAAGAATGCTCTGGCTGCAGGATAGATCTCTGTAATTCTTTCCCGGACAAATATCTGATAGTATTGCTCAATTATTCCAACCGTGAGCAAGATCCCTGTTCCTGATCCAAAAGCCCCCAAGAAGTCGGCCACCGCCGCAATCAAACCGATCAGCAAGCCACCCAAGATTGTGACTGTTGGAATATATCGCTGAAGAACCTGTCTGATGGGTACTTCGGATCTTCGGAACCCCTCGATCTGCATCCCAGAATCCAGTAGCTGCTTAGCTACCGTCCTTGCATCCATCCCTCCAACTTCAACCCAGGTGACAGCGAAGAAGATACATGCAGCTATGAGAAGAACTGCGTAAACAACGGCCCTGAGAGGATCCCCTATGGCTAACGAGAGGCTTCTTGGTGGAACCACATAGTAAACTAGGCCGCTAGACGGTTGATACTGGTTTCCTTGGATTGTAAACGTGCCGAGAAGGTTGAACCAGAAGTTGGTGTTTGAGCTATTGTATCTCTGCCATAGGATTTGGGTTATGAAGTAGATATTCCCGAAAAGGGCCGCTGCGAAGATCACAGGAATATTGGAAACATAGAAGAGCTTCAGGGGGAATTTTCCGCGAAATCCACGATACCTAGCATAGGAGACTGGAATTTGAACACGCATCCCGTTGAAGTAGACAATTATCGCGAATACTCCTATCGTGGTCAAGAATGCGACCATGTCTGGGAGACCCTGTTCTCTGTAGAAGATGCTCTTGATGTCCTGCCCGCTTACCACTCCCTGTGCGAAAGCCACTACTGCTCCTAGGTACTTGCCATCCGACATGGGACCCATCGGGGCGACTGAGTCCCACCAGATCGATGCTGCAACCCCTGCCGCGATGAAGAGGCTGATGCCGCTACCTAATCCCCAGCCTTTCTGGAGTAGCTCATCTAGCAGTAATACGATGATACCAGCCCCAATGAGTTGAAGCATTATCACAATTTCTGTTGCAACGCTCAGAACCCCGTATGTCCCTCCAATTATGTAGGCTGAGGCCTCGAATATCGTCATCACCACTGAGAGTATCTTGCTCGCGCTCGTGAAAAGCGAACGGTCCTCAGGATTGGTCATGTCCAAGTTTATCATCTTCGATCCTGCCAGAACCTGCAAGATCAATCCCGCAGTGACGATCGGCCCGATGCCTAATTCCATCAAGGTCCCGCGGTTTGAAGCGAAGATCACTCTCAAAGAACCGAGGGGGTCGCTAACGCCTCCCACGCCCACCCCATATAGAGGAACCTGTGACATTATGAAGTAGAGTATTAGAGCAATAGCCGTCCAGAATATCTTCTCGTTGAATGCGACTTTTCTATCAGGCGGCTTGATGTCTGGGAAGAATCGAGCGAGAGGCTTGAAGAGTTCTATGAAGCGTACCATTCAGAGTCACTTTGCTCGAACGCTGAGAAGGACTTCGCCTCCAGCATCTTTGATCTTTTGAGTAGCGCTTTCAGAACATCGGTCTACTTTCACTAGCAAAGGCTTGGAAACTGAGCCGGTCCCCAGAAGCTTTCTAATGCCTAGCTGACCTAAGTCGATCACAACTCTTTGATCCTGGATTTGAGCCTTCTTCTCGGACATCAGTTTCTCAACCATCTCAGAGAGCTGCCATAGGTTCACTACTTCTCCGCTTCTTCTTTTCTGAGGGACCGATACAAATCCGATCTTACCGATGAATTCCTTGTTCCTTATGACGCGCGACTTCTTATGCCTGAATCTTCCGGCTTGGCCGAAGCCCCCGCGCATCCCGCTGCCCCGATGCTGCCCAGAGGTGCCCCAACCATGGGTTCTTGACCCTCTGAGACGCCGCACTTTCCTGAATCTCGTGGCCAACGGAACTATGCCTTCGCTAGATTAAATCGATCGCATGCGAGGCTGTGAGGTTTGGGAGTGCCCAAAATAAACATTTCCGGAAAAGCGACAATGATGTTTCAGGACGTTGTGGCAAAGATTCCAAAGAAAACAATCCTCACCAAACAGTTCTGAGAACCCATTACGAACGACATCGAACTCTCAGTTTCCTGCGTCTGAAACTGAGCGGTACGTCTTATATGTCCAAGGCTGGGAGGCGTTTGCCCGAACGAACGAGGGTCTAAAATGCGGAGGAAGAGCATGAAGAGGATACTTGTCACTGGTGCTACCGGCCAGATCGGGTCTGAGCTGGCCCTAGAACTCCGAAAGAAATATGGCAATGAGAATGTTGTTGCGGCTGGACACAAACGAGCACCGAGCGAAAACCTGCTGAAATCGGGCCCCTTTGAGACTGTTGACACCACGATGAAAGACAATCTTGCCAGAGTTGTGAAGGAGTATGATATTGACACAGTGTACCATCTAGCAGCAATGCTCTCGGCCGTGGGCGAGCAGAATCCGCAAGCGGCCTGGCACGTGAACATGGACGGCCTCCATAACGTCCTAGAGATTGCGAGAGAATACGAGCTGGTGAGGATTTTCTGGCCGAGTTCTATCGCGGTCTTTGGACAGGAAGCACCACGCATTAACACACCTCAGTACTCGGTCCTAATTCCAAGCACGATGTATGGTGTCACCAAGGTCGCTGGAGAGCTCCTATGCAACTACTACTTCACTCGATTTGGTGTCGATGTTCGCAGCGTCCGTTATCCTGGGATCATAAGCAGCGAGACTCCGCCGGGCGGCGGGACAACGGACTACGCTGTGGAGATATTCTATGAAGCGATCAAGAAGAAGCGGTACATATGCTTTGTGAGGGAAGACACGGTTCTACCGATGATGTACATGCCCGACTGCATGAAGGCAGCAATTGATCTAATGGATGCTGACTCTTCAGCAATAGAATGCCGGACAAGCTACAATTTGACATCAATGAGCTTCTCAGCAGGAGAACTTGCGGCTGAAATTAGGAAGTACTATCCAGAATTCAAATGCGACTTCAAACCTGACTTCAGACAGCAGATTGCAGATTCATGGCCCATGTCGATAGATGACGGGAGAGCACGCAAAGATTGGGATTGGAAGCCCACATACGACCTCAGTGCAATGACAAAGGACATGATAGAAAAACTGACGCAAAAGCTTGAGATGAAAATCCTATCCAGCAAGAGTTGAGCAAGGGAGTAGAAGGATAAAGTAAAGAGGGTTACAGATTGCAAAACTCTACAGCCTTTCTACGAGAAGAATACGACGAATTGGTTAGGAACGAACTTGACTGGAAACTACGCGTTTTGCAGGGCCCGAGTACGCCTTGGTGCACGGTTGACGGAAGAAAGGTTTTGATGTTCTGCTCTAACAACTACCTTGGTTTGAGCAATCATCCGAAACTGAAGGAGGCAGCAGTAAGGGCCATTCAGAGTCATGGCGTTGGTTCGGGTTCCGTGCGTCCCATAGCGGGGAACATGGATCTGCACGTTGAACTTGAAAGACGCCTAGCAAAGTTCAAGCATGCAGAGGCCTCGCTAGTCTACCAGACAGGTTTTGCAGCCAATTCCGGCCTGATTCCACAACTTGCCGGGAAAGGCGACGTGATTGTAAGCGATGAACTGAACCATGGAAGCATAATCGACGGTGTTCGGCTGTCGTACGCGGAGAGAGCCGTTTACAAGCATACAGACACGCAGGATTTGAAGCGCGTCTTGGAGGAGACAGAAAAACACGATCCCCCGTATAGACGCATCCTCATAATCACCGATGGAGTCTTCTCCATGGACGGTGATATCGCCCCCTTGGACGAAATAGCGGAGCTGGGCGCAGAACACAATGCGATGGTTTACGTGGACGATGCCCACGGGGAAGGCGTGTTGGGCGAAGGTGGAAGAGGCATCGTCTCGCATTTCAAGCTCGACCGCGATAAGGTGCATGTTGAAATGGGCACCTTCTCCAAGGCGTTTGGTGTGGTGGGTGGACACATCTCAGGGTCAATAGATTTGATCAACTTCTCCTACAACAAGTCGCGGACATGGCTCCTTAGTGGCTCACATCCCCCCGGTGTTGCAGCTGCTTGCATAGCCGCGATCGATATTCTGGAAACGGAGCCATGGCATGTTCAGAATCTATGGGAGAATACCCGATACTTCAAGAAGACCATGAAAGATTTGGGATTCAACATAGGCAACAGCGCAACCCCGATCACGCCGATCATAGTTGGCGAAAGCGGCCTTGCGAAGAGATTGAGCGCAGGACTGTTTGAGAAAAGTGTCTTTGCCTTGCCAATAGTCTATCCGATGGTGGCCCGGGACAAGGCTCGAATAAGAACGATCATGAACGCCGCATTGACGAAGGACGACTTGAACTTCGCCATCGAGGCTTTCGAGAAGATCGCAAGGGAACTACACATAATTTAGGGCGTCTTTCCCCCTCAGCTGACCCAGTCCTTAGGGGTCACGATCCGGAAGGTGCTACGAAGGGCATCGTACACGGCATACGCCATCGATCCAAGGGTGCTCGTGGAACCAAAACTCCTACTCCAGCAATCCTTGACGCCTGCTAGTGTGAGAATAGTCTTGGGAATTTCTCCGCCGACCAGGCCCAATCCTCGAGGACCTGGGATTATCTCGATCCCTACACTGCCAGTTTTCCCTCTCACCTTGAATGGTATTGAGTGAGATTGGCCGCATCCGCATTCCCAGCTACCACATCCACGACGGATTGGAACGACGTTCACCTTAGCTGCGAGTGTGGCTTTGTCGATCGCGGTGCGTACCTGTTTTGCTTTGCCTCCTCCTAGGCCTAGGAATCCTGAGCCATTTCCCACTGCGACTATTGCTTTGAATCTCGACCTCTCGCCTGCGTCGGTCTGTTTCTGAACGAAACCTATTCCCAGAACTTCCTGTCTCAGACTTGGGAGGAGAAGATCCACAATTTCGGGTTCTTTGATCTTCAACCCCTGTGTGAAGATATCCTCCAGAGATACAATCTGACCGGCTTGGACCATCCTACCAAGTTTGGTTTTGGGAGCCCAGACTGCTTCAGCCTTGGCTGTTTCGCGCTTCCGAGTTTGCGCTGCGTGCATGTTACCTTACCTTCGCCTTGCCAGCTTGTGCGCTTCTATGTACTCATCCAAGTGGGCTGCGCTTCTGAAGGTCCCACCTTTAGCCATCAGTGAAAGCTTACGATAAGTCTGTGTCGTAATGAACCTCCTGTCGCGCAGGGTTAGGAGCCTTCTGCGTATCGATCTGATGCGGATTACCCAGCTCCTCTTTCCGTGTTGTCTACTCCCCTTCGCGCTGCCAGGACCCTTGTGCCGTCCAGCCTCTCGCTCCCTAGTTCGAGTTCTCTTCCTTCCCCTACTGATGCCAGTTGCAGGAAGCCTCCTAATGCTGCCTTCATGAATCAACTTTCTAATCTCGTCTCGAGTTATGGCGGATGATACTCTCTCTGTATCATCCGGATCTATCCAAATTCTACTCGCCCCCACTTTGAGCAGCTCTGCGGCCAGCCGTTTCTGGTTTACAAGGCTCATGTTATTCGACCTACTGTTGCTGTTCCCCAGCCTCGGAAGTCTCGGACTTGCTGTTCTCTTCCTCTTCTTTGTCAGAGGTTTCTGCCGGCTCTTGCTTCTCGGCCGAGGTCTCTTCATGCGTTGGTTCAGTGACGACCTCCGGTTCAGGGGCCTTCTTGGGACTTGGATTTACTATCGTGATATTCAGTTTCTTCGCCTGATCTAGGATGAGAACCCTCTTTCTTTCACCCACAGTGTGAGCGATCCGGGCAACCTGCGTTCTCGGGTCCAGTTTCTCAAGATCTTTGGGCCGCCGTATGACTACTTCCTTACGACCTGACGGATGAAGCCCCTTCTTCGCTTTCTGTCTTGAGTATCCTACTTTAACTATGGGTGGCCAGCCTTTCTTGCTCCGCCTCATCCGGCTGCTCTTCCCACGTGGAGCTCTCCAAGACTCCTTAACTCTCTTGTATCGCCAGCTTTCTTCCCGCACAAACCGTGGCTTGGTATATGATCTTGACATGTCACATTCCTTCCGATTTGTCGAAAACGTAGATTCCGTCCAAAAAGACCCGCTGATCCTTGTCCTTTATCTTCGTAGCTGCTTCGATGTTTGCGCCCGTTTGACTTACGTCCCTGAGGTTGTTGCCTTGCACATATATTTCGTCCCCAGCCACTTTGACCTTAGCGGATCCAACGATCCTCGCGATTCTAGGTGTCTTCTCTCCCGTGAAATTCTCTATCATGACCCTGCGCTCCTTTTCCTGAATCTTAATCGTCATGGGGAAATGTGCGTAGACGATCTTTAGTTTGCATGTATAGCCCGATGTGACGCCGCGTATCATGTTTCTGAGGTGAGCGAGAGCCGTTCCCACTAGGGCGACCTCACGTTTCCTAGCCCAAGGTCTGTAGACTCGTATTGCCCCACCCTCCAGAGCGAAGTACACAGGGAGGTGCGAAAAATCCTCTTCCAGCGTCCCACCAGGTCCCGTGACTCTGACCTTTCTACCGTCTATGGTCAGCTGAACACTTTCAGGAATAGTCATTGATTTCTGAGCTAACTCAACGAGAACCATGGTTCACACTCTACATGTATTTCTTGAAACCGAGATTTGGAGCCAATTCGCGGAAGCATTGGCGACACAGGTAGAGATCATACTTCCGTATTATGGGACCATACTGACCACATCTTCTGCAGGGCCGGCTGCCCTTGCCGAATTTCCTAACCTTCTTGGCCTTCTGCTTTGCCATTTTGCTAGGCCTCGCTTACTCGGACTCGGAAGTTTTGCGTAACGAACTTGAAGGCTTCTTCTCTTGTGACGCCGTGCGATCTGCCTACCGGCGCAGGTCTTATTCTTCTCCTCTTTATTCTGTAGCCCGGGCGTTCAAGTGTCCCAATAACATCCATTCCGAATATGCCCAGTTCTGGCACATACTTCGTCCCCGGGATCTCGATATGTTCCTTGATCCCGAAAGCGAAGTTCCCATTCTCATCGAAGTTGGAGCTCTCGAGAGCGTTTCCCACAGCCTCTAGACTGCGCTTCAGGAAAGCTTTAGCCCTCTCACCTCTGAGTGTTGTCATACAGGCGATGGGCTCGCCTTTTCGGATACCGAAGTCCTTCAGCGTTTTCTTAGCCTGTCTCGTACAGGGCTTCTGACCAGTTATTTCACCTAGAACCTTCTTCGCCTTCTCGAGAATCTCTCCAGACTTTCCAACACTAATGTGTACCGTGACCTTCGCAAGCCTGACTTCACGCATCGGGTTTTCGGGGAGAGACTCAGCGACTGTTTCCATCCCTAAGAAGCCTCCAGCTTGATCATGGGTTTCTCGGTTCCGACAGCGAACGTATAGTCAACCATCGTATCCAACGTGCTTCCCGTGGCATCTTCGATCGTAACCATGGCTGGCCTGGTCGCGGTGCCTCGTTTAAGTTCCACAATCTTGCCGCTTTTTCCTAGATTGCGACCGGCAACTACTAACGCGAAGTTGCCCTTCTCAAACTTGATATGGCTGAGAACTCTCTGTTGTGGAATACCGATCCTCAAGGTATCGTTGGTTGAGTAAGACCCAACCTCACGCTCATCCGAAGAGACAATGATATTCCGCCCATCGTGCGTTCCGAACTGTACCGCGCCCCTAGGGGTTGTTGTCTTGCGATAGACTTTGCAGAGTTTGAACTTGGCTTCATCCTTCGGTATCCTGACTAACGAGAGGCCTTTCCCTTCCAAGGGAAGAACCCTGTACGTTTGATTAGCATCCAAGATCTCTACTACATCCATCAAACCAACAGGGTAGTTCTTCTCGAGTCTCACTCTGCCATCAATCTTGATCTTGCCATGGGCTAGAATACTCGCAACCTCTCTTCGAGTTCTTGCTAGCCGGAGATCGTCGCGAATAATGAGCTCCAAGGGCAAAGAGGAAGATAACCTGTGTGGGCCCGGACTTGGCTTAGGAGCCCAGGTTGCTTCCTTTCGGTGAATTGGCCAGAACCAAGGTGATGGCAAGCGTTTGAGATGCCCAAGTCCGCCCTTCCGAGCCATTCCTAGGCCTCCACTTCAACCTCTGGCTTCGCCTCAGATGTCCTGATCGATTGTGCACGCCATTTGTCGTCAAGATTCAATCTGGTAATGACAACCTTAGAACTGTGGACAGATACGTTCGTTGAGGTACCCGAAACCTTCTCTCGAGTAACTCCCTCCACGAAGAGGCGTTGCCTTCTCGTTTCAACTCGTGTTACCTTGCCTTCAACACCCGCAAAGTCCCCCCGGATGATTTTTACCGTGTCCCCTTGGCGTACAGGGTAAGACCTCCTCCCCATGCTCGCCTTGAGTTCCTCGGAAAGGGGTGCGGACAGAAGCTTCCTGATCCTGTGCCCTGGACTCTCGTAAAGAAGTCTCCTTTGCCTTGACGGTTTCTTCACTGCGAGTGACATCGAGTCCACTTTCAGATTATTATGCTCGCCAGATTAGCGACCCGAGGCCACCGCTCCGCGGCCTCTTTAGCAACCGGCCCACGTATCTCCGTTCCCTTGAGCTCACCCTCTGGTGTCATGATGACGGCCGCATTATCATGGAAAGAAAGCCTCGTCCCGTCAGGTCTTCTGAATTGTCTAACCTGGCGCACAACAACAGCGGGAAACATCTGGCGTCTAAGGTCTGGTGTCCCTCTCGAGACTGAGACCATGACCATGTCCCCGACGCATGCCTCCGGTACTCTCCTAAGACGGCTGTGGAATCCCAAAACTTGAATCAGCTTCAACTCCTTTGCTCCGGTATTGTCAGCACAGTTGAGGCGGCTTCCGTTAGGGAGACCTCTCGCAATGTGCGGTCTGTACTCTACCATGCCTTTCGCGGAGACTGCGCGGGTCTTAGGAACTGGCACTGTAATCTCACGTAGGCCGCTGCAGAAGGCTCCTGCAACAAATTAAGGTTATGGACGTAGAAATTGCGACTCTTCGAGTCAAAGGATGAATGCCCGTCATGCTTGCATCCAGCCAACTAGCTGAATCGTCAAGAATTTCCATTAACAATGTGTCGGATAGATTGCCCGTTCACCGATTTGGCGGCGAACTGGCTTGTGGAAGAGTGCGACCACTCTTCTTGGCGGCATCCATCATGAGCTGACATTCCTCGGAGTTGAGGACCATTGGCTGCTCGACGAGTACGTTGCGACCGGATTCGAGTGCTAGCTCAGCGAGCTTTGCATGGGTTGAGGTGGGAGTTACTATGTCAACCAGATCCAAATCCAAGTCTAGCATTGATTCGTAATCTGTGAAGACGTGCTTGGCGCGGTATCTTCGAGCTTTCCTGTCGCAGACCGCGGTAAGACGAGGCTCTTCGCGCTGGAGTAGACTCCGAGATAGTTATCCGAATTCCAGCCGCAGCCAACGACTGCTACTGATAGACTTTTCAAGTCTGTTGTCGCAGTCGTGAACTGCGATTCTCAATTATGCTTTGCTGACAGTATTTCCCTAGGCTTTGAAATACGGAGTGACGAGGAGTGAGAGTGAGCCTCTGCAATGAGGGACAACATGTTGGTGCCCTATGAGGCAAGTCAGACATACGATGAAATACTCGTTGGGACCGGGGAAGCCACTAGGCGCTTTCACATGCCCTCAGGATGAAGGCGCTAGCTTTTCGACGACAACAAAGGCAACTTCCTTGCTTATCGGTCGGCACTCAGCGACCCTCACTCGGTCTCCCTCGCGAACTTCAAGACATGGTGGGTTGTGCGCCATTATTCGACTTCGACGTTTTTCATAACGCGCGTACTTGGGCACGTAATGTAAGTAGTCTCGTTCCACCGTCACGGTTTTGGCCATCTTGGCGCTCACGACTTTTCCATCAAGTATCTTGCGTCTTGCGGACAAGTGTCCGTGGAAGGGGCAATTTGTGTCATCACAGGTCTTCTTGGGAGTCTTCACGCCCAAACCAATGTCAGACATTACCACCGCCTCACCTTGGTTTTCAACCGGTTCTCGGGCCGACCAACCAGCCTTGCTCCATCAACTTCCACGACTGTTCCGTCGCCGAGCTTGACTCTGAAGGTGGCCACATCCTTCGGGACTCTTATCTTCCTCTCGCCGCTGACGACGATGAGCATATTTCTGGTTTCATCCACAATTCTTCCCCTCAAGCCCTTCATCGTCGGGTTTTTGGCATTCGCAACACGGACATTCAGTCCGATCAACTCATGTCGAAGGATATTTCGCGCTGTGATCTCAGTCACGTCTTTGACATCTCCGAAGGTCTCGTTTCATGGGCTGCAGTGAGGAGGCGTGCTATGGTTCGCCTGAGTTCCCGGATCCTACCAACGTTCTCGACATTGCCTCCAGCCTTAACGCTCGTTCTGAGTTTTGCGACTTCAGTCCGTAACTCAGCGAGTTTCTTCTCCCTCTCCTCCGGGAGCATCTGCCTTATCTCACGCTTTCTCAGTATCGGCAATCTGAGCTACCTCCTCAATTTCGCTCCCCTCGGGGACAACTTCTTCGACCGGGGGCGTCGGTATAGGCGCTGCTTCACCAAGCTCCTTGATAACGGGCTTATCCGGAAGCACCACGTTCGGGGGCATCAGCCTAACTCCTATGCCGAACAATCCCTGCTTAAGTTGAACATCAACAACTGCCCGACGAAGCATTTTGCTTATCGCTTCACCAACAGCCGGGAGGTATCCCGCGCGGTATTTTTCGTACCGTGCCCTATCGGTTGTCAGCTTACCTCGGATGGCGATCTCAACACCTAATGCCCCGGCCTCGACTGTTCTCTGAAGCGCCCAGTAAGCAGCTCGTCTAAAATGTATACCGCGCTGAAGAGCCATCGCAATCTGAGAAGCAACAACCTTAGGATCCAGCTCAGGAACCTCTATGGCCGCGACCGAGATCTGGGGGTTTTCGATTCCAAACTTCTCTTCAAGGTTTTTTGTCAGGTCACGGATACTTTGGCCACGACGGCCAATCACCAGTCCGGGTTTTGCAGCGTATATGACTACACGTGTGCCTAGAGGAGTCTTGGTCATCTCTACCCTGCTGTAGCCGGCCCGTTTCAATTCATTGCCGAGATACTCGTCAATCTCAACCTTACGGACATTTTCCTTCACGAAGTACTTGTGAATCGGCAATCTATTCTGCTACCTCATAACCCATGAGTTCCACGTGCACGAGCGTATTGTGGTACGGGGTGGCTCGTCCATGGGCTCGGGAAATAATCCGCTGCGTCTTTATCCCTCTTTGAGAGGCCGCGTGAACAATTCGCAATCGGTCAACATCCAAACCTTTGTACTCGGCGTTGGATTCCATCTCTCCAAGTAGAAATAGGAACGCCTTGGCGGCTTTCGCAGGATAGCGGCCTGCATACCAATCCTCATCCAAACTTCTGTGAGGCACTTCCTTGTCATATCGCCGGAACGCTATTGCACGTTTCTTCTTTGTGACGGCTTCCAAGAGCTCTTTAGCCGCATCGAGCCTCATCCCGCGAAGCTTTCTACAGATCTCGGTGGCCGCCTTTGGGGAGATCTTGAGTTCTCTGCCAGAGCATTTGACAGTCCGTTCTGGGTCAAACTCCTTGAGTGAGTATCCCCATTGAGGCATTGGTTCTGCACCGTGAACCCGTGCACTTGCGCGGTAGTACTAAAAAACGTTGTTTAGGCCGCGAACTCCCGAGAAAGGCGACTGGTAAGTTCTATCTAGCGCGTCTGTTCGTTTTTGTGACCAGATTGGAATGAACCCTGAGAACAGAAGTCTCTCCAAGGAAAGCGAGATTCACGGCACTACCTTGAGAGTCTATTGGCACCTCTTCAAGATGGCTCATCCGGTCGGAGTTCGTGAGACACAAAGGGCTCTTTCCTTGTCGAGCCCCAGCACTGCTCTCTATCATCTCGAGAAATTGCGCGAACTTGGGATTGCTGAAAAGGATGCGATGGGGCAGTACTCCCTAAAGGAGCATGTTCAGGTTGGAACACTCAAAGTCTTCCTGAAAGTCGGCCGCCTGATTCTACCTCGCTATCTATTCTATGCAATTTTCCTTACAACGGCGCTTGCAGCGTACACCATACAAGCAGTCATTCAATCTGGATATGTTGAACCCGCACCATTTGTATTCGGCGCCACAGGCGCGGCCATTTCTTGGTACGAGTGTGCCAGAATGTGGAGGGAACGAGTCCTCTAGGTCGGGGTGTTCGAAACTCTAGACTTAACCAACGTGAAACGACAGGTGAAGTAGATCTGACAATGAAGAACCTATGGTTGGCGGCCGTACTGGGGATCATTGTCGGGATAGCCTTGGCTTCCGGCCCGAGTCCTGTGACCACGCAGGCAGAGGATGAGATTCCTCAGCTTATGGCTTCGCAGCGCGAGGCCGTCAAGGCTGCCCCGCCTACTCAAGGCTCAGTGAGTTTGCAGTCCACCATGTTGGCGCTGTTCGTGGGAGTGCTGATGGGTACGCCTTTCTTTCTAGTGGCCAAGAAGCGTAGCGGCTAATTCCGACAGCCTACTTGAGTGGTACGTACATTGAGCTCCTAGAAGCGCCGATACCTGGGGTTCCGTGTACTACCTTCTTGTTTGTTATGATGAATTCCCCTAGGTAGTGTCCCACCATCTCAGGTTTGATTTCGACAGATGCAAACTCTTTTCCAGAGTGGACGAGCAGTGTGAGGCCGACCATCTCGGGCAATATGACCATGTCCCGGCAGTGGGTTTTGATCGGTTTAGCGTCCTTACCACGACTGCGTCTGAGACTACGAATGAGCTCCATCAGTACCCGTTGGTCTGCCGTTAAACCCCTACTGAGCGATCTTCTTTGCCTCGAGGGAAGGAGTCTGATGAATTCGTCCATGGACATCTGTTGTAATTCTTCGATCGTGTGTCCCCTGTAGCTGAATTGGTGAGGCATCCAGGATTCACAGTCTCTTGCTTTGGTCTTGTTCTAATTAATGTTGCCGCTTACGATCTTACTTGAAAGCTCAAAGTATTCCCAGGCGGACGGCGAGATCCGCGGCCTTGAAGTCCGGTGACAGTTTTACGAAAGCCTTCTTCTCGCCTTCCGGCGTTATTAGGGCGCTGACGTGATCAACGCGGACCTCATACAGTTCCTGAACTGCCCGTTTGATGTCGTGCTTGTCAGACCTGATATCGACAATGAACGTGATTTTGTTCTCCGACTCAATAAGGGTAACCGCATCCTCTGACAGTAGAGGATACTTGATCACCTCATTGGCGGCCAGTTTACTCATTGCGAAGCACCTGCAAATCGCACATTCAAGTCTTTGAACCCTGACTCTGTCCATATCGTCAGGCGGCCGGGATGAGCGCCTGGCGCAAGGTCATCAACATTCAAGCTTGCAACATCCACGACTTTGACCCCCTGGAGATTTCGGAACGCCCTCTCCGCGCCCTGTTTCTTCTTAACAACGAGTAGTGCGCTGATTCTATTCTTGAAAGGTCTGCCTCGAGCGCTACCTTTCCCGCTGCGAACTTTCCTGCGAGAGGCGCGTTCGACATCGTCCCAGATACCTAGATTCTTAAGTAGCTTCTCAGCCTGAGAGCTCTTGGCTATTTGTTCGATATCATCGGTAACTACTAATGGTAATTCTCGGTCGGTTCCTATTCGGTGACCTCTCGCTAGGACGAGTTCCTTGGAGGATGTGGCGGCCAAGGCGGAAAGTGTCGCGAGATGGAGTTCCTTCTTGTTAATCTTCTTCCGAATTCGCTTGCTTGAAAGGGGTGGAAAAGTCAGCCTGCCTTTCACGGTTCCGGGTGCGAAGGCCGCCTCGTTTGCCCTGGAATACCTGTCACCCTTCACTCTCGGGACGCGGGACATTGCGTGACCGACTCCTATTGATTCGGCTGTAGTCCTCTTTCCCGCCATGGGGTCGCGCCCCTGAGGCTGGAACATATGACTCTGTAGAGCTACAACCGCACGTTTAATGAGGTCTCGTCGGACGGGTGTCTCGAAAAATAGGGGAAGCTCCACTCTCCCAACCGATTTGCCTTCCAAATCGTAAATGTCAACACTCTTCGTCATTCGTGTCACCTTAGTCTCATCAAATTCAGCAGGCCCAGAGAGATCAGGATGGCCTCCTCAGTGCGCACCGTGGAAACCTTCTGGTCTGGGATGGTGTTGACGAAGAAGTCGAAGGCCTCCTCGGCTTTCCTATTTTCTTGTCCGAGTATTTCCCGAAGACCCATTCGCGGCGAACCAAACGCCACCAACGCTGACTTCATACTCCTAAGTGAACAACCGATCTCCGACCATAGGTCCACTATTCGCGCACCATAACGAGACGTACCGATCTTTAGATCGAACTCCTCCCTTTCTAACAGGCTTCCTAAGCTGAATTTCGACCGTCTAACTTTGTAGCCCCAATATATGCTTATCTTGGATTTGTCGACGACTTCACCCACTAGATTTCTCTCAAGGTTTTTCAGTACTATTGTTACGCGAATTCCGACTGGTAAGTCTCCATGACATTCAACCGAATGCTCCAGCCCGGCATCAACCAAGAGCGCGTCCCCTCGACGGCCCATTACAATACCCTCCCTCAAGTCGCCAACCTTGCAATCGCGGATGGAAGAGGCAACACTATGATGCGGAGTTTGCAGTGGAGGAAGAATGCCTACGAATCTAAGTTGAGGGTTAAGTCGATACAACCTTTTCCGAAGGTATTGTGGCGTCTCTATAAAGCCGAAAATCTGTTCACAAAACTCCAGCTCTCTCATTTGATTCTCCTGAATGTGGTCGGGATAGAGCAGGATTTCCTCGACGCCGAACATCGAGCAAGCTCGGGCAACCAATCCAAGTTTGGCCGTCTTCTCCCGCAGATGTGGCGTATCAGAAACCAATGACGCCGGGATAGCTGCAGAAAGCTTACCACCCCATCGAGTTGCACTTATCAACCTAGTTCCCTGTCACGAGCGAGCACATCTCCCGTCAAAGATGAATCTTATTGCGTAAGACGTCATTCTGTTCAGCGATTACTATGAGCTTGGACGATATGGCTGCGTTGCGCAGGGTAGATGGCTCCGACACTCTATCACTGATGGAGAAAGCTCCAGCACGTCTCTCTGTACCGCCCAATGCGCCGTTGACCTGTGGAACGTTCGCAAAGCCACGGGAGATTGTGATTGGTGGAGTTGGAGGTTCAGGAATAGTCGGCGACATCTTGGTCGACCAATGCAGAGATGCCATAGATGTACCGGTCTCGGTTTGCAGGGCCCTGACTCTACCATACTTCGTTGGAGAACAGACACTTTTCGTCGCGATAAGCTACTCCGGCGAAACCGAAGAAACCCTGGGCTTGTTGCGACAGGCGATACAACGGAAGGCAAGCGTGGTGACTATTACATCAGGCGGCAGACTTCTTTCCCTGTCACGAGAGGAAAGAATACGTCACGTACAGGTCCAACCTGGGATGCTTACTAGACTTGCCCTGCCCGAACTCGTTTCTGCTGCCATGTTCGTGCTCGGCGCCGCAGGGATCATCCAAGACGCTGATCGACTACTTTTGGAAACCGCTGATTCAGTGGCTGTTGAGATTGAGAGAGTGAAACCGACCGTACCTTCGCCCCGAAACCAAGCGAAGCAAATCGCTCAAGCATTGGTTGGCAAGCTACCGCTGCTTTTCGGTAGCGAGGAAAACGTAAGCGTGCTACGGCGTTTCAAGAATGAACTCAATGAGAACAGCAAGATCCCAGCCTTCTATTGTGCACTTCCAGAAGGTTATCATGACGATGTTGAAGGACTGCGAACGCTTGGTCAACTTACCCAAGTTCAGCCAATTATGGTGCGCAGCTTAACTGAGACGGATGGCCAGAAACGGACGAGGGAAAGACTCTATGCCGTACTGAATGAACTTCACTTCCCAACAGTACTCGAACTCAGTGGAAGCGGGCCGAACAGATTGAGTCAGCTGTTCACAGCCATAACCATCAGTGACTACGTCTCCGTCTACCTCGCTGTCCTAAGACGGGTCGACCCGACTGAATTAACGTTGATACCGGACTTCAGAAAGGCCATGCGCGGGATTTAGAGCGCAGAAACCTAGAGGTCCAGAATGAAGCGAACGATGACAACCGCCTTATTACGAATGACTTCCATCCTATGGTAGGTGACGGCTTTCACCTCAACCTTACCGCCATGCTTACGCTTATCGTACTTTTCACCTGAAATCCTAGAATGAGCACGGAAACCGTCTGATCGTCGCACCGAAACGACTTCGAAGCCAGCGTATACCTTGCCTTCGAGTTCAAATTTCAGTAGGAGTGATTCGAGCCAGCCGTAGAGGAGTGTGACCTCATCTGCACCCTGGACCTCAACCTCCTCAACGAATTCGAGAGAAATCGAGTTCACATCGCACATAGTATGGAAGAGGGCCCTTCCAGCGTTTTCAAGCGCCTCTTCGAATGTGGCACCAGTCGCTTGAATGTATGCATCAGTAGTGTGAGGCAGAAACTCGTACCCGAATCTTGGCACCACCCAAAGCCTCTTCGGCTGTTGCGGAACGGCAAATCATCTGGCAACTTAAATAGGAATCGGCTTCAGGCAATAGCTAGCCGGGATGGCCGAGTGGATTAACGCCACGTGGCGATCCAGAGGCGCAGGCCTTGAGTGATCTAAACAAAGGTAGCCTGTGGCCCTTATGGGCCTCGGGGGTTCGAATCCCTCTCCCGGCGCCAACCGAGTAAGTGAAGACCGCAAACGGTGGGAACACTGGAAAGGAGTCTGGCATGAGAAGGACCAGTGTCGCCGCAGTCCTTTTCGCGATGATCATCCTCGTATCTATTTCCGTCGCCCCACCCATACATGCAGCACCCACACTCTCGACGGATCAGGCTCTTTACACGCAAAGAGACAAGCAGGTTACACTCATGGGCTCTGGTTATACAATCAATCAACTCTATCATGTCTGGACGAAATCCCCAACAGAAACTGCTACACTCTTTTCTGGGACATCTTTCACGCCCGATGCTAACGGTCTCATTCCTCCTATTGTCACTCTGCCAATCAGTGCTGAGTCTCCATTAGGCACTCACCTTGTAAGTGTCTCAACTTCGTCATCCATTGATGACTCTCAAGCGATAGCCCATTACGGAATTTGGGGACCGGTAACTCCGCTTGTGCAGAGGACCTTGTCAGTTAGTATAATGGGCGGAGGCCTGTTTCCCGGGACTAGCTTTAAGCTGACAATTCGCAATCCCGCTGGCAATTTCGTATATGAAGCCACACTTGTTTCCGATCCCCGAGGCGATTTCAATCACACCTGGAGAATACCTGAGGATGCGATTACTGACGTATATACGATATTCGTGGATGGAACGGGGATTTTTGATGACGCGCAGAAGGAATATGTGTCAGTGTCAAAGTTCACCGTGACACAGGCTATTATCTCAGTCAACGTGGCCAAGCAGCCGAAATCATCCTACGAGCGCACCGAGACGGCGCATGCATCATTTGTTTTCAAATATCCTGACGAAAGCCCCGTGACAAAATCAATGGAGGACACTCTTCCAATTGTTCTTCTGCAGAACCAAACGTCAATAGAATCCGTTGCTCCTTCTCTAGTAGACGCAGTGAACGGTGTTTGGAAGGTTGAGAGCAAGATTCCCGTGAACGCGACTCTTAGCATGAGATATCGCTTTGAATTGCCAGCTATGTCCTTCGATGATAGCTACGGTAACAAGGGTGGTTCGGCAGATGTCTTTTCAGACTACTTCGAAGTGCGGAATGCGACTTTCCTTCTAACTACTGAGATAAATGGGACGGAGATCCAAGTCCCGTTCGGGCAAGTCAGCCTGATCTCGAAGGTAGCATATCCGGATGGAACGCTGCTACTGAATGGAACCGTGAGAGTTCTGGTTTCCTCCGCTACGTCCACTTCAGAACTCAGGCTAACCTACGACCCGGTTATCAGTGCTTGGCGCACTTCATACTCAACCACACTTTCAGACCTCTTCCGAATCGGAACTTGGAGATTGAGTCTCTATGCTTCCGATGCCTTCGGCAATTCAGGGACAGCGACCTATGAGGTATCCGCTCAACCTTACCTCTTCGCTGGTCTATTGGCGCTCTTGACTATTGCTGCTTTACTGGGTAGGTGGACGATTTCGCGATACGGAAGACGACTGTACTTCCGCATTCGCAAGCTGACACAGAAATTCCGACGCCGATCAGGGATAGTGGCTTTCTACTCGAAGGCGCCGCCGGTATAGCCGTGCACGCCGAGCTCCTTCCTTTGCCCATGCCACTCGAAAGTAAAGGAGTATACGGGCATCAAGTACTGAACCAAGTCCGTCACTTGGAATCTATTGCTAAGGATTCTAGAAAACGCCGCAGGCGGTCTTACTATCATCGCGTGAAGTCTACGCACCAAGTCTTCCTTAGAGACGTAGCTCGGCAGAACTTGAGCGCTCGGAAACCTCTCACCCAACTCCTTGAGACCCGCCCTTTCGAGCGGCACCTTTCCCTCAAAGAAGGCCTCAGCTTCAAGATGCCCCCTACCTTGGGCGTCGACGAAGAGGGAACCTTCCCTATACATGTAGGCTAGTTCCGTTACGTCATTTAGATGAAAGGATCTCGCAACGAAAGCATCACGCCTTCCGAGTAGGCGTCGCGTCAAGTTCGTTAGCCTCTGCGAATCGCTTGACTCCTGTCCTACGATGTCCCTGATTTTCCCCTCCACCTCTACTGCGATAACATCCTCTGGAAGATCAATTTTGTAGGAGTTCCCCCTGAAATAGAAACACTCGTGAAACCCTTTGATCTTCCAGAATGGGATGAGCTTGAGCTTCGGTTCTTCGATTGTATGTACTTCGCCGTCCTTGGGTTTCAAGAAAGAGAAGACTCGATGCCGAAAGAGGGACCGCTTCCGTCCTTCGGCTACCCTTAGAAGATCCTCCAACGGTTTCGGACGTAAATAGTAAACGTCCGGAACTAATTTCTCAGGGTACCAGCCATTTCCAACTCTTGAGTCCTCAAATCCTCCAGCTGACTGGAAGAGTGACTGAAATTCGCTTATTGTTGAATCAAGAAGTCGCTTAATCTCGTCAAATCGATCGTCAACAGTCAACCTTTGGCACTAGCCGCGGGAACAATACTCTCAAAGAAGACGCTACTTCTGAACATTGAGCCTCCCATAGCGTCCCACATTGAGTTGGGTTTCGCCTCGGAAGCTAGTAACATAGCCATTCTCGATAATCACTTGGTCGTTTGTAGCGACTTGGTCTATCTGTTCGTTCCACAAGGTCAATTTGACACTGCCAGAATCATCACTCAAGACAGCGGTAGCAACCCTTGACTGCTCGCCTGCTCTTGTTGTGACCTCTCTAGGCGCAGAGATCTCGAGAATTTTGCCCGCGAGGTCTACCCGTCTCATTCCCGGTTTCAGTTCAGATACTTTCATCGAAATCAAAGCGCTAGAACTATGATTGTGGTATTAAATGGTGTGGGTTTCTCGTGTTTGCTCCCGTTCTGTCCATTCATCCTGTTGCGTAGCACTATTCCATTCTACACGCGTTGGCACGGCTCTCTACTCCCCGTGCAGTGGGAATCGTTTGTCGCCGAGCTTGAGTTCAGCCCACGGAGGATCCCCCTCCTGTGTATGGGCCCATCAGCCGAAGCCCAAAGACTTTCTGAAGAACCTGAGACATTTATTGAAACTCGTACGAAGGAAATCTGCGAGTTCAGTCTAACTGACAAAACTAATTTCCCGTTCGTTGCTCGAGATCTATGCGCCTTGAATGCTTAAGAGGTACCGCGGCCCCACGCTCCCTTATCACGACTTCGTGGTCAATGAATGCATCCTCATCAAATCATTCCGAAATTGGGCTAGAATTTTCGGGATCTCCACTTCTATGGGATCTCGAAGAGTCAGCTTCTTCTCTTCCTTCGTTTTCCACACTTGACGATTGAAAGCCAACATGGCTTTAGTGTAGCGCGTATGAGATTTTGCCCAAGCGGGCTTTGGAAATCTCTCGAGATGGATACTTGTCTTTGAGTATAGTTGTCGCCAGATATGGTCCGCCATGAAGGGCGTGATAGGTGCTAGCAAGAGAAGTACGTTCCTTAGCACTGTATGAAGAGCGTAGCATGCGGCTTTCTGTTCTGCGATTGAGAATCCTTGGCCGTAGGCTCGAGGTTTGACCAATTCAACGTAGTGTGAGGCGAAGGTTTCCCAGACGAAGTCGCGAATCTCGGTAGCTGGGATGAAGAAGTTGAAATCTCGATAGCCCTTCATACACCGCTCAATGACGCCCGCCAGTTCCGAAAGTATCCACTTGTCGCTGCTTAACAGTCTCGCCTTTCTCGGTTGAGGAAAGGCGGAGATGAATCGAGAAATGTTCCAGAGTTTTGTGAGAAACTTGTGGGCTCCGGAGACACGCATCTCGGAGCAGCGGAAGTCAGAGCCTTGAGACGCCTCAGAGGCGTTCCAAAATCTGAATGAATCGGCACCGTATTTCTCGATAATCGGCTCAGGCTCTACCACATTGCCTTTACTCTTGTGCATCGCCTGTCCCTGCTCGTCCATCCCCAAACCGCCAATCCAAGCGTGCGTAAATGGAGCCTGCCCCGTCAGTTGGTAGCATCGCAAGATCGAGTAATGAAGCCAAGTTCTAACAATGTCCTTACCTTGAGGTCTGAGAGTTGTAGGGTATGCCCGCTTGAAGGACTTTACGTCGCGCCTATACTTGGTTATGAATAGCGCCGAGATGCTGGAGTCCATCCAAGTGTCGAAAGTTCTTGTCTCACCCTGGAATTGTAGGCAGCCGCAATCGTTACATTTCTTAATGGGGGGCGCGTCCTTCCATGGCCTGTAATATCTCCCACCTGCAGGCAAGAGTGGTTTTCCACAGTTCTTACAATACCACACTGGGATCTCTGTCGCGTAGAATCTTCGGCGCGAGATCGGCCAATCGATCGCTATTGAATTCACCCAGTCTAGGAGAATCTGCCTGTGAGTATCGGGATGGAAGACCATCTTCTTTGCAAGCTGTTTGAGCTTCGGCAGGAAGTCCAGTTGATTCAGGTAGTACTCCTTCATCGGGATGATTTCGATTGGCGTTTTGCTTCTGGAGCAAATGGGCGTTCTATGACTGATATTCTCTATCTTGACTACGAGGTCCTGATACTCAAGGTCTCGAATAATCTTCGACCTCGCCTCTATGATGGGTAACCCTCGATACGAACCAGCTGCTTCTGTCAGTTTTCCATCCTGATCAGTGGCTACTATCTCGCGTAACCCGAATTCTCTGAAGAGAAGAACATCGGTATAGTCGCCGTAGCTGCAGATCATCACCGCTCCAGTTCCGAATTCAGGTTTGGCGCTCGAATGCGTTTTGATCTCTACCTGTCGCTCGTATATTGGGAGAACGGCATGTTTCCCATGAAGAGCGCTGTATCTAGCGTCAGAGGGATTCACAATCACAAGCTGACATGAGCAAATGAGTTCAGGTCTCGTTGTAGCTATTACTAGGGGCTCGCCGTCTTCCTTGATTCTGAATTTTACGTATACGAGCCGCGTTGGTAGTTCCTCGTATTCAACCTCAGCGTCCGCTATCGTTGTTCCACATTCATGGCAGTAATTGTTCGGTCGTGTGGCTTCGTAGACCAGCTCTCTATTCCAGAGTTCTATGAAAGTTGCTTGGGTGAGCTTCCTATACTGGTCGTCGTCCGTGCGATATTTTGATGCGAAATCTCCGCTCAGTCCGGTTCGCTTCATTATTGCGAGCATCTGATCCTCAAGGTCGTCGAGCGCGGTCTTGCACAGCTCAATGAATTTCTCTCTTGGAACATCGCGCATCTTGATGTTGTACCGTTTCTCTGTGTAGATCTCCACAGGCAGACCGTTGCGGTCAATCCCTATCGGAAAGAAGACTTGGTTTCCAAGCATACGTGCAGTTCTTGCGATCATATCGATCTGCGTGTACTGCGCCACCGCCCCAATATGCCATGTACCAGAGGGGTAGGGAGGAGGAGTGTCTATCACGAAGGGTCTCCTCACCTTCGCGAGCTTGAAGTCGTAGATCCCTTCTTTCTGCCAATCCTCGAATAGTCTCCGCTCGAGATCATGATCCCATCGTTTCTCGACAAGCTGTGGAGAAAATTCTTTGCCTGTCTCAGCTTTCCTCAGGCTCATTCTCCAAGTCACCGGAATCGATGTTGCGCGGAAAGTCTTGCTCATAAGAGAGAAGTTGCGCTACTAGTGTTGAACTTGGCGGTGATGCAAACTCCTGCACCTTGTTCGAAAGAAGCGGGCTTCCGTATAAGATTGTCGAATCAACCGCTTGTCTCACTGCCATGCAAACCGGCGACTCGGAGCGTCAGATAATCGGCTAACTTGTAGGCGGAAACCAAGAGGAATATCACCATAACGATCTGCCCCGCGGCTAAGTTCGTGTACTCAACAACATCCGAGAGGACGCGGAACGTTCCGCCATAGGTCGAGTTGGCCATGTCTAAGACTGTGAAGTAGTAGTTGAAGAACCAGTGTAACAGAATCGGTGCATAAGCTCCGTAAGACACAAACAATATTGCGAAGACCAACCCAGCCAGGAAGGCGGTCGTTATCTTCCCAACCTGCCACCCCCCACCTAACAGGTAGTGTGCTAATCCGAACGTCAGGGAGGTCAGGAGTATGAGGGCCCATTCCAGCGGACTTATTCCTTTAATGAAACCGTTTGAGCTGACATTTCTATAACCCATCTTGGCCTTGGCGCGTTCGGGGCTCAACATAGCAAGCAGAATCAACATCACTCTGTTTTTCCAATGCTGGACTCTCGAGTCGTAACGATGTGTGTAAACCAGAAAGACTCCAACCGGTATTCCAATAGAAGTGATCCTGAAGGCAAACTCTTCACGGAGAGGAGCAAAGGCCAAGTTAAGCAAAATAACATAGGGATTTGGTGGCAAAACTAAGCTACCCGTCTGGATTCCCTGTGTTTCCTGAAATTGCTGAAGCAGTATCGAAGCATACAACGAGGCGCTGGCCGCTAGGGGCATCATGAAGAGGAAGTTAGTCTTAGCCAAGGAAAGAGAGGGCATGAGAGCATTCTTCATCGTGTTGGGAAACCCATCACGACTGAACCAGGCGAGAATCAAACAGAGTGTGAAGACTGCCCAGATGGCGATGAAGAGGACACCGTAGCTTACCACCACTGGCACTGGGATCGTGATGGCCATGAAGAGATCTATCGGCAGTTCACTGACCATTCGTGATGCAGCCTCTAAACCGTCTGTCGTGAAGAAGAACAAAAATGGGCCGAGCGCTAATGAAACCAAATAACTGAACACGGAGAAGACGACTAGAAGCGACGCTAGTGCCTTACCAGCGATTTTCATTGCCGTCGCGATCGATTGCAGCTTGGACATTTTGCCTTGGGCCCTAATTCCACCTATTCGAACAATTCAAGCTTTGTTAAATGAACCTGATGCTGACGACTGATCTCAATATTCCTTGATTCAACGTACCGTTTGCTATTTGACAGTGGAACATGAAAAAGAGGGCATCGGGATTTGAGAGTAGTTAGAGATTTTTCTTTAGCTCATGGACCTTATCCGTTCTTTCCCACGTGAAATCCGGGTCATCCCTTCCGAAGTGACCGTAAACGGCCGTTTTCCTGTATATGGGCCTGAGAAGTCGTAGGTGTCCAATGATAGCCTTGGGTCTCATGTCGAAGGTCTTGATCACCGCCTCAGTGATTTTTTCATCGGATACCTTGCCCCCTCCGTATG
>Ga0209314_10000057_pt1 | contig 43349 bp, 48 predicted proteins | sample I19B2metaG_FD_184146 | JGI IMG/M metagenome (GOLD analysis project Ga0209314, IMG submission 184146) | Lake sediment bacterial and archeal communities from Gulf of Boni, Indonesia to study Microbial Dark Matter (Phase II) - ​I19B2 metaG... | ecosystem: Environmental > Aquatic > Freshwater >... | reverse complement strand
GTTGGTAATGTTGAGACGCGTATCTTTAACTCCCCTGAGCCAGTGAAGTTCGTAATCCGCCGCGGTATCATCGGTCTTAATGCACCCAAGCCTGCGGTTACAGAGCATCACTGGGAACCAAGTAATATTATGGTCATACATTCTGACGGGATGAGGGCACGCTGGCAGTGGGAAGATTTTCCGGAACTGGCAAATGAGTCAGCAACTATCATCGCCCAGCGGCTACTACATGTCCTGGCTAAAGATGAAGACGATGCCACGGTAGTGGTGGTGAGAGGTAAGCCAAAATGAACGACAGCAATTTACAACAGCAACTTACCAAAGCACAGGAGACCATTCGTGAGCTACAACAGGAACTAGAGGAGACGAATAAGGGACTGATTGCCCTAAACCTAGAATTGGAACAGCGCAACACCGAACTCGCTGCCGTCAACAAGGAATTAGAAGCCTTCAGCTATTCTGTCTCACATGACCTGCGGGCACCTTTACGCAGCATGGACGGTTTCAGCCAGGCACTGCTGGAAGATTATACCGGCAAGCTAGACAAACAGGGCAAAAACTACCTTCATCGGGTGCGCTCCGCTGCCCAGCGTATGGCAGAGCTCATTGATGACTTGCTAGCTCTGTCCCGCGTAACGCGCCGCGAAATGAAACATGGAACAGTCAACTTAAGTGCTCTCGCCAGGATAGTTGCCGCCGAACTTCAGCAGGGGCAACCAGAACGACAAGTGGAGCTTGTCATCGCTGAGGGGCTGAACGTGAACGGGGATGAAACGCTGCTGCGGCTGGTTTTGGAGAACCTACTCGGCAATGCCTGGAAATTTACCAGTAAGCAACCAAAAGCCAGGATAGAATTTGGCGTTGCTCAATATGATGGCAAACCAGCGTATTATATACGTGACGATGGCATTGGCTTTGATATGGCTTACGTGGGCAAATTATTTGCTCCCTTCCAACGCTTACACTCGGCGGATGAATTCCCTGGCACCGGCATTGGTCTGGCGACTGCGCAGCGTATTATTAACCGCCATGGCGGCAGAGTTTGGGCTGAAGGTGCTGTTGAAAAGGGGGCAACGTTTTATTTCACCCTTGCCTGAACCCAGATAAAAGGGAGAAAGAGGATGAAAAGTAGAGTTATCCTGCTGGTAGAAGACAACCCGGACGATGTGGAGCTAACACTGCGCTCCCTCAAAAAGCACAACATTTCCAACGAGGTTGTGGTGGCGCATGATGGTGCCGAGGCGCTAGAATATCTTTTCGCTACCGGCGCCTACGCCGACCGCGACCCTAAGATTATGCCCGCGGTCATCTTGCTGGATTTGAAGTTACCTAAAGTGGATGGGCTAGAAGTATTGCGGCGCCTGCGTGCTGGCGAACGGACAAAACTTCTTCCCGTAGTCGTAGTCACCTCGTCCAAGGAGGAGCAAGACCTGATTAACAGCTACAGTCTAGGCGCCAACAGCTACGTCCGTAAACCGGTGGACTTTATCCAATTCAGCGAAGCAGTCAAGCAACTTGGGTTATACTGGCTCCTGTTGAATGAACCACCGCCGGCATGTGAAGGAGAGTAGGGGTGGAAAAACCACTTAAAGTATTAATTGTTGAGGATTCGGAAGACGACACCCTCCTTGTGATACGGGAGCTGAAGCTTGGTGATTATACGCCGACATTTCAGCGAGTAGACACAGCGGCAGCCATGCAAACTGCGCTTAGAAACCAAGAATGGGATGTTATCGTCGCTGATTATAACCTACCGAGCTTCAGTGCCCTTGAAGCATTACGCCTGTTGAAGGATAGCGGGCTTGACCTGCCGTTTATCATCGTTAGCGGCAGCATCACCGATGAGACCGCCGTAGCCGCTATGAAAGCTGGTGCCCATGACTACATTATGAAGGACAACCTCAAGCGGCTTGTCTCTGCCATTGAGCGTGAGTTGCATGAAGCAGAGGTCAGGCGTGAGCGCAAGCACCTCCAGAGAAGAGTGGTTGAATACGAGGAGCTAAACACACTGAAGAGCACTCTTCTTTCCACAGTTTCACATGAGCTACGCACTCCCTTGACCACTATTAAGGGCTACTCTACCATGCTCCTGGACTACGATAGGAGACTGAAGCGCAATGAGAAACAAGAATACCTGAGTGCCATAGACAGGGCTACCGACCGGATGACTGAGCTTGTAGACCATCTACTGGATATGTCCCGTCTGGAGGCTGGTCTTCTCAAGCTTGATAAGACACCGACCAATATTACGGCGTTGCTTCAGACCACTATCGCCGAAGCCAGGCTTAGAACGCCTGGGCATAAGATAGTGTTGAATCTGCCAAAGGCAGTGTTGAAGTTAAACAGCGACGGCAGACGCATTAGGCAGGTAGTAGATAACCTTATTAACAATGCTACCAAGTACTCTAAAGTGGGTAGCATAGTGACAGTAGAGGCTAAAAGTCAAGATTCCGAGCTGGTAATCAGCGTTGCTGACCAAGGAAAAGGTATCCCTCGTGAGAATGTAGAGAAGATATTTGACCGGATGTTTAACCTAGAACACAGGCTGGCGCAGGACCCGGGTGGGCTAGGGCTGGGGCTAGCCCTATGCAAGGCACTGGTAGAGGCACATGGTGGCCGAATTTGGGTGGAGAGCGAGCTGGGAAAGGGGAGCGTTTTTCACTTTGCTCTCCCTCGAGAGGCTATGACGGAAGGAGAGGCTTATGTTGAAAAGGAGTAGCAAAACAACGGTTCTCATCATAGAGGATGAGGATGATATCAGAACTTTCGCCTCTCGGGTGCTTGAGCTTGAGGGTTACCGTGTGCTTCAGGCTGTCGATGGCGATGAAGGCTTGAGGTTAGCCAGACAGGGTGGAATCGGCTTGGTATTGCTGGACTTAAGGCTACCCAAGCGTGATGGCTGGGCAGTACTTAGACAGATGAAAGGTGACCCAGAACTTTCGTCAATTCCGGTAGTCGTGTTCACTGCTTCGGCTGGTGCTTTACAACGAAGCTGGGCACTGGCTGCCGGTGCTGCCGACTATTTGGTCAAGCCACTGAGTGCTGCCAGCCTGAAGAAGTCTATTCCCCACATCCTCCGTCAGAAAAGGAGACATTAGTATGTCATCAAGAAAAACATCGGTGCCAGTGGTTGATGACGAGGAAGTCACCGGCGTGCCGTCAAGAAAAGCATCCGTGCTAGTAGTTGATGACGATGTTCACATATTGCGCATGACGCAGTGTATTCTAGAGCTGGAGGGTTACCGGGTACTCAAGGCTAGCAGCGGGGAAGCAGCCCTACAGGTCTTCAATGACGAAAACCCAGAGCTAATATTGCTGGATATCATGATGCCCGGCATAGATGGATACACTGTGTGTCGGAACATTCGCCAATTTTCGCCAGTACCGATAATCATGGTCACTGCCAAAGGCAGTGACGAAGAGAAAGTTAAGGGGCTGGATGCCGGTGCCGATGACTACATTACTAAACCTTTTTCCTCTAAGGAGCTGGTAGCACGGGTGAGAGCAGTGCTGCGCCGGGCTACGCTCTGGGATGAGTACCCCGAACTTACGGCTCATCCCAATGACTTTATAATAGATGACCTTATAATAGACTTTGCCCGGCACCGGGTCACCGTGCGCGACCAGGAAGTAAAGCTGACCGCTACTGAGTACAGGCTACTATCTTATTTGGTGCGCAATGCTGGACGAGTGGTTACTCTAGAGCAGATACTCCAGGCAGTCTGGGGAAAGGAGTACGTCAGTGAGCACCATCTCCTCAGAGTCAACATCACCAGACTACAGCAGAAACTGTTAATTATAGGCGGAGCCCAAATAGGAGCCACGCTTCTCGGTCTTGCCCTAAAGGGAGGCGTGCAGGCTCTCTTGAAGTAGCTAACCGTTCTTCCCTCCGGTTATGATTTCTGGCTCCAATAATTCTGCCAAACAACGGTTTGATTCCTTAATACCCTTCTGGTGATATTTCTGGGCGCCGTATCCCAGCTGCTACTTTTGGTTCTTGCTGTAAAGTCAAAAACCTCCCCCATTGCACTTTATGACGGAATGTTAAAACCGCCTAGCATGGAGATGGGGTATCAATAGGTTGAACTTTTGAGATGAAGTTTCATTTGAAGTAGCTGAATTATTTGAGGTAGACCGACCAGTGACCAAGTTGAAATCTACAAGCTTCTTCAGAAGTCCTATGAGCAATCGGGGTGGGGTGAGGTATTTCGTATAGAACCACACACTGTCGACAGAATCGGAAGCTTTGTGAAGCGTCTAGGTCTTCAGCCAGACGACACGCGTCATCTAGCTGAAGCAATTGCCTTGAATGCATCTTGGTTTCTTACCAACGATAAGGACGTCATCTTAAAATGCAAGAACCAGGATTTGCCTCTTAGAGTCGCTCTTCCATCGGAATGTCTTGAGGATATCTCATTAGGGCTTTTCCTCAAATAGGCTCATTATGCTGAGATCACAAGAACTCAGAATGTTCAGCCGTCCCAACGCAAGCCCGGATTTCTAGGCATAGCGTCCACAGGCGAAGCCTTCGCCAAGTTTGCACCACACGCAGTTGCCCGGCGTTTGTTCGGTGATTATGAGTTGCGATTCGCATTGGCCACAAAGGCGTTCTTCCCCGGGCTTCATCGGCCCGCCGCAGGGAGTGATAGTCATGGGGCAAAGCTGGATGCAGCTACCGCATTGCTTACAGAATTCAGGGCGGATGCCGAAGGGGTAGTCTACATGACGATTTTTCCCCCGCCCGACAAAGCCTTTCGCCCGGGCCTTCCACACCTCGGTGCAAACCCGCACGCAGCGTCCACACAAAACACAGTCCTCGTTCCGAAACGGATACCGTACCTCCTTAACCCCACAACGCAGGGCGATGTCCTGAATGGCGCGGGAGTTGGGGGCCTGGGCTACCAGCAGCTCCGCGAGGTTGTGGCGCAGTTTCCGTATCTTGTCCGTATTAGTCATAATCACCATGCCTTCCTCCACGTTCAAGGTGCAGGAAGTGGTGACATTTGAACGGCCATTGACCACATGTTCGACAATGCACAGCCGGCACACGCCGATGTCGGACAGATAGGGGACGTGACACAGATGGGGAATGCAGATGCCATATTCGATGGCAGTATCGAGGACACTGGTCCCCTTGGTTGCATGAATGATGGCCCCGTCTATGTTAACGTTGACATATTGTAGTATCTTGACACCTCGTTTTCTCAGAAGACTCGAATCGCATCAAACTTGCACTCGCTTCGGCAGATCCCGCATTTATCACAGAGTTGGGTGTCAATCACATGCGCCTGTTTTTTCCTGCCGGTGATAGCCTTGTGCATGCATCCTTGCAGACAGATTCGGCAGCCAGTACACTTGTCCGGATCAATCCAGTATGTAATCAGAGCCTTGCACACCCCAGCTGGACATTTCTTTTCGTTGATGTGCGCCTCGTATTCCGGACGGAAATAACGCAATGTGGAGAATACCGGATTGGGCGCGGTCTTACCCAGCCCGCACAAAGCAGTCTGGGAAACAGTATCAGCCAACTCCTCTAGGAGACCAATCTGCTCCGGTTTCCCACGGCCTTCGGTGATGTCCGTGATTATCTCGAGCATGCGGTCAACCCCCACTCTGCAGGGCAAGCACTTGCCACACGACTCGTCCTGCAGGAAAGTCAGGAAATACTTAGCCACGTCCACCATGCAGGTCTCTTCATCCATCACCACCATACCGCCCGAACCGACCATAGAACCGGCTTCGGAGAGTGCGTCGAAATCGATGGGAAGGTCGAATTTGTCCACCGGCAGACAACCGCCCGATGGCCCGCCAATCTGGACCGCCTTTATCAGTTTGCCATTGACTGCGCCGCCTCCTATGTCAAATACCACTGTGTCGATGGGCGTGCCCATGGCCACTTCAACCAGGCCGGTATTCTTGATGCGGCCGGTAAGAGCAAGAATCTTGGTGCCCTTGCTTCCGCGGCTTCCCTTCGAGGCAAACCATGATGAACCATTCAAGATAATGGATGGGACGTTGGCCCAGGTCTCGACGTTGTTGAGGGTCGTTGGCTTATGATAAAGACCGTCCACCACGGTGTGGACGTCCTTGGGCCTTGGCTCACCAACTTTGCCTTCAAGAGAAGCCATAAGTGCCGTTGATTCGCCACAGACAAAGGCCCCACCGCCTCGGGCGATTTCTATGTCGAAGGAAAAGGGCGAGCCCAGTATGTTATCGCCGAGGAGACCGCACTCATGTGCCTGCTCGAACGCGATTCTGGAATGCTTGACTGCCAGCGGATATTCATTGCGGACGTAAATATATCCCTTCCGAGCACCAATTGCCCAAGCGCCGATCATCATACCTTCTAAAATCAGGTGAGGGTTGCCTTCGAGCACACACCGGTCCATGTAGGCCCCTGGGTCGCCCTCATCCGCGTTACAGATTACGTACTTCTCATCTCCCGGTGCCTCCCGGCATTCGCTCCACTTCCGCCCGGTTGGGAAACCACCACCGCCACGCCCCCGCAGCCCCGAAGACTTGATTTCCTTGATGACCTCCTCCGGCATCATGCCACCAAGCACTTTGGTCAGAGCCGAATACCCGCCGGCCACGATGTAATCCTCAATTGAGCAGGGATCAACCATACAGTTCTGGGAAAGGATTTGCCGGTCCTGTGCCCGGTAAAAGGGAATCTCTGCTTGGGTCTGAAAACTCTTGCCAGAAACGGGGTCTCGGTAAAGCAGCTGCTCGATAACCTCCCCCTTCATCACAGTCTGGTAAACGATTTCGAAAGCATCCTCCGGCGAAACTTGGCAATAAAATATGTTGCCCGGCTCGATGATAATAACAGGGCCTTGCTCGCAAAAGCCGTGGCATCCGGTGACGCACAAGCGCACGCTATTGTCCAGTCCCTGCCTAGATAATTCGTCACCGACCGCGTCAATAACCGCCTGGGATCGAGAGGCCTGGCAACCGGTCCCGCCGCATATCATCACCGTAGTGATAATACTCTGCCGTTGCTCCCGGAGGCGTTCACGCAGATGTTTAAGTTCGCGGGCACTATTAAGCCTAGACATTTTGATTCTCCTCAGTTTTCTGACGTCTCAGGGTCTCGATCAGTTTGCGGAGCTTCCCGGGCGTCATGTGGTGATGATAGGACCTGTTTTCCACAACGATCGGTCCCATTGCACAAGCACCCAGGCAGTTGACGCGCTCGATGGAGAAAAGCCCATCAGGTGTCACCTCACCCGGCTTCACTCCGAGTTGGCCGATAGCTTGGTCAAGGAGAAGGCGGGCACTACGGACATGACAGGCTGTGCCCATGCACACGGTGAGAACATATTTACCAAATGGTTTTAACCGAAAGGCCTTGTAAAAGGAAGCCACCCTGTAGACTTCGATAACCGGCACACCGAGACCTTGGGATACAGCCTGCATGGCCTCTTTGGAAATGTAGCCGTAGTTTTTCTGGATGTCCTGGAGTACTTCGATGAGTTGATTCGGTTGACTGCGGCGTCCTTCCAGAATTTGATCGAGCGTTTGGGGCGGCATGTTAACCTCCTCTAATCGAGAGTCAGCTTGACTACTTTTAAAATACCTGATAAACTCGACGATGTGTATACGGAAAAAATGCACTTATATTGCCTATTAAAAATAGGTAATCAAGCGGAGGAATCTAATGGAAAATAAAAAAACTCCTCTTTCTCCAACCACTGGCCGGCATCTGCCTTTTCCCACGAAAGACTTGGCCCTTTTGTGGCGAATCCCTTTTCTTAGCGAAACCGAAACTGACATGGTCGAGATCGCGTTACGCGAGCGCATCAAGGAATTGAATTGCCTTTATGGGATCTCGCAACTGACCGAGCGTTATCTGCATTCCCTTGACGACCTGCTGCAAGAGCTTGTGAATTTTTTGCCATATTCATGGCAATATCCAGAGGTCACCTGCGCCCGTATCCTCTTTAAGGGGAAAAACTACACGAGCGATAGATTCAAGGTGACCAACTGGCGTCAGTCGGCGCGGATTTACATGTATCATGAGCCGGTAGGTGAGGTCAGTATTTTCTATCTGCGAGAATGCCCGCCGGCTGACGAAGGTCCTTTTCTGAAAGAGGAACGGGCTCTGCTGGACACAGTCGCTGAGCAGATAGGCACCATTGCCACCCGGATATCAGCAGAGATGGAATTGCAGGAGGCCAACCGACAATTGACCCTGGAGCGTCAAGCCTTACAAGAAGCCAATACCGCGCTGCGGATACTCCTGTCCCGGATTGAGCAAGAGAAACAGGAAATCTACCGGGACATTAAAATGAATGTCGAAAAAATCCTTATGCCTATCCTGCACGCCCTGGCCTCGCAGCTACCTCCGACCCAGGTTAAATATGTGGAGATGCTCCAGAATAACCTCGAGGAAATCACTTCGCCATTCATAAGTAAATTATCCCTTTCCTACCATTCGATGACACCGACCGAAATCGCTATCTGCAACATGATCCGGAACGGAATGCGTACCAAAGAAATCGCCGAGATGCGGGGCATATCTGAGGCCACCATCAACCGCCACCGGGAAAAGATCCGACGCAAACTCAAGATCACCAACCAGGATGTTAATCTCGCGACTTTCCTACAATCGAGCATGTGGGAGGGAAAATAGAAACGGGGATTTCCCATATCAACTTAGGACCGTGGCATGACCCGACCCCACTGGCCTTCATTTTCTGATCCGTTAATTTATCCATTATTCCTGCCTAATACTAGAACTGGGCCAATTTTGGAGATAGGTCATATTCTAGCCTCGCTACACTTTCTAGCGCTATGTTCAGTTCACACCATTGCCTTAGTGTGTCCTCCCGCTGCAGAATAACTGGCGTAAACATAGATGATCAAAAGAAGCTCCACATTGCAAGAAGGAGCGAGGGATAGCACCGGTATAGACTCTCTGAAATATGAGGTTTGCCGCGTAGAATGCTTAACGGCCGAGGGTAAAGCTAACGCCTCCCCTACCTCCTTGCCCTCCTTGTCTAGGTAGGTGAGGAATCAGCCATGAAAGAAAGGCGTCTTCACTCCTCGTCTGCATGAAGATTCTACCCGACCCTGTGTAGGTGCATACCAACCCCTCACCGCTGAAAAGTGTGGACTTCAGCCCGCCTACTCTCCTCACCTTGTAATTAACACTCTCATCAAAGGCTACCATGTGCCCATTATCTATCGTGTATGATTCTCCTGCCGTCAACTTAATTTCGTGGATAGCACCGTAGCTGGACAGGAAAAGGTCACCCGTGCCCTGCACTTTGAGCAGGAATAGACCCTCCTTAGCGAAGAAACCTTTAGCCCCAGCCCACTTCGTGTCTACTGAGATATCCGGCGAGGAAGCTATATATGATGAAGACTGTACAAAAATAGTCTCGCCGTTCAGCCGAAAATGAACAATGTCTCCAGGCAGAGGCGGCGCAAAGGTAATTTCGCCTGGAGCAGTAGCCCTAAATGTATTCATGAAAAAGCTCTCGCCACCCAGAAAGCTACGCTTTAGCCCGGCGAGAAGCCCACCCTTCACGCTGGTTTCTATAGTGATCCCCTCCGACATGGAGACCATTGCCCCAGCTTCGGCAGTAATAGCCTCCCCAGCGTTCAGCTTTACTCTAGCCAAAGAGTACGAAGGTTGATACAATATTTCAGATTCCACCAGCCCTTACCTCCTTAATTTGGTGTCGTTATGTAGATTATAGCACACGTGTGAATTGTCACCAGAAGTAGGACACGTTTGGGCGGGTTGTTTACCCATCTATATACCTTCGGTTGGCTCATTAAGTAATGTAGTCAAGAAACTGAAGCCTCAATGAGGTACTGTCAAAACAGTACTCGGCACTCGATACCCTGTTTTCCAAAGGCAGAGGCGAGTTCCTTACTTTTTCGGGAGAAGAAGCCATCGCTCATGGTGCTCTCCAAATTATGTTTCCTATACACCCAATCGCCATAATGGTAGTTCATCCTATCAATTAATACGTAATCAACCTTCCCCCTAAGCCGAGCAGCAAGTTCCTCCGCTTTGGGAAGCATTGGCGCAATCATCGCATAGGTTCTAGTGCTCCCAAGATGTAGCTCCTCCAGTGCCTTGATTCTTTCCTCGATTGATGGCGCATTGGGTTCAAACATCTGTCTTATCCTTTCATCTGCAGTGGTAACTGTTAGCCCAACTTCAATCTTGTTGGCTCCTTTAAACAGTTTTACATCACGTAACACAAGTACAGATTTCGTCTGGATTGTGATCGGCCACCCATGTCGAACCAATATTTCAAGGCACTTTTTTGTCAGTTCGTATGTTCTCTCCAGCGGTTGATAGGGATCGCACACTCCGCTTACCCACACCCTACCGGGTGGCATCTTATCTATCTCGCGTTGCAGTAGATCCGGGGCATTAATCTTAACATCAACAAATTCACCCCACGGCTCCCTATGTCCGGTGAATCTCTTCATAAAGCGAGCGTAGCAATAGGTACAGCCGTGCTGACAACCAATATAGGGATTGACCACATAGTCAAAAACTTTTGATTTGGACAAAATGCTTCTTGTGTAGATTTCTCTGATAATCATAGTATCCGTAGATAATTTTATCATTTTTCAATAAAACTCGATTGCACGAAAGCTTGAATTGTTACCTTTAGTTTATTGAAGCTTCATAACTAACTACTAACTTCACTGTCAATTGTTCACACCTATAATGTCTAACTTGACACCTTCCTTCTTCTGACTCACAAGAACAAAGATTTGTCCCTCATATAGGAACATTGACAACCGCGTATTTAGGAGTAGAATTGAAGTATAGACACATGAAATAACTTTAAAATAATATAACTGCAGTGCTGGTTTAGGAGTTGAGGAGATGAAGAAAGGGCACTGGAAACCGCCGAAAATATGGCGGTGGTTGGGTGCCCTTTTTGATTTAGCCAAAGCTATGTGAGCTTAAGAATTAAAAGGAGATGTCAGAAATGAAAAGGGTTGTTATTGCGTTATTGACTGCAGCTGTAGTTGGTGCCATACCATTTACCGGATGTGTTCAAAAGGAGGCTCTGCCCGAGCCAGAGATTCCGGCGCACTATACTACCTATACGGATGAGACAGGTCTTTTCAGTATCTCGTATCCTCCAGACTGGGAGACTGCTCTGTTTTTAATTGAAGATCTCGATAAAGCCACCGAGGAGCTCCTTACGAGCATTGAAAAGGACCTTCCTCTTGAACGGACCAGGATGCTATTCTTGGCAGGGCTGCCAACCGAGACAGGATATGAACCGAATGTAAATGTCGTGGTAGAGTCATTGCCTGGAATCAGCTGGACGCACGACCAAGTGGTTGAGGCAAAAATTCAAGGAATCAAGAACGTCATCGAGGCTTACTATGAGTTCTCTCGGGTTAAGACAACCATTGGCGGCAGGGAAGCGACGATTTTAGATTGGGATGGAACTGTTCCTCTTGGATTACGTAGTTTACAAGCGATTATACTCGTGGGTAAAGTTGCCTGGGTTGTAACTTGCGTGCCACCTGCGGGAGAGTTTAGCAAGTGGGAAAGCGACTTTCATGCCATAGTCAGGAGCCTTCGAATATTGAAGTGAGGCTAACTAATATGCCGGTGGTTGGTGTCCTTCACGTTTGGGGCAGGAAGTTTGCGTCTATGGAGGGGCCTTCCGGCTTCAAATGGATGTGAATACAAAGGATCGCTTGTTGATCCAAAGAACGTGGGCTTTGCTGTTCATTTTTCCGTAGCTGGTGCGGAAAACATGCTGTAAAGAAAACGAACCAACTAAATCAAAAAAGAAGGAAAATACGGTGGCTGAGACAATTGAAAAGATGGGAATGGGATGGTTGCCAGATTATCCAGATTTTCGTGACTACACTATAGAGCAGGGTGAGGTTGCCTTCATAATAAGCTACTGTCCTTGGACTTTTCCCCTCTGTCCGCTTTGTCAGTACGAATCCTTTGGCCAGGGATTTGAGGGATGTCCCTGGCGCTGTCTCCAGTTTGATATTTACTGCCATTATTCATTTGCGGACCCGCCTTGGCTTCCTTTGATTCAGGTGGCCTAGACCGTATTTAGCCACCTTCAGTTTTTTGGCGACTCAGGTGGTCTAACCACCGTGTTTCCTATCTATGGTCGGGGTGAGAGGATTTGAACCTCCGACCACCTGAACCCCATTCAGGTGCGCTACCTGGCTGCGCTACACCCCGACTGGCTTCTAATCATACTAGCATAATTTATTTCTACCAGCAAATGCCGCCCTAGCTCAACCATAGACAGTAATACTCAAATCTGTTAGTATTAATAGCTTGGTAACTGACGGGAAAAGGGGGGTAGCTAGCACCATGGTAATGCGGGCGCTGTGTTGCTTTCCTGACGCCCCGGTATTAAGGCGAAAAGCCAGGAGAGTGCCAACCATTGATGGCTCGATTCAGCGACTAATTGACGATATGGTGGAGACGATGCAGCAGACAAAGGGTGTGGGGTTAGCCGCTCCGCAGGTTGGGGTGCCTCTCCGAGTTATTGTACTCCAGATGCCGGGTGAGGAGCCAGTTGCTATCATTAATCCTGAAGTAGTGAAACGGGCTGGGGAGCGGGAGGTGGTGGAGGGATGCCTTAGCATCCCCGGCTATGCTGGTGAAATAAAACGGTCGGTTTCAGTCACTGTCAAGGGCTGGGACCGGCAAGGGAAGCCAACAAGAATTAAAGCCACCGGTCTTATGGCTCAGGCTCTAGAACATGAGCTTGACCACCTTAATGGTGTCTTATATATCGACCACCTGGAAAGTCAGGATAAGTTACACAGGGCTGAGGCTGAGGGGATGTGAGCAGTGAAAACCCTGTTTCAGTGCGATTTTGATGGTACCATCACCCAAGAAGATATAAGCTTCCTGATATTAGATGCCTTTGCCAATGGGGACTGGAGGCAACTTTTGACCCAGTATAGACAGGGCAAAATATCGGTTGGCTATTTCAATACCAAAGCCTTTGCCATGGTTAAGGCTGATAAGCCAACCTTACTTAGATTTGTGAAAAGCCAGGCAAAGATACGGGCTGGGTTTCATGAATTGCTAGCCTATTGTCACCGGAGGGGGTTTAGATTTGTTATTGTAAGTAATGGGCTGGATTTCTACATAAAAGCAATTTTGAGAGATATCGGCATGGATAATATTGAGGTGTTCGCTGCCCAAACTCGGTTTAGTCCCGATGGTATTAACGTCCGGTATGTGGGACCCGAGGGCAACCAATTAGAGCATAGTTTTAAAGAGGCATATGTTAGGTTGTTTCGAGACAGGGGTTATCAGGTAATATATGCCGGGAACGGTATCTCCGACGCTGCTCCATCAAGGCAGGCACATTGGGTCTTCGCCACCGGGGAGCTACTGACCTACTGTAGGGAGATGAACCTTAATTGCACGCCGTTTATTGACCTTAATGATGTAATCAGGGGCTTGGAGCTTTTGTAGTAGCTCCATAGTCCCTTTCGCCAAATATTTTACTGCCTACTCTTACTATATTGGCGCCTTCTTCGATGGCGATTTTATAAGAATTTGTCATCCCCATTGAAAGATATCGCATCTCAACATTAGGCAAATTGAGCTTTTTGATTCTGTCAAATATTGTTTTCGTTTCCACAAAATAGGGTCTTGAGTCTTCAGGATTGCCAAAACGAGGCCCCATAGTCATCAGTCCCATTACCCTTAGGTTTGGGCAGGTTGAAATTTCTTTAACCAATTGCTCAGCCTCTTCCGGGAAGACGCCTGATTTTTGCTTTTCCCGGCCGCTATTTACCTCGATTAATACCGGCATAATTTTGCCGATTTGAGCACATCTTTTATCAATCTCCCTGGCAATCTCCACAGAATCAACAGTTTCTATCATGTCAAATATCGTTATCGACTTCTTAACCTTATTTCTTTGAAGGTGTCCTATAAAGTGCCATTTTGCCTTGTTGCCTATTACTTTGTAGGCTCTTACCGCTTCTTGGACATAATTTTCACCTACAATTTTTACTCCTGCCTCCACTGCCTCCAGAATTTCTTCAGGTTGTCTTGTTTTGGCAGCGGCTACCAGTCCCACCCCGTCCGGCAGTTCACTCAATATTTGGCTAACATTTTGTTTGACAGTCATTAGCTTTCTATCGTCCCCCATAACTAAAAATATTGTAGCACTTCCTTAACACAACTAACAGAATAGGCTATTATATATGAACATAAGTTCATAAGCTAGATTAGAGCAGACCGGAAAAGGAGGGATTAGAACATGCCTCTTGTAGTTTCAATTGTAGGTAAATCAAAGTCGGGAAAGACCGCCCTTATAGAAAAACTGATTGGGGAATTAAAATCAAGGGGTTATCGGGTGGCTACCATCAAGCACACTCCTCACGGTATGACCTTCGATGAGGCGGACAAGGATAGCTGGCGCCACATTCAAGCCGGGAGTGAAGCTACGGCAATCGCCTCACCGGACAGGATTGTGTTAATCAAGCCTATCGCTCAGGAGCTTGCCCTTGACCAGATAGCTCGTTTATTTGGTGAGGACTATGACATTATCCTGGCTGAAGGTTTTAAGCATGGTGACGCACCCAAAATAGAGGTCCACCGTAAGGAGGTCGGTCCACCCCTTAGTAATATCAAGAGGCTTATCGCCATAGTCACTGATGAGTCCCTGAAAACCGAGACACGGCAGTTCTCCTGGCAAGACATTAAAGGCTTGGCTGACCTTGTGGAGGAAGGCTTCATAAAGCCTCAAAGGGAACGAATCTCACTTTACATAAATAATATTCCCATCGTGTTAACTACCTTCCCCAAGCAGGTTATCACCAACGTCATTCTGGCTGTAGCTTCCTGTCTAAAGGGGGCTGGCGAGGTCAGGAGCCTCGAGCTTTTCCTAAGGAGGGGTTCAGAAAAATAGACAAGGCTGAAGTATCAGCCGACCTCTGTTAGAATTTCCGAGCTATAATTGAAAAGATTGCAGTTTTGCGCTATAAATATGGGGGTATTAAGCCTTTACTCTTTTGTAGCCCCGCATTAGCTAGTTTACAGCAGGGAAGGCTTAGGTTTGGCTAAAAAAAAGAAGCTAGAGAAACCAAAGCGCGAAGTCACCAAGCGCCAGCTTTCCCAGTGGGAACAGCAGAAAAAGAGACGACGCCTTTTTCTTATCTTGGGGATTAGCGTTATTGCTGCCGTTGCCGGGATTATGGGCAGGGGGTGGTATATTGATCACTATCTACCGATGCACGAAACGGTAATTAGAGTAAACAATACCGAGTTTAATATGGGGTACTACATAAAAATGCTTGAAATTAGCGGGAGAGGTCAACCTGAGTATTTGCAATTTTTAGCTGACCAGGTGGTTATAGCTATTGAGCAAAATGAGCTAATAAGGCAAGGGGCTGAGAGGTTAGGCATCACTGCCACCAATAGTGAGGTTGATGAGGTGCTTAAGGAATTTGACCCTGCTTTAAGAAGCAAGGACTATAGAGATTTAATCAGGGCTGAACTATTAATGAGCAAGCTTCGTGATGTGTATTTTGACCAATTGGTGCCCAAGTTTGCCGAGCAGAGGCATATCATGGCAATGTTTCTAGAGAGTGAGAGCCAAGCAAACGAGGTCAGGGCTAGGCTAAAAAGCGGCGAGGATTTTGGTGCGCTGGCTGGCGAGCTTTCTCTGGAAAGTCTTTCTAAAGCTGAAAATGGTGACCTTGGCTGGCATCCCTGGGGTATTTTATCAGAAACAACGGGGACTTCTATACCCGACGACTACGCCTTCGCTTTGAGCGTAGGCGCTTTAAGCCAGCCGCTCTATGACGAAGCCAAAACCAAGAGCGTTGGCTACTGGGTGGTTAAGGTGTTAGACAGAGATGAAGAGGACAAAGAGGTCCAACTTTGGGTAATGTTGCTCGGCAGTGAGCAACAGGCGCAGGAGGTAATAACCAAGCTAGAGAATGGTGAGGATTTTGCTGCTCTGGCTGGGGAGCTTTCCCAAGATAGTGCGTCTAAGGAAAAGGGAGGCGACTTGGGCTGGGTTGGTTTCGATGAAATTAATCCTGTCTATCAGGATTTTGTCATTAATGCTGAGCCGGAAACTTTGAGCCAGCCGGTAAAGGATGAGTCAGTTAGCACTAAAGAGGGATACTGGCTGGTAAAGGTCTTAGAGAAAGAGGATAATAGGCAGATTGAGGAGAGTGATAGGGATGTGTTGAAGGCTAAGGTTCTTGAGGAGTGGGTCTCTTCGCTGTGGGATAACCCGGAGAATAAAGTTGAGAGCTATCTGGATGATGAGCAAAAGGCGTGGGCAATAGAGCAAGCTATGAAACATATAACTATATGAAGGAACTAGGCAATGAAGAAGCAGAGCATTGGCATTGGCTTAATAGGGCTGGGGGTGGTCGGTGGTCAAGTAGCCAGGGTCTTAATAGATAAGGCAGAGGTTTTGGCGGAGCAGGTTGGCTGTCCTCTTGTCTTGCGGAAGGTAGCGGTGCGGGACTTGTTTAAGAAGCGTTTACCCGAGGTGGCTTCTCTCCTTACCACCGATGCTGACGAGATTCTTAATAACCCGGAGATAGATATTGTCGTTGAGGCAATAGGCGGCGAGATTCCAGCCATAGACTATTTAACCAAGGCGCTGTTGGTTGGTAAGCATGTGGTTACCTCCAATAAGGAGGTTATTGCCAAGCACGGGGTAGAACTACTGACCTTAGCTCAACAGCGTGGGGTGGGGCTGCATTATGAAGCTGCCGTAGGTGGCGGCATCCCGCTCATCAGCCCCTTTCAGCGTGACCTGTTAGCCAATAAGATAAGTGGTATTTATGCCATTATAAATGGTACTACCAACTTTATCCTCACCAAGATGGCTAGAGAGGGGGTGGAATTCTCTTCAGCTCTTAAACGAGCTCAGGAGTTAGGCTATGCTGAGCCCAACCCCCGGGACGATGTTGAGGGGATAGATGCTGCCTATAAGCTGGCTATTCTGGCGTCTTTAGCCTTTCAGAGTCAAGTTCGACCCGAGGATATTTATTGTGAGGGGATTTCACGACTTAGTAGTCGTGATTTCCAGTACGCTCGGGAGCTTGGCTTTGCTATAAAGCTTCTGGCTATAGCCAAACAGAGTGATGAGTCAATTGAAGTCCGGGTTCACCCGGTTTTTATCCCTGAAGACACTTTTCTGGCTAAGGTTGATGGTGTTTATAATGCTATCCAGGTTGAAGGCGACCTGGTGGGCAAGGTGCTTTTCTTTGGTGAAGGGGCTGGAGCTCTACCTACCAGTAGTGCCGTGATAGCTGATATTGTGGCAGCTGCCAATGATGTTATCCTGGGCGTTGGCAGTAGAGTCAAGTGGGGAACGCAGCCGGGTAAAGACATCAAACCTATGGCTGAGATTAAAACGCGGTACTATCTCAGACTCAATGTTGCCGACCGCCCCGGAGTCTTAGCTCAGATTGCCAAGGTTTTGGGCGACCATCAAATTAGTATTTCTTCGGTCATTCAGAAGCTGGCTGATTCAGTAGCTCAGACCGCTGAAATTGTTATTATGACCCACCCGGCACAGGAAGCGGCAATGCAGCAAGCCCTCGGCGAGCTAACCCATCTAACTACAGTTAATGAGATAAGCAACTTTATCCGGGTTGAGGCTTGAGTGAATACCTAGTCATAAATAAAGTAAGTTCTAGAGAGGCGGAGCCTCTCTAACAAATCAAATCCCCTTCCCCTTGTAAGAGGATAGGGTTGCTATACTGGAATTAAATGAGCATTTGCCAAAGCCAATGATGAAACACGGAGTTCTGGTTAAATATAAAGACCTCCTTCCAGTTACGCCTGATACCCCATTGTTCTCATTAGGGGAGGGAGATACCCCCTTGGTCAGGTGCAGCCAGCTGGAGAGTGAGATTGGCTGTAAGGAGCTATATTTTAAGCTGGAGGGGTGCAATCCTACCGGGTCATTTAAGGACCGGGGCATGGTGGTGGCGGTAGCCAAGGCATTAGAAGCCGGTAGCAAAGCTATAATGTGCGCCTCGACCGGCAATACCAGCGCCTCTGCCGCTGCCTATGCTGCCTATTGTGGGCTTACGGCTATTATTATCGTGCCTGGGGGCAGGATTGCTCTAGGCAAGCTGGCTCAGGCTATTGTCTACAAGGCTAAAATAGTTACCATAGACGGAAGTTTTGACCAGGCGCTAAACCTGGTAAGAAATCTAACCCAGAAGCATCCGGTTACCTTAGTAAACTCGATTAATCCCCATCGGATAGAGGGACAAAAAACGGCTGCCTTTGAGATTGTTGATGCTTTAGGTAAGGCTCCAGACTACCTTTTTATCCCGGTAGGTAACGCTGGTAATATTACCGCCTACTGGAAGGGCTTTGTGGAATATTATCACCGGGGGAAGACGAAGCAAAAACCCAAGATGATGGGGTTTCAAGCCGAGGGTGCTGCCCCTATCGTTCGGGGTTATGTCATTGAGGAGCCACAGACTGTTGCCTCAGCAATACGTATCGGCAACCCAGCTAGCTGGCAAAAGGCAGTAGCCGCTCGTGATGAGTCGGGCGGAATTATTGATATGGTTAGCGATGAGGAGATTCTAGCCGCCCAAAGCCTTATGGCGACTAAGGGGGGTATCTTTGGCGAGCCGGCTTCAGCAGCTTCTTTAGCTGGTTTGGTTAAACTTTCACGCCGAATGGACTTCTCGCAAAAGAGCGTAGTCTGCGTGGTAACTGGCACCGGACTTAAGGATATTGATACCGCTTTGAAAAGCGCCGAGCCCTTTCTTGAGCTTCCGGCTGACTTAGTAGCCGTGGAGCAGGCTTTAGGTCTAACTTAACATAATGTCGAAACAATTCAAAGCTAATCAGATAGGAATTGTTTCCCGAAAAATTAAGTGAGTTAATTCCTATCTAATCAGATAGGAATTGTTTTGGGAAACAAAGGAGGGATAGAGTGATTGACGAAGCTGAAATTAAGACAGCGGTAACCTCTATTATTAGGGCTATCGGGGAAGACCCTGAACGGGAAGGCTTGGTAGATACTCCTGTCCGCGTGGCTGAGATGTATGCCGAGCTTTTTGCCGGACTGGATAAGGACCCCAGAGAGGAGCTGACGGTAGGATATGAGCTAGGGCATCGAGAAATGGTAATCGTGAGGGACATTCCCTTTTATTCTATGTGTGAGCATCACCTTCTGCCATTCTATGGTGTAGCTCATATAGGTTATTTGCCTGATGCTGAGGGGCGCGTCGTTGGTCTTAGTAAGCTGGCTAGAGTAGTGGAAGCCATCACCAAGCGCCCTCAGATTCAGGAGAGGATGACCTCCCAGATTGCCGATGCCATTATGGAGGGGCTTAAGCCGTCTGGGGTGGCGGTAATTATTCAGGCTGAGCACCTGTGTATGATTATGCGTGGCGTCAAGAAGCCGGGCAGTAACATTATTACCTCAGCCATCAGGGGTGCCTTCCGCACTAAGCCAGAAACCAGGACCGAATTCTTCTCCCTGCTACAGGGCAAATAGGTTAATTCTACTCACCCATAATCTGTAGCACCACTTGTCTTGACCGGGGTCGGTTGTCAAAATCTACCATGACTATCTGTTGCCAGGTGCCTAGAGTTAGTCTCTTGTCATTGAAAGGAACTACCAGTGAGGCACCTAGTAGTGAAGCGCGGACGTGTGAGTATCCATTACCATCGCCCCAACGGCGGTCGTGGTCATAAGGGATATTTTTGGGGACATTTCGCTGCCACATACTCTGGAAGTCAGCAAGTAAGCCAGACTCAAATTCAATGGTGGTTATCCCGGCTGTTGAGCCAGCGACAAATAGAGTAACCACTCCGCTATTTATACCAGCTTCAGCAACTTCTCGTTCTACTTGTGGAGTAATATCAACGATGTCACACTCTCCTTTAGTCTGGAGAGCGACTTTCTTGGTGACCACCATAATTAGTACCTCCTGTTATCAATAGTTGTAGACTCTAACCTCACCCCCTTAAATCCCCTCTCCTTCAAAGGAGAGGGGGAAGGTTTTTGGAAAGAGGGGCGAAGTCCCTCTTAAACGCCCGTCAGAAGTAGTTTAGTTCATCCCAGGGGATTTCGTCTAGGTCAAATATTGGTCCGTCTTTGCATACCTGCTTCAGCCCATTTTTGGTCTTCACCGTGCAACCGTAGCACACTCCAAGCCCACAGCCCATCCTCACCTCCAGAGAAATCTGGACTGGCTTGCCTTTAAGCTGTCGCTTTTTGGCTGCCATGGTCTGATACATTAAGGTGGGTCCACAGGCGAAGACTTGGTCTGCCCAACCAGCAAAATCTGATAGCAAGTCAGTTATCATGCCCTCTGTGCCAGCAGTTCCATCCTCAGTGGTAATGACAAGCTCGGCTTTAGCAGGCAGGAAGTGCCTGGGGTAAAGCTGGGTAGCCGTTTGTGCTCCTAATAGTAGCCTTACTGAATATCCTAGTTGAATGGCTTTTTCAGCCAGAAAACATGATGGCGCAATGCCAATACCTCCAGCCAACAATAGCAGGTTATGCCAGCCAGGTTGAATAGTGTAACCATTGCCTAGCGGTCCGAGCAGGTCAATATTGCTACCAGCTTGGCGTTGAGCCAGCCAGTGAGTGCCCTTACCGACTACAGTGAACAAAAAAGCAAGCTTATTGTTATCTACCCGGTGGATGCTCAGTGGGCGGCGTAGGGGGTGCTCAGCGCCTTCTCCACAGCGGATCATAGCAAATTGTCCCGGCTTAGCTTTAGAGGCTATTTGTGGCGATTCCAGCCACATAAGGTAAACCCCGGGCATAATTTCAGTATTAGAAATGACGGAAGCTAAAGCTTGCTTCAAGCCGGTCTCCTTTCAGAGTGTTTAGCAACCTATCCCCCTCAGCACCCAGAAAAATCATAGATTTTTCTGGGAACCCGCCTGACCCCCTTCCCTTATTAAGGGAAGGGGGAGTGTGGGTAAGAGAGGGGCGAAGCCCCTCTCTAAAATCTCCTCCCCCCTCTCCTTTTAAGGAGAGGGGGATAAAGGGGGGTGAGGTTAATAAACAATCTCCTTTCAGTCTTCCCTTGTTCGGTATGTTGACAATGGTTGAGCGCTATAGACTTGGCTTCCGTTGACCAGTGCCTCGACAGCAGCTCGAGCTGTATCAAGGGAGGTAAAGCAGGGGATGCGTTTCTCAGCTGCTGCCCGGCGGATATGGAAGCCATCCCGTAGTGGAATGCGACCTCCGGTAATAGTATTGACCACACCATTTACTGTCCCATCGTTAATGATGTCAACAACATTTGGGTGTCCCTCGCTCAATTTCTTGCTAATCATTTTTACCGGCAGTCCATCTGCCTCAATCATAGCTGCCGTACCCTCGGTAGCATAGAGTTTATAGCCTACTGAGGAGAACCTCCTGATTATAGGTAGCGCTTCAGGCTTATCCCTGTCGGCAATACTGAAAAGTATCGCCCCTTTAGGTAGTAGCATCAGCCCGGCAGCCAGGAGAGCTTTGGCTAAGGCAGCGTCAAAGGTGTAGTCGATCCCCATGACCTCTCCGGTGGACTTCATTTCCGGACCGAGATAGGTATCAACGCCAGCTAGCTTTGACATGGAGAAAACCGGGGCTTTAATACCAACCAGCTTCTGCTTTTTCCAGAGTCCGGTGTCATAGCCCTGCTCCTTGAGGCTCTTACCGAGCATGACCTTAGTGGCGACATTTATCATTGGCACACCGGTGACCTTGGAAATAAATGGGATGGTTCGGCTAGCCCGAGGATTAACTTCCAGGACATAGACCGATGCCCCTTGAGTCCGGCTAGGCATAATAACAAACTGAATATTCATTAAGCCTTTAATTTTAAGTTCTAATCCTATCCTGATGGTATAGTCAACAATAGTGTTTATCTCCGACTCAGTCAGGTTTACTCCAGGGTAAACAGCCATAGAATCTCCGCTATGGACTCCCGCCCGTTCAATGTGCTCCATTATTCCTGGAATGAGAACCCGCTCCCCGTCACCAATGGCGTCAACCTCTGCCTCTTTCCCTTGCAGATATTTATCAATAAGGATGGGGTGTTTGGTGTCCAGTTCTATAGCCAGGCTCATATAGCGGATGAGCTCGCTGGTGTCATGGACTATTTCCATAGCCCTGCCACCGAGCACGTAGCTAGGGCGGACCAGCACCGGGTAACCGATGAGCTTGGCGATTTTTAGGGCTTCATCAACCGAGGTTACCCCGGCTCCCGGGGGCTGGGGAATACCCAGTTGGTTAAGGAAGTTTTCAAATCTACCCCGGTCACTAGCTACATCAATAGCATCAGCACTGGAGCCGAGGAGGGGCATGCCGACACGGGAGAGTGGTTGAGATAGGTTGATGGCGGTTTGACCACCAAATTGAACTATAGATGGTGGTGGGATATTATCCTGAGGTTCAGCTCTCTGGCTTTCATTTTCCAGGATATCACGCAGGCTCTCCTCATCCAGGGCTTCAAAATAAAGGCGGCTGCTAGTGTCAAAATCGGTGGATACCGTTTCTGGATTGGAGTTGACCATGATGCTCTTGAAGCCAGATTCCTGTAATGCCCAGGCTGAATGCACACTACAGTAGTCAAATTCAATGCCCTGTCCAATGCGGATAGGTCCGCTACCGATGACCACCGCCTTGTTTCTGTGAAGAGGCTCAGCCTCATTCTCCTCTTCATAGGTGCTGTAAAAGTAGGGGGTAGCGGCGTCAAACTCAGCGGCGCAGGTATCTACCATCTTGTAGACCGGTCGGATATTCCAGCTATGGCGCAGCCCTCTTACCTGCTCAGGGAGTCTATCGGCTAAAGTCCCAATCTGCTCATCAGAGAAGCCAAGCCGCTTTGCCTGCCGCAGAAGTTCTGGTGTCAGCGGCTGGGACAGGAGCTTCCTTTCCATATTTACAATATTCTGAAGCTTGATGATAAACCACAGGTCAATCTTAGTCCGCTCGGCTAGCGCTTCAGCGGTTATCCCTCGTCTAAGAGCTGCCATCATTGCCCATAGTCTCAGGTCGTTAGGATGCAAAGGATAAGAGTTAATGTCTGTCCCCATCTCCCACTGTCGGTCTTCCCACAGCAGCGACCGGTTACCAAACTCAAGAGAGCGGACTGCCTTCTGCAAAGCTGCCTCAAAGCACCTATCAATAGCCATTACCTCGCCGGTGGCTTTCATCTGGGTGCCGATAATCCTGTCGCCCGAGGCAAACTTATCAAACGGCCAGCGGGGGATTTTGACTACCAGATAGTCAAGCGTTGGTTCAAAGGCAGCCATGGTCTTTCCCGTTATCTGGTTGGGGATTTCATCCAGCCTCTTGCCAACCGCTATTTTAGCCGCCACCCGGGCGATAGGATAGCCGGTAGCTTTGCTGGCTAGGGCTGAGCTGCGGCTGACCCGGGGATTGACCTCAATGACATAGTAATTATTGCTATCGGGGTCAAGGGCAAATTGTATGTTACAGCCGCCTTCAATACCAAGGGCGCGAATAATCTTGAGGCTGGCTGTTCGTAACATCTGATATTCTTTATTGGTCAAAGTCTGGCTGGGAGCAACGACGATACTGTCACCGGTATGTACCCCCATAGGGTCAATATTCTCCATATTGCAGACGGTGATGCAGTTGTCGGCGCTATCACGCATCACCTCGTACTCTATTTCCTTCCAGCCGGCTACTGATTGTTCTACTAACACCTGATGAATGGGGCTGGTAGCCAGCCCGATGGTGGCTACCCGCTCAAATTCTTGCCAGGTATCGGCAAGCCCGCCGCCGGTGCCGCCCAGAGTGTAAGCCGGGCGGATTACCACCGGCAGCCCTATCTTTTTGGCGACTTCTTTGGCTTGTTCCAGGGTATTGACGGTGGCGCTCTCTGGCACCGGCTCCCCAATCTTGATTAGCAACTGCTTAAATAGCTCTCGGTCTTCGGCATTCCTTATCGTCTGTATCGGAGTCCCCAGCGACCTGACATTGTATTTATCCAGGATGCCGGCATCGGCTAAGTCCACGGCTAGGTTAAGCCCGGTCTGCCCGCCAAGGGTAGGCAGTAAGCCATCGGGGCGCTCCCGCTCAATAATCCGCCCCACCATCTCCACAGTCAGCGGCTCAATATAGACGATATCGGCGATGCCCTCGTCGGTCATAATGGTCGCCGGGTTGGAGTTGACCAAGACTGAAATGACCCCCTCCTCCCTCATCGCCTTGCACGCCTGAGTGCCGGCGTAGTCAAACTCCGCCGCCTGCCCGATAACAATCGGCCCCGACCCTATAATTAAGACTTTAGATGGTTTATTCAAGTATTTTGCTCCTCTAGTGACTACTTTGTTTTTTCCGCTGCGAATTTTGCTATGACAGTTGCTATGAAGTCTTTGACTTCATTCCAAATCTTTTTGTACCATGGCTCATAACTCTTTATTATTGAATTCAGTGCAACTTCCTTGTTATCTAAGTAGCTATTATATGCCTCCCGCCTTTCTTCATCTGATGTTGGCCTGTACAGGTGCGTAAAACCTGTAAATTGTCTATATGCCCATGAACTCCTACCAGATACTTCTTTCAATATGTTGCACACTTTTTCATACCAAGGCGTTAACTCTTGGTTTTTGGGATGTAAGCGCCTTAGGTGAGGTATCTCATTTAGAGCTTGTTTCAGTAATTCTCTTGCCTTCTTTTTATCTATCTACCTCACCCCCTCATCTTAAAGAAGTTCGCGCTGGTACTCCTGTGCGGAGATGCCGTATCGCCTCGCAAGCTTGCCAGCGATTGCTCCCATCTGGTCTAACACACGGGCAAACGATTTATTCGCTGACATTATTTCCTTTGCTGAGGGAGCTTGAGCATCTCTTCCGCTTCGGAAAGCGTCTGCAGCCACTTTGTAAAGATTCAACAGGTTAAGTTGATACGCATAAGATTCATTGAGTTTCATTTGCAGATCCAACATGACCTTGCCCCCGCTGTTGTCCTCTAAGATTGGCCAGAATCGGGGGTTCGTGGTCTCCTTCTGTATCTCCCCGACCACTGTAACAGCCGCAAGGCGTGCTTCCTCAAACTCGTCCGATTGCATCCCCAAGGGTTGTTTAGCTATGGTCAACCTCATCGCATCGGTCGCTTCGTCAATCCTTGCTATGGCACGGGACCACCGACCAAGCAACTCAAGTACCTTATGGCGTTCGTTAGGGTCTATTTTTCGTCCAAACATGCGAACTTTCCTCCTGTTGCCATCTTCTTTACCTCACCCCCTTAGTCCCCCTGTGAAAATCCCTCTCAATCTCCCTTTAAAAAAGGGAGAAGTTCTTTCCCCCCTTTCGTAAAGGGGGATAAAGGGGGATTTCCTACCGTGGGACTTCGTTCTCTATGCTTTCAACTACTCCCTCGATATATGTCAGAACGTCGGCGTTGGTAAATCTCAGCACTCTCAAACCAAGGCTACTCAAATAATCATCTCTTATTCGGTCATACTCTATCGTCTCACCAGCGAGGTGGTGGCTACCATCAATTTCAATAACTAGCTTTGCTCTGGGACAAAAGAAGTCAACAATGTAATCACCAATGGGTTTCTGCCGGTAGAACTGGCATCCATTTAGTTGTTTCATTCTTATCTTCGCCCAGAGATGCCTTTCAGCGTCGGTCATATTACTTCTGAGTCGTCTGGAAATCTGTTTCAGGTTTTCATTGTAGGGTAGCATAAATCACCCTCTTACATGTCACTGTCACTCCATTTCCCCTTCACCATCTCCAGAAACTCTGTAAACAGGTAGGTGCTGTCCCACGGGCCGGGGGAGGCTTCGGAGTGGTACTGGATGCAGAAGATGGGTAGCTCTTGGTGGCGCAAGCCCTCCACCGTGCCATCGTTAACATTTATATAGGTGACCTCCAGCCCGCCTCCAACACTGTCAGGGTCAACGGCGTAGCCGTGATTCTGGGCGGTGATGTAGACCCTGCCGGTGGCGAGGTCTCGGACGGGGTGGTTGCCGCCACGGTGCCCGAACTTCAGCTTAAACGTCCTGGCGCCAAAGGCGCGGGCAATGAGCTGATTACCGAGGCAGATGCCCATCATCGGCTTCTGGCCAACGAGTCCCTTAACCGTATCTACAATATAGTCCAGCAGTTCCGGGTTGCCCGGACCGGGGGAGAGGATAATGCCGTCGGGTTCTAGGCTCAGGATTTCCCTGGCGGGCATGGTGGCGGGGACTGCCGTCACCTGACATCCCAGACCTCTCATGGTGCGCAGGATAGAGTATTTTAAGCCGCAGTCAAGGACAACTATTTTACATAAAATTTCAGGGGCGTCTTTATTTGATTCCGGCTCCCACTGGTAGGGGACGTCAGTGGTGACCTCCTTGACGAAGTCAATTGTCCCGTAGTTGGGCAATTTTTTTAATTGCTTCAGAGCCGGCTCGGGAATATCGTCGGTGATAATACCCATCATAACTCCGGCTGAGCGGAGTCGGCGGGTGAGTGCCCGGGTGTCCACACCGTAAATCCCGGGTATGTCATATTCCTTTAGAAATTGGTCGAGGGTGCTGGCGCTGAGGTAATGATTGGGCTCTAGGCATTCCTCCCTGACCACAAAGCCCCGTACCTGGACTCGGTTAGATTCAAAGTCCTGCTTATTTATCCCATAGTTGCCGATAAGGGGGTAGGTGGGGACGACAATCTGTCCGGCATAGGAGGGGTCGGTCAGCATCTCCTGATAGCCCGCCATGCTGGTATTGAACACGACCTCGCCGTAGGTACCAGCCTCAGCGCCAAAGGCATAGCCCTGGTAAACCGAGCTGTCTTCTAGGACTAGCATTGCCTTTTTGGTCATTTTATCAACCCTATCCCCTTTATCCCCTTCCCCTTACTAAGGGGAAGGGGAAGATTTTCGGTGAAGAGGGGCGTAGCCCCTCTTAAACTCCCCTTTAATATTTTCTTCAAAGGAGGGAAGTTCGTTATGCAAGAGAGGCTTTGCCCCTGTTTAGTTTTTCCCTTTCACCTTAACTTTAACTGAGTCATCCTTATAAACTAGCCTTCCCTGGGCTATAGTTGCCCTTACCTTACCTTTAAGCCTGGAGCCAGCCAGGGGGGTATTCCTGCCTTTAGAGGCAAAAGCCCCGGTATCAACTAGCCACTCCCTATTGGGGTCAAAGATAGTAACATCGGCTGGCACTCCGACTTCAAGACTGCCCAGCTTGCCATATTTGTCACCGATAATCCTTGACGGTTCGTAGGTAAGCTTAGCGATAAGGGTCTTTAGGTTTAGCTGTCCACCATGAAATAGACTTAACAGGCTACCTAGGGCAGTTTCAAAGCCGCTGATGCCGAAGGGAGCCAGGGTAAAGTCAACCAGCTTATCGGCTTCGGTGTGAGGGGCATGGTCGGTAGCAATGGCATCAATTACATTTTCCTTAAGCCCCTGAATTAAGGCTTGGGTGTCCCGTTTAGTCCTTAGCGGCGGGTTCACCTTAGCGTTGGTGTTGTAGCCGATGACCTTTTCTTCGGTCAGGGTCAGGTGGTGTGGTGTAACCTCAGCGGTAACCTTTGTCCCTTTCTCCTTGGCACGGCGAATAAGCTCAATTGAGCCTTCGGTTGTAACATGGGCAATATGTAGTCTGGCTCCAGTCAGGTGAGCCAGAATCAGGTCGCGGGCAATGATAATCTCCTCAGCCGCCGCCGGTATCCCTTTGAGACCTAGCTTGGTTGATATTACGCCTTCGTTTATCAGCCCACCCTCGGTGAGGAAGGTATCCTCGCTGTGGTCAATAATGGGCAAGCCGAGGGCACGGCTGTGGTCTAGTGCCTGACGCATCAGGTTTGAATTCAGGACTGGCTTACCATCGTCGCTGAAGGCAATAACCCCAGCTGAAGCCAGTTCAGCCATCGGGGCTAGTTCTTCGCCCATTCTACTCTTAGAAATACAGCCGATGGGCAGGATGCGAACCACGCCCTCTGTTGCCGCCGTAGATTTTACATAATCTATGATAGCCGGGTTATCCAAGGGCGGGTTGGTATTAGGCATGCAGCAGATGGTGGTGAAGCCGCCCCTGGCAGCAGCTTGGCTTCCGGTGGCGATGGTCTCCTTGTCCTCAAAACCGGGCTGTCTGAGGTGGCAGTGGAGGTCAACAAATCCGGGGCAGACTATTAGCCCCCGGGCGTCAAGAATATCATAACCCGTCTGAGGCAAGGCTGTTTCTTTCTTGCCCAGCCATGAGATTCTGCCGTCGGCGATAAGCAAACTGCCAATTTCATCTATCCCCAGGCCGGGGTCAATTATGTGACCACCCTGAATAAGCAGCGGCTTCATCATTTGTCTAATGCCTCACTCCGGCGTAGTGGCTGGGCTTGAAACCATGAGCCTCAGCTTCACTTTGCGAGTCGAAAATAATTAGATTCTCTGGTTTAATCTTTCTCGTCCAGTGGCTGTCGGCGCTGTGGTATTTTTTGTTATCCAATCTCCCTTCATGCCAGTCTGAACTGGCGATATACGGTGGGTGAACTTCGTGTTCGCAATAAGCGCACCTTAAGGTCAACGGCTGAGTATTTACTATTTTAAATTCGGGCTTAATATACTTGGTTTCACTTTCTTGGGTTGATACACATTTTGGATTAGAACACCTGACGCCAAAATCCCGCCTGTACACCGGATAGCCTATTTTGGGGATAAAGGGTCTCACTTCTTTTGGCACCGAAATTTCCTTAGCTCCTAGCAAGAAGGCAATAAGTGCCATCCTAATTGGTACCCCACGCGCCGCCTGTTTAAAGTACATACTCCTCGGGTCGGCATCTACTTCGTAGGCTAGCTCATCAATGCGGGGTAGGGGGTGCATAACCAGCGTTCGCTTAAACTCCTTCCCTTTAAGCAGTTTCTTATCTACCACCGGGTAACCCTCTTTTAGCTCTTGTCTTTTAGCCTTAGCCGAAAGTCTTTCCGTTTGCAGCCTGGTAACATAAAGGGCGTCAACCCCGGTCTTTAGCTCGACCTGAATGCTAACATCGGGCATCATTGCCAGTTGGTGCGGGCTGCTGGGTGTTATGTATATTGCATCCAGGGGGAAAAGCCCGCCTTTGACCGCTTGGTCTAAGGCCTCATACCTTATTAGCTCGCCGCCATATTCAGTGGTTAGTTTCCTGATAACATGCTCTGGTAGCTCAAGACGTGGTCCGGGGCTGAAGAGAATAGTAGCCCCGAACCTAGCCAAGGCATAGGTTAGTGAGTGGGTAGCGCGACCGTATTTTAAGTCTCCCCATAGGGCAATCTTTAGCCCCTTAATGGTTTGTCTTTCCTTCTTGATGGTGTAGAGGTCGCACAAGGTCTGGGTTGGATGTTCATGGCTTCCGTCACCGGCGTTTATTACCGGGACGCCAGCGTAGTCGGCAACCACCTTGGCTGCCCCCTCCCAGGGGTGTCGAATGACAATTATATCGGCGTAACTCCCGACCACCCTCGCCATATCAGCGATGCTTTCACCTTTAGCCAGCGATGTTGCCTTGACATCAACCGCACTTATGACCCTGCCCCCGAGTCGGTTCATCGCTGTCTCAAATGACAGCCGTGTCCTGGTGCTGGGCTCAAAAAACAGGCTGGCCATAACCTTGCCGTGACAGACCCCAAATTGCTCATTTATGGAATCTGACATCTCGTCAGCTAAGGAAAACAGCGCCTCTATTTCCCCATTAGATAGGTCATCTATGGTCACTAGACTTCTATTTGCCAGAACCATGGTAACTCCTTTTCAGTTGGTTTACTTTCTTCGACTTACCGCAGGACGCTCCTCAGCTATGCTGGTGATGGCGACTTCATCTATGCCGTCAGTCTCAACTAATCGAACCTGTATTTCCTCATGTCTTGAGCTTGGTACATTCTTGCCCACATAGTTAGCCCGTATTGGCATCTCGCGATGACCACGGTCAACAAGGACAGCCAGCTGGATTAATTTTGGTCGCCCCAGGTCAATGAGAGCATCCATAGCGGCGCGAGTACTGCGCCCGGTATATAGAACATCATCAACTAGGACTACTGACTTGCCCTCAATACTGACTGGAATGTCGGTGCGTGGGGCAATAGGTTGCGGATTTAGTGAGGAAAGGTCATCTCGATACGGGATGGTGTCCAAAGCGCCAATAGGTATCTTCACTCCGGCAAAGTCTTCTATGAGAATGGCTAGCCGTCTAGCCAGAGGCACGCCACGGGTGCGGATGCCAACTAAGATAAGGTGTTCAACCGCCTTATTTTGCTCTATGATTTCATGGGCAATGCGCACCAGAGTCCTGGTTATATCCTCTGGGGCCATTATAACTTTTTTAGCCATAAAAAACCTCCTGCCATTGCTGGCAAGAGGTCTTGCGCCTAATCTTATCCCTTTCCCTTGCCAGCCTCTCTGGACTAGCTTAAAGGTTCCTGCTTAAATATATATTATACCATATTAATACAGATTATGGCAAGATTTTATATATGGCGGTTTTTTCTTTGGGACAAAATTATTGACTAATAATCAATTCTGGGTTATATACAAATTAGCAGATACCCCACTTTTTAATGGAGGTGAAAAATGTCACAAGAATTAAAGGAAAAGTGGAGGGCTGAAGCCCTGAAGCACGGGTTTGAATTTTTCGGTGTGGTTGATGCTGCTGAGTTGGCTAAAGTGCCTTTCCCACCACATCGGTGCTTGGATACGCCTTTTGGTTTTTTACCGGAAGCCAAAAGCGTTATTGTTCTCGGGATGCATGTTTGGGATCTACTGTTTAATGCGGTAATAACCTCAGTGCTACCTGATGGAACTATTCCCTTTGATGATGTCCCTGGCTCTCAATACTATAACCTCTACTATGAGCTCACCGAGGCACGGGCGCACCGCTTCTCTGAAGCAGTCCGGGCTGCTGGATATAAAGCAGTGGTGACACACTTCGTTCATGCCAAGGCGGCGGCAACCCTAGCTGGATTGGGTTGGATTGGCAAGCAGACCCTGTGCATTACCCCCCAGCTTGGACCCCGGGTGCGGTGGTGCTCGGTGGTAACTGATGCCGTTCTGCCTTATGATAAACCATTCAAAGAGGACCTTTGCCGTGATTGTGTGCTATGTATAGAATCCTGCCCCACTAAGGCTATCATTCCTGGACCTTCTCAGGGTGTGGAGCCAGGGAAGAAAGTGGACTTCTGGAAATGCATTGTTCCTCAGGAGATGCTGGCCGAACCCAACGAGGGTTGGCGAAAGTATGCTAAAAAATACACTAGGCGTGGTTTCACTGAATGCCTGATTTGCCATGATATCTGCCCCATTGGCAAAGAAGAGCATGAACGGCGGGTCAACGAGTACACTACCAAACCACGAAGCTGACCGAATATAGGGATGGCAATCACGCCAAATTAATTTAATACAGATTATGGCAAGATTTTATATATGGCGGTTTTTCTTTGGGACAAAAACATTGACAATAATCAGCCTTTAATTATATACAATTAAATCGTGGATATAAAAACCGAAATAAATGAATGTCTGAAATTGTACCACAAGCTAGAAGAGGAATACCCCCAGGAACTTGATTTGGATCAACTCCATGGGGTAACAGGGGAGTATGCAAAAATAAAAGAATACAGGGATAAAATAAACGAATATCCAAAAGGAGTCCGCAGTGTTTGCGAGTTTATTTTAGCCACAAAGTGCTCGGATGAGGACAGACTAAAATTTTTTTCTTTCATTTCTAACAATCCAAGGGTTTTGTCAGTAGAAATAGATAAGAAAGAGACATTTGTAGAAAAACGCCAAAGGATGGCTGATATAGCTAAAGAAGCGGGAATTGAGCCTTCTATTCTGTTTCATTTAGTGAGCATGGCAAAATTGAAAGGGTTCTTGGGAAAACAAGATGAATTAGTCGGCGAGTATCATTCACTAATTAAGCAATATTTGGAATAGACTAGTTTCCGTTGGCCTTGATGAATCCTTCTACAGGATTACTGCCCGTGTTCAGATGCGATTTCAGCCTTGCCTGTTGAGAACGAACTATCTTGTTATAGACTGATTTCTTGAGAAACCGGAGTGCTTCCTTCTCGTCACGGTCAGTAACGATTCGCTCTAGCTGAAGAAGCTCATTCTCATCAAAGGCAATAGCTGCCTTTCTAATCTCGAGCATGGTATGCCTCACAACGCCGTTGGGAACGCTCTACCCTAGCATAGACCTTCTTTAGAAATTTAAGCGCCCCTTTTTCATCGCCGTCAGTAATGATTCTCTCCAGCTCAAGCAGTTCTTTTTCATCAAAACCAATCGCCGTCCTTCTCAGTTCAAGCATGATATGCCTCTCTTTCTATTGTCGTTTATACTCCCTGAGCAATGCATCTGAGTAATCATTATCCGCAGCTGGTGCTACATAGTTGTAAATTTTGCCCCTTTTGAGCAATTCTTTTTTGATAGCATCATCATCGGCTAGCTTCAGGTCAGCAACCTCCTTGAGAATGCTTTCTAAGTTCATGATGCCTACCTGGAAACCATTGGGCAGGGTCAGCTTCCTCGCCATCCTGGCGGCAGCAGCCGGACAACACGGCTTCTCTTGTTGCATTTCTCCTCCTACTTGCGTGATTTAAATAGCTAAAACTACTCTTTAGGTAATTTATCCTCAATCCACTTCCTTACCTCCTGAGGGCTAGGGATTCTGCCTTCACATACCTTCACCCCATCGATGACCACAGCCGGTGTCATTATCACGCCTCTAGCACTAATCTGTCTTACATCCCTTATCTCTACAACCTGGGCCTCTTCACCAAGTTTCTTTCCCAGCTCTTTCAGCGCTTCAAACACATTCTTCGCCGTGGCGTGACATCTCCAGCAACCAGGTCCACAAACCTCGATAATCATTTGCCGTAACACCTCCTTAAAACATTTACTTGCATCAGCCTAGAATAAATCCAGCCACCCAGCCTACCAGCGTTCCCAGCGCTATAATCGTCGGGATATAGATAAGAGCCTTCCTCACCCCAAAAACCCTGCCAATGGCTAGCCAGCTAGGCAGGCTAATCCCCGGCCCGGTGAGGAGTAGGGCTAAGGCTGGTCCCTTACCCATGCCCAGATTCATCAACGTGTGCACGAATGGAGCTTCGGTCATAGTGGCGAAATAGGTAACGGCGCCAATCAGGGTGGCTAAAAATGACTGTCGCAGACCGGCACCCCCAAGCCAGGTCTTAATCCATTCCTGAGGTAGAACAGCGCCGATAATCCCGACGATAAAGACTCCAGTCAGCAGCAGAGGGAAAATTGTGCGTACAAACCACCATGTCTCCCTGAGCCAGGCTCTAATCCTGTCTCTATCTAACGCCCTCCAGGTGTAAATGGCTACCACTGCCAGTCCTGCCGCCCACACAATCACCTTTTGCCAGTACGGTCCCTGGGACACTATATAATTCGGCGCCAGCAACCATCCTATCAACAGCAGAAGTAGAATGAGACTCTTCCTTGCCATCAACTGCCCACCGCTCACCTGGATAGTTGAAACGCGGTTTTTCTCCTCCCGATAAAAGGCGTAGAACATGACAAAGCCGACGGCAAAAGCCGTGACCAGAGCACTCACTAGCCTGGCTACAACCATCTCAGAACCGAGGATTGAGCCGGTGTAGACCAGAGCCAGGATGTTAGCCGCCGGAGCCACCCACAGCAATATGAAGGCGGGGCCAATACCAGCGCCGCCACGGTAGATGCCACTGGATACTGGTATGACGGTGCAGGAACAGACGGAAATGAAAAAGCTGCCACCGGCGGCAATGCCGAAGGCTCTCAGCCTTCGGGCTGCGGCGCCGAGATACTTGATTATAGTCTCTCGTGAAACGAAGGTTACTATCCCACCAGCCAGAAGAAAAGCAGGAATGAGACAGGTAAGCACGTGTAAAGCAATATATTCCCGAAGAGCATCACGCCCAGCAATCAACACTTCAACAGCCATACCGTTTCTTCCCTATATGCGCCTAAAAGCATCAAATACAGTTTAAGAAAGAAGCGTTACTTCCTTAACTGCGAACACTAGCCGGGCCAACACGCTCAGCCTTCTTGAGGCGCTCCCTATCCTGGGCTACTACTTTATTGCCCTCCAGCGCTTTCTTCACCACTTTGACTAAGTCGGAGAAGTATTCCTTCATCCCTTCTTGATCTATTGAGTACACCGACCATATTCCCTCCTTTTTCAACTTCAGGAAACCGGCGTCATACAAGGCGCTCAGATTGCGGGAAGCCCGGGTCTGGGAGATGTTAAGCGCCTGCATTACCTCACACACACAACACTCCCTCTCCAGAAGCAAGTTCATAATCCTGAGCCTGGTCGCATCGGACAGTGCTTTTAGGGCTTTAATTAGGTCCTCCATAACTCCCCCTTGGATTATATGCATATATGCGCATATCCACATACATTATACTGCTCTTCTTTTTATCCGTCAATACTTCCTCCCATTTAGATGTTTCTTTGAACCAATCTGTGGTGGTGCTATAATTAACCTTAGTATGGATATTCTAGCTGGGCTTAACCCAGCGCAGCGGGAGGCGGTAGAGGCGATTGGTGGTCCGGTGCTGATTTTAGCCGGTCCGGGTAGTGGCAAAACCAGGGTTATCACCCATCGCGTGGCTTATCTGATTAAGGTCTGTGGAATTAGCCCTCGCCATATTATGGCGGTTACCTTCACCAATAAAGCTGCCAGGGAAATGGAAGAGAGGCTTTACCACCTCGTCGGCGGTCAGGTAAAGGATTTAACCCTAGGCACCTTTCATGCTATTTGTGCTCGCATCCTGCGTCGGGACGGCAAGGGAATAGGCGTCGACCCCAAGTTTGTCATCTATGATGAAGAAGACCAGACCAGCCTGCTAAAGCGTAGTATCCAGGAGGTAGGTCTTGACCCCAAGCAATATGCCCCCCGGGCTATAGCCTCAGCCATTAGTGCGGCTAAGGTTCGAGTGTTCACCCCGAAAGACTATGTTGAGCGCAGCCGTAGCTATTTTGAAGAGGTAGTTAGCCGGGTCTATGAGCGCTATCAGCGCTTGTTAACCGAAAGTAACGCCCTTGACTTTGACGACCTGTTAATGAAGGCGGTTCAGCTATTTAGAAATAGCCCGGAGATCTTAGCTCGATACCAGACGAGATACCAGCATATCCAGGTAGATGAGTTTCAGGATACTAATCTGGTTCAGTATGAACTAATAAAGCAACTGGGCGGAAAGTATGGCAATATATGTGTTGTTGGCGACCCCGACCAGTCAATCTACTCGTGGCGGTTTGCCGACCTGCGCAATATCCTTAGCTTTGAGAAGGATTACCCCAAGGCTAAATTGGTGCTGCTGGAGCAGAACTATCGGTCGACGAAAAAGATTCTGGAGACGGCATTCCATATAATCTCAGCCAGTCGGGAGCGCAAGCCCAAAGGACTGTGGACGGATAACGAACCGGGTGAGTTGACTACGGTGGTTGAGACCTATACCGAGCAAGAGGAAGCCCAATTTGTGGTTAATGAGATTGAACGCTTGGTAAATCAGGGGAAGGCTAGCCTGGGCAGCTGTGCGGTAATGTATCGGACCAATGCCCAGTCACGGGCTCTTGAGGAAGCTTTTGTTCGCTACGGGACGCCCTATAAGCTGGTGGCTGGTACCCGCTTCTACCAGAGACGGGAGATTAAGGATATTATCGCCTACCTCAAGCTTATCCACAACCCTTATGATACGGTTAGCCTGCTAAGAATAATCAATGTCCCTCAGCGGGGTATTGGTCAGCAGACTCTAGCCAGGTTATCTGGCTGGGCAAAGTCTATGGGTATATCTCAATATGAAGCGCTGCGCTTGATAAGCAAGCCCAAAGACGATAAGCAGTTCTTTAGTCCTCACATCGCTAGGGCATTGGTTGGCTTTCTAGACTTGATAGAAGAATTCATCGCCCGTAGTCGGGAACTCAACTTAGTTGATTTACACGATTTGGTTGTGGAGCGCTCTGGCTATAGGGGAGACATATTGGGTCAACCCGACGGCGAGGAGCGGTGGGAAAACATCCTGGAGCTTCGTACCGTTGCCCAGCAATATCGAGATTTGAAACCTGGTGAAGGCTTGTCTGCCTTTCTGGAAGGGGTAACCCTGGTATCTGATGTCGATGGGCTTGATGAGACTGTGGATGCGGTAACCCTGATTACCCTGCACCAGGCTAAGGGGCTGGAGTTTCCGGTGGTGTTTATCGTTGGTATGGAGGATGGAATCCTGCCCCATATTAAGTCGTTTGACGACCCCGAGCAGATGGAGGAGGAACGGCGGCTGTGTTACGTTGGTATAACCAGAGCCAAGCAGAGGGTTTATCTGGTTTATGCCTTCCGCCGCAGCCTGATGGGCTCAAGCACAGTTAGTAAACCATCGCGCTTCTTAAGTGATATACCCCAGCAGCTGGTTTCCAGTGGTGGTTGGTGGCAGGGGGAGGAGAGCCGAATTGCCACCGCTATCTATTCCTGGGATAAACCTTCAGCTTCCAGCCCAGTTACTCAGGAGTTCAAGGCTGGCGACCATGTCCGCCATGACCAGTTTGGTGATGGGGTGGTGGTAAGCTGCCAGCCGGTAAAGGATGATACCGAGGTAGTGGTTGCTTTCAAAGGGATGGGGGTTAAAAAGCTTTCACTGAGCTTCGCTAGGTTAGAGAAGGTAGAATAGTTCTTTAAGGATTTCATCAAAGCTATTGACATCTTACACGAAACCGTGTATAATTAGCTAACATGGCGATTAGAGTTTTAGAGCCTCAAGTAGTGTCCCGGATTGCGGCTGGGGAGGTGGTGGAGAGACCGGCATCGGTAGTAAAAGAGCTGGTGGAGAATTCACTGGATGCTGGTGCCAGCCAGATTTCGGTTGAGGTCAGGGGTGGTGGGGTAAGCCTGATACGGGTGATGGATAATGGGTCGGGAATCCCAGCCGCCGATGTTGAGCTTGCCTTTGACCGCTATGCTACCAGCAAGATAGGCAGTCTAGATGACTTAGAGTCTATTTCTAGCCTTGGCTTTCGCGGTGAGGCACTGCCCAGTATCGCCGCCGTAGCCCAGGTTGATATTGTTACCCGGGCTGCCGGCGAGCCGGCAGGCACTTACCTCAGTTTGCAAGATGGGGAGGTGGTTAACCGGGAAAGCCAAGGGCGCTCTCAGGGGACTACGGTTACGGTCAAGAATCTCTTCCGTAAGGTGCCGGCAAGGCTAAAATTCCTCAAGTCGCCGGTTACCGAAAATAGTCATATCGCTAATGTAGTCAGCCGGTATGCCCTTGCCTTCCCCGGGGTTAAGTTTACTTTGTTCATTGATGGCCGGGCGAGTCTAAGGACACCGGGCAGTGGTCGGCTGATAGACAGCATAATTGAGGTTTACGGCTTAGAAGTAGCCCGGAATATGCTGGAGATTGAGGATAGGGGGTGGGAAGGTGGGGCAGCCTCATCAGTTTTGGTAACCGGCATGGTCGGCTCGCCGGCAATAAGCCGTTCCAATCGAGACTACCTCAGCCTTTTTGTCAATCGCCGCTGGACAAATAGTCGTTTGTTAGCCTGGGCGGTGGCGGAGGCTTATCACGGGCTTTTGATGCCGGGGAAACACCCGGTTGCCGTTATCAACATTTCACTCTCCCCTAAAGAGGTGGACATTAATATCCACCCGACTAAAAGTGAAGTGAAATTCCAAAACGAACACGCCGTTTTTAGCGCTGTCCAGAAGGCAGTCCGGCAGACGTTAATCAGACTGATGCCAGTGCCTAAAATTGAGGAGGTCGCAACCGCCTATGGAGCGCCTTCAGTACCAAGGCAGGGATTAGTATCAGCCCAAGCTGAGAGGATTCTTACCCCTTCGCTACCATTAGCCCCTCAGACCCCAGCGGTAACATTGCCGGCTCTACGGATTTTAGGTCAGCTCTCGAGTAGTTATATTATCGCTGAGGGACCTGATGGGTTATATCTTATTGACCAGCATGCTGCCCATGAGCGTATCCTTTTTGAAAGGCTTCAAGACCAGCGGTCACGGCAGGAAATAGAGGTCCAGGGGCTACTTCAGCCGGTAACTTTTGAGGTCAGTCCCAAGCAGGAGGAAGTCTTGAAATCCCGGTGCCAAGACCTAGCTGAATTTGGATTCTCTATCGAGCCTTTTGGTGAAAGGACCTTTTTAGTCCGGGCAGTGCCAGCTTTGCTGGCTAACAAGGACTGGGCAGAAATGGTGAGGGAATTGTTAGATTCTTTGGGGGGGAAGGGTGATTGGGGGGAAAGGATAGCCATATCCATGGCTTGTCACGGTGCGGTGAAAGCCGGGCAGGTATTAACTGATGACGAAATGCGTCAGCTGGTGCGGCAACTGGAGCAAATAGCTACTCCACACACCTGCCCCCATGGTCGACCGACAATGGTTCGACTCAGCTTAGGGCAGCTCGGGAGTGAGTTTGGGCGAAGATAATTGTTCTTGCAACGGGTAGTTAGGGACAAGCCCCCATTCATCTGGTGGCCAGATTGATAGCCAGGCCTTGCCGATTATGTCTTTGCGTTTTACCGTCCAGTCGTTGTGGGAATCGTTGCTGTTATTGCGGTTATCACCAAGAACGAAGTAATTATTGGCTGGGATTTCTTGCTCACCGAAGGTGTAGCCGGGAGGGTCTTCAATATACGGCTCGTATAGTTGGGAACCATTAACGTACACCACTCCCTCTTTTATCTCGACAGTGTCGCCGGGTAAAGCAATAATGCGCTTAATGTAATCAGCCCGCTGGTTAGAGGGCGGGTGAAACACAATTACATCGCCCCGCTGAGGTTCACGTAAGCGATAGATAGCTTTGTTAATTAATAGTCGTTGCCCTTCCTCAAAACTGGGCTCCATACTGACGCCGATGACAACAAAACTTTGGACTGCGGTTCGGGAGACGATGAAGATTACTATAGCCACGATGATGATAATCAAAGCTTCACGGAGAAAACCTTTCATTTATTAGGCATTTCCTTTTCTAGATTTAATAATTGGAATGGCTGAGGAGGGTTTAAAGCTTTCCAAGGGTCTTATTATACCCTATCTGCCTTTATCCTTCCAGTCTTGTCCAAGTTGCACTTTTTTGAACCGAGGTGCTAGAATGGGGGTAATATGGACTATATGGAGCAGGCACTGTCTCTGGCTAGGTTAGCCTTGGGCCAGGTTAGTCCTAATCCGGCGGTTGGGGCAGTAATTGTTAGAGATGATGAGGTTATAGGACAGGGCTACACCCAACCCCCCGGTTCCCCCCATGCCGAAGTAGTCGCTCTAAAGCAGGCAGGCGAGCGAGCCCGAGGCAGCGTGATGTATGTTACTCTGGAACCCTGCTGCCATCATGGTCGAACCCCGCCATGTACTCAGGCAATCATTGCTGCCGGCATTACTGAGGTTCATTTGGCTATGCTCGACCCTAACCCGCTAGTTTCAGGGCGGGGCAAAGACGAATTGGAGGGAGAAAGCATAAGGACATGTGTCGGTAAGCACGAAGCCGAGGCAAAACAGATTAACGAGGCTTATGTTAAATTCATTACTACTGGTATGCCCTTCGTTACTGCCAAATTTGCCATAAGCTTGGATGGGAAGATTGCCACTAAGAGTGGTGATTCTAGGTGGATTAGCGGCGAGGCAGCTAGGAAGCAGGTCCACAATCTGCGTTATACCACTGATTGCATCATGGCCGGGGTAAATACGGTTCTGGTTGATGATCCCCGCCTTACTGCAAGGAGTTGTGGTGGCAAGGGAGGAAAAGCCAGGGTGCAACCACTGCGTGTCATCGTGGATAGTAAAGGACGTACGCCATTAACCGCCCGGGTATTCAGCGAGCCGGGTAAGACACTGCTGGCAGCGGCTAGATTGGTCAAACTGGAGGAGAAAAGGGCTTATGCTCAGGCTGGTGCCGAGTTATTAGAATTGCCCTCAGCCGAAGGGCAGGTCGACTTGGAGAAGTTATTAAAAGTATTAGGTCAGCGTGAAATTACCAGCGTCTTAGTCGAGGGCGGTGGCACTCTCCTTGGCTCCCTGTTTGACCGTGGGCTGGTCGATAAGGTTGTTGCTTTTGTCGCCCCGATCATTATTGGTGGCAAGGAGGCAAAGACGGCAGTGGCTGGTAATGGGGTGGATAAAGTGGTAGACTCACTTAAATTAGAGCGGGTCAGTGTTGACAGGCTTGGCGAAGACTTGATGGTCAGCGGATATGTTTCGGCAAGACCTCAAAAGCAGGAGTGAGGATGTTTACCGGGATTGTAGAGGAGGTAGGTAAAGTTACTTCAGCCCAACCCGGAAATCTGGTTATCACCGCCAGCAAAGTCCTCCAGGGAATGGAAATAGGCGGCAGCATCGCCGTTAACGGGGTGTGCCTGACAGTAACCAGTCTTGATAGTAACTCGTTCTCAGTTGACATAATGCCAGAGACACTAGGGCGGACTAACCTTAGCTTCTCGGGGGCTGGGGATGAAGTTAACCTGGAACGGCCGCTAACTCTGGAAAAGCAGTTAGGTGGGCATCTAGTTCAAGGTCATATAGATGATACCGGAAGGGTAACCTCGGTTACCTGGGACGGAGAGGCAATGCTAATTAGATTTGAAGCCCCTCCCGAAGTAATGCGCTATGTAGTCAGGAAAGGCTTTATCGCTGTTGACGGGGTTAGTTTAACTATCGTTGATTGTGATGCCAGCTCATTTCTGGTTTCTATTGTTGAATATACCCGGAGACATACTACCCTAGGTAGCAAGCAGGCAGGCGACCTAGTTAATTTAGAGGTAGATATTGTTGCCAAATATCTAGAGCGGCTCAGCCAGGCTCACTGCTCAGGCATAACCGTTGATTTCTTACAGGAGCATGGTTTTATAGTAGGTTAATCTTTGGTCGAGGGTAATATGGGGATATCAAGCATTTCTGAGGCTATTGAGGATATAAAGGCGGGCAAGTTTGTCATCATTGTTGATGATGAGGATAGGGAGAATGAGGGTGACCTAGCCTTAGCCGCGGAGAAGGTTACTCCCGAAGCTATTAACTTTATGGCTCAGCATGCCAGGGGACTCATTTGTTTGCCTGTTATCGGCAAGAGGTTAGACGAATTAGGTATTCCCTTGATGGTAGGGGAGAATACCTCAAAATTTTCCACCGCCTTTACTGTATCCATCGAAGCTAAGCATAAGGTGAGCACCGGTATTTCAGCCGCCGATAGAGCTGAGACAATAAAGGCGGTAATTGACCCAGCCACCAAACCTGAGGACTTAGCCCGGCCGGGGCATACGTTTCCCTTACGGGCGAGGGACGGTGGCGTCCTCGTCCGGGCGGGGCATACTGAGGCTATAGTTGATTTAGCCAGACTAGCCGACCTCTACCCAGCCGGGGTCATCTGTGAAATTTTGAATGAAGATGGCTCTATGGCACGGCTACCTCAACTTGAGGTAATGTCAGAAAAGTACGGGATTAGGATGGTAACTGTGGCTGACCTCATTACCTATCGCCGTCGTCATGAGAAATTAGTTCACCGGGTAGCTGAGGCTAAGTTACCGACTAAGCATGGTGAGTTCACCGCTATTGCCTATAAAAGTGATATTGACCCTGATAAACACCTGGCTTTAGTAATGGGAGACATATCTACTGAAGAGCCGGTCTTAGTCCGGGTCCATAGTGAGTGTGTTACCGGGGATGTGTTTGATAGCCTTCGCTGTGATTGTGGTGACCAGATTGGTTTAGCCATGCAGTCCATTGCTAATGAAGGGCGAGGCGTTTTTCTGTACATGAGGCAGGAGGGGCGGGGCATTGGTTTCCATAACAAGATTCGTGCCTATGCCCTTCAGGACAAGGGTCTGGACACTGTAGAGGCTAATTTATCTCTGGGGTTTGCCCCGGACCTGAGGGACTATGGCATAGGTGCCCAAATTTTAGCCGAGCTAGGTTTACACCAGATTCGATTGCTCACCAACAACCCCAAGAAGGTAATAGGTTTGGAAGCTTATGGGCTAAAGGTGGTGGAGACGGTTCCTATTGTTGCCCCCCCTAACCCATATAACCGTAATTACTTGGAGACAAAGCGGAAAAAGTTAGGTCATCACTTAGAAACACTAACGACTTCCGATAAAGACCGCCAAAAAACTTCACAATAAGGAGAGGTCAATGAACAAGCATTTTGAAGGTTCGTTACTGGGGAAGGGGTTGAGGTTTGGGCTGGTTGTCTCTCGTTTTAACGAGTTTATTACTAAGAAACTACTTGAGGGAGCACAGGATGCTCTGCGTCGCCATGGCGTTAATGAGGCAGATATAGACATCGCCTGGGTACCTGGCTCATTTGAGATTCCGTTAGTAGCCAAGAAACTAGCCCAATCCAAGAAGTATGATGCCGTTATCTGCCTTGGTGCTGTGGTTCGTGGCGGGACACCCCATTTCGAGTATATTGCCGCCGAAGTAACTAAGGGCATTGCTAAAGTGGGTCTGGAGACGGGGCTGCCGGTTATTTATGGCGTAATCACTGCCGATACCCTAGAGCAAGCTATTGAGCGGGCAGGGACTAAAATGGGGAATAAAGGCTTTCAAGCTGCAGAGGATGCCATTGAAATGGCTAATGTACTCAAGAGTATAGGCTAACTATACCCTTGAGTACATCGCCGAGTTGTAACTGTGGTGGAAGTTAGGATTTTTCTCAGTCGGTAACCTTATAGACTATATCTCCTCGCCTCACCCGCTCACTGACTTTAATCCCGACTAAATCTCCGGCTTTAGCTTGCTTAACATCCACGTTATTGATTTGCATTGAGTCAACAATGAGTTCCATATCAGTGGTGTGTCCCTTAATGTGGATTTTGTCCCCCACTTTCACCGGCGCCGCTAGTTCAACCCCAGCTACCACGGGTCTGGCGAAGAAGTCGGTCACCTTTCCAATTACTACCTCAGGCATTGGGATTCCTCCTTTATGTTTAATGTGAGATAGTTTTATTGCTTTTAAATTAGTATACGCTATCTAGTTTGTCTAAATCAATATTTAATCTTTGACATAGTCCCAACTGTAACCTATAATTAGTTTGATTTATTAATTACCCTGGGGGTTACGGCATGGTGGAGAAAAAAACCCCTGCCCCAGTGACTCAGGGGCAAAAGATTGATATTGAAAATCTTAAACGGCGTCTGGATATGTTAGACCAGCGCTTAGATAATATTGATTCAATGGTTACCGCCGTGGCTGAACGGGTAATGAGCCAACCGATTACTATTATCATAACCTGTCCTCACTGTGGTAGCAACTTAGAGGTTGCTATCTTAGGTGTTAGGAAGCCGAAGAAATAACGCCTTGATTATCTCTTGGCTATTTGATAAAGTATCGTAGCATTTTCTGTTCTTTGCTTTGCCCAGCTCTCTAATTGGCAGCCGTGATAAATTATGTGTTAAATTGTGCCCAAAATTTGGACTTATATCG
>Ga0209314_10000056_pt1 | contig 43581 bp, 41 predicted proteins | sample I19B2metaG_FD_184146 | JGI IMG/M metagenome (GOLD analysis project Ga0209314, IMG submission 184146) | Lake sediment bacterial and archeal communities from Gulf of Boni, Indonesia to study Microbial Dark Matter (Phase II) - ​I19B2 metaG... | ecosystem: Environmental > Aquatic > Freshwater >... | reverse complement strand
AAAGGGCAACCTTCTTTCCGCGGTAGTCTCGAAGTCGAACGGGTTTACCATCTTGGTCTCTAAGTGTGAAGTCTGGGACGGGACTTCCCTCGCTGACGGGGAGTGTCTTTGGCAAGTGAAGCTTCGACCGGTCGTGATTCTATGAATTGGAGTATTTAGGAAATTTCTCTTGGCTTCAATTGAGGAGCGGATCCTAGCTCTGGGAGTGCTTGCGGTTCGTTGTTACTGCCAGAAATCAGAAACAAGACTTAGAAGAATCACTTTCCGACTCGAAGGTGGTAGAATTGTCGGATCTTGATGGCTTCTTGGCGGCGCGTGACTTTCTCCTAGATGCAGGGAGCTATCAGGAGGCTAAGGCTGGGTTTAGGTGGCCCCAGCTTACGAAGTTTAACTGGGCCCTAGATTACTTCGATACTTTGGCTGAGAGATGCGTCAACCCTGGGTTAGTCTATGTGGACGACCAAGGAGTTGAGAAGAGGGTGAGTTTTCGGCAACTCACCGAGGGGTCCAATAAGGTAGCGAACTTCTTTGGAAGCATGGGACTCGGCAAGCGTGACCGAGTCATGCTAATGCTTCCCAATTGCGTCGAGCTTTTCGAAGTTTTCTTAGGTGCTATGAAGGCAGGGTGCGTGATAATTCCGGCCTCCACTCTTTTGACGCCTGATGATGTTCGGGATAGAATGCAGCGAGGCAAGGTCAAATGCGTATTCACGACCGACGAGCTCAGTAGCAGAGTGGATCAAGCTGCATCTCCACTGCCAAATTCAGTCTTCAGAATCAGTTTGGGAGCCGAACGTAAGGGTTGGCTACGGTATAGTGAAGTGGACAAGCAATCTCCAGTCTTCAAATCAAAAGAAGCTTTCTCAACGGACGATGAACTTCTCATCTACTTTACTTCCGGAACGACCGCGAAACCGAAACTTGTCTTGCATACACACGCAAGTTATCCTGTGGGGCACCTAACCACTATGTATTGGATTGGGCTGAGAAAGGGTGACCTGCACTACAATGTGAGTGCCCCGGGATGGGCGAAATATGCTTGGAGCAGCATATTCGCAGTCTGGAACGCCGAAGCCACTACCTTCGTCTACAACTACTCAGGGAAATTCGACGCCAAACAGGTTCTCTCAGTGATCGAGAAACACGAAGTAAACACCCTGTGTGCCCCTCCAACTGTATGGAGACTTTTGCTCCTCGAGGACCTCAGAACATATCATTTTTCGCTGCGGGAACTAGTAAGCGCAGGAGAGCCGTTGAATCCCGAGATTATTCAAAGAGTAAGGAACGCTACTGGCCTCACGATAAGGGAAGGTTTTGGTCAGTCCGAGACGACGCTCCAAGTGGGCATCTTTCCGGGGACGGAAGCCAAGCTAGGATCAATGGGAGTAGAGGCTCCCGGCTCCTGGATATCGATTCTGAGCGACGAACATCTCCCGGTTCCATCCGGCTCGGAGGGTATGATTGCTATACAGGTCAAACCGCAAGGACCGGTCGGTCTCATGACAGGCTACATTGACCAGCCGGATAAGAATCGAGAGGTCTTCGTCGGAGAGTGGTACCTTACGGGTGATGTAGCTTCCCGGGACGTTGACGGATACTTCTGGTTTATTGGGAGAGCAGATGATGTCTTCAAGAGCTCAGATTACAGAATAAGTGCTTTCGAGCTTGAAAGTGAGCTGATGGCTCATCAGGCTGTCGCTGAGGTCGCTGTAGTCGCCAGTCCGGATTCACTCAGAGGCTTTGTACCAAAGGCGTATGTGAATCTGAAACCTAACATGACTGCATCGAGAGAGTTAGCGTTCGAAATTTTTAGATTCATAAGGGACCGAGTCGCGCCCTACAAGCGACCGAGGATCATACAGTTCACCGAAGAACTACCAAAGACAGTAAGCGGAAAGATAAGAAGGACAGATCTTAGGAATTACGAATCCGAGCTGAGAGGAAGGAACGTAAGGGCGAAAGACGAATACTTTGAGAGTGATTTTCAGATAGAATTGAAAGCAAGCGGAAGATAGAAGTCTCTCCACTTATCCGAGTGCTCGCACAGTCACTTAGATACAACTGAGCTCCTACGGCGTCTCATCGCCCATCCCCATGAGATGAATGCGATAGTGATGACGACTATCCCAAGAAGAAGGTAAGTCATGGTGGGAGCCAGAACGATCACGGTTTTAGATTCCGACGCACCATCATAGAAGTTGTTTCCTTCAACTTGGATCTTCAGGGTATGTTTTCCTAGTTGATGCAACCCGAAACTCATGTCTAACCCTAGGATACCGTCACTGATCGTCTCGTTTCGAATCAGTTGGTCATCAACCCATACTAGGACTTGCAGGTTCTGAGCAGGCTTACCAAACTCGTCTAAGACGACGACAGTTACCTGATTCTTCGTTGTTGCCTCAACTGTCTGAGGAAGATGCAACTGAAGATTTGTAGAGATTTTTCTTAGGTTGAGTGTAACGAGATGATCGTTACCGACGAGATGGGTTTGTCCAGACCTTCCGCCTGCGAATGAGAACCGGATGTAGTATACCCCAGGAATCAGTGTCAATGGTTTGTTGAAGCTTGCCTTGCCTTCGCTATCTGTTAAGGCAACTTCAAAGTCCTTCCATTCTCCATCCCGGTAGTATTGTAGTCGTATCGGTTGTCCAGCCAAGCCTCTGCCAGACTGGTCGACCAATCGAGTTGAAGGAGTAATAGGCTGAGAGTAGGTCGCATTCACCACATCAGGACCTACAATACGCGTAGTCGTGATGACGGCTCCGGAAAGTTCCTGGTTACCAACTAACACAGAGAATGTGTTGCCATCACCTGACAGAATGTCGATGAACACATGATGGTTTGGATCTATGAACACTCCTCCAATGTCGTAGGCTGCGTCGTTCAGTGTTTCGGTTGACGGGTCAGCGTCTATCACTCGGACGACACCTTCTCCACTCCGCCTCGTTTCGTCGATTCTTGTGATTAGAACCCCGGTCTGGGGCAGGTAAGAATCAAAACCTATCTTGGACCGAAACTCGATCAAGTAGTATCCGCTGCTTGCGATGGGAATCATAATCGCTCGAATGCCGGATGCTGTCTCTAGCGGTCGGAGCGCTACCAGTCGTAGTGAGAAGTTGGTTGGCGGTAGTTCTACGCTATCTGCGATCAGCCATCCTAGTTTGATTCTACTCCAGGCCTCAAGCTCCGCGGGAGACGATCCCCTTGGGTTCCCTAGCCATAGCCCAGTGCCCATGAGTGACCACCTGCCCATGAATCGATCAGGCTTCGTAGAGTCTGAGTTAGCCTCGTATAGGTCAGGTAATGAAAGCAGATGACCGTATTCATGAGCGTATACTCCCAGTGGTGAATGATCGCTTTCTTCCATCTCAGGCGCCAAAGCAACTGAATGGATGACGGTTCCGTCGCTTGCCGCGAGGGAAAATCCGTATCCTAACGCTTCAGACCAAATTAGATCGGTTTCGTCAGGCGCATCTTCCTGCCCCACACCGGCATGAATGATCAGTATCCGAGGGTACGCGTCGAAGTTGACAGCACCTTGAGCTGCGTCAATCGCGTCCCCAATGAGCTGCACCGTATGGGCATCGCTCCCTGGCCGGGAGGGATCGATGTCGGCACCGTAATAGCGCATTTGGTTCGGTAGCGTGTACCATCCTATTGACTCTCCAACCACGTGGATTCGTCCGTATGAGACTTCTGCGAAATAATCTGCCATCTGACCAAAGATCATTCCATCGATCGCCTTCCTATCCTGCTTGTGTTTCACGTCGGAGAATTCAACGAGAATGACTAGGGTTCGCTGTGGACCAGATAGGGGCTCGGCAACCTGGTCGGGATTTGCACCAAGATCAATCGTACTGCTTGGAATTGTTGGTAGCGGAAAGGTTCCGATCGCCGAGGGCACTGGACACAGCGCAGAAGTTGCAATAAGGACAAGGAAGAGGCTAGGAAATAACAGTCTTAACAATGGCATCTTTGCCTCTGCGCCTTGCGCGATTCTTGTCTCGGTTGAGGAGATAGCGGACTACCCGAACATTTTAAACTGTCCCGAGAATCTGGGGATAGCTGAGCCCTGGTCGTTCAGTGGTCTAGGATGACGGCCTGTCACGCCGTCGACGCGGGTTCGAATCCCGCCCAAAGGAGCAACTTGTTCCTGGCGAAGGGCGCCAACCCGCGTCCCGAACTGTTCTCCAGAACTGCCTGCTTCAACCGTCTCCAACAAGTATCATTGATGTAGCAACCAGTTACTACCATTATCATTTTTGTACGACAATCGGCCCACTGATTCCTCGTATTCACGGATAGCGTAGTTTAGGACATAACAAGCGAGTCAATAAATAGGGCTCTACTATTTCTCTGCCCGGCGTTATGCAACATGATGCCTCTCAATGAGAAGGATGTTACCGCAGCCATAGCAAAGGTTAGCCCCGCTGTGGTATCGGTCGCTACTCTCCGTGTAATACAGGAGAGCTTGTTCGACGCCGTGCCCGTTCGCGGCATGGGCTCCGGAATAATCTTCGATTCAAATGGCGGCATCCTGACCAACCATCACATAGTGGAAGGAGCCGAGAGAGTTGAAGTGGCTACGACCGAGGGTAAGAAGTTCCGTGGTGAAGTTCTAGGGTCAGATGCCATGTCTGATGTCGCCGTTGTTCGAGTTGATGGTGAAGGTCTACCATCAGTGAAGCTTGGCGACTCGGACAAGCTTGTTGTAGGTCAGATCGCGATCGCCATAGGAAACCCGTACGGTTTCTTTCTGCCCGGCCCAACAGCCACCGTAGGTGTAATCAGCGCTCTCAGACGCCATATTCACGTTCAAGATCACATGTACGAGGACCTAATCCAGACTGACGCGGCCATCAACCCGGGCAATAGCGGTGGTCCTTTGGTTGACACCTCTGGACAAGTAATTGGAGTGAATACCGCCAACATTCCCTTCGCACAGGGAATTGGATTCGCCATACCTATCAACACGGCCAGAAGAATCGCCAAGGAGATCATTGAGCATGGCCACGTCGTGAGGCCCTACCTGGGAATCGCAGGCCTCACACTAACCCGAGATATCGCTGAATCATATGACATACCCTACAGTTCAGGAGTCGTAGTTGTCAAGGTTGGCAGGGGCAGTCCGGCATACCGAAGCGGCCTCGAAGCGGGTGACGTGATTCTCGAGGCGGATAACAGGCCCCTCAAAGGTTGGGAGGATCTGCAGCACATACTACATGAAAGGAGAGTTGGTGAGAACCTCAACCTATTCGTAGGGCGGGGCAGCCGTCAAGCCAACATAAGCGTATCCCTTGAAGAAGCTTCGGAGAGAGGCTGACTTCTCCGGTTCGTGAAATGCGAGACTTGAATCGGTTGGGCTAGCCTCCTCAGTCGACGCTGCCAGCTCCCCGGAACTTCGTACAGATAGATCATGTGAGTTCCATACGGGTCCCTGATCTTCTCAGCATATGAGGCAACCCAACCGTGTATTGGGAAATCATGCGATACAACTCTCGCTCCTGGTCTGAGTTCAGCTTCCAGTTTTCGTTTCATCAACGTATTTACTGAGGGAAGAAGATATAGTGTGACAACGTCAGCTCCCGAGAGGTTCACATCCAGGAAATCCGCTCGGATGAGCCGCACGTAATCTCCTAGTCTCTCACGTCGAATCCGTTCAGCTATTGAGGCATAACGTGAGGCATGCAGCTCTACACCAACTGCCTTGGCTCCAAAATCCCGGACCGCCGAGGACAGGATTCTACCGTCACCAGCCCCCAGATCATATATTGTCTCCCCGGCTTTGACGTTCGCAAGCGTAAGCATTCGCCGAACAACTGTCTCCGGAGTTGGGACGAAAGGCACTCTCAATTGGCCGGACATGGAAGTTCACGAACCTTTCAATCGCATCCTATCGAGGCAAGTATAAACTGTGCGACAACCCGCGAGCAGCTGCTGCCTGAAATCGCTTGGCTGCGAGGTGGCTTCGATTTCTCGGTGAGGTTGGGTTCTGGAGGGTTTAATTTTGTGTTGTTGAGGGTGGGGTGGGGGGAGTGGCCATCTTTGTGGCCCTTTTTAACCCGGATTAAGGACGGTTAAGCATGGTCGGCTACCGGGTGGCCGACATTCCTCTAGGAGCCCAGAAGCCAGCCGCATTTTTCGTTGTGGCCAAGCGTATGGTTCCAGGGAAAGCGAGAATCAGATTAAGGTTCTACGAGCATGAGCTAACTCAGTTGGACAGCCTAGTCCGAAGCTCTGGATGCCCCTCAAGAACAAGGCTTCTGAACATTCTTATCGAACATTTTCTCCGATCCCAAGTCTTGGCAGAATTTGGTCCATGCAGGAAACGCACCGCAAAGTTTCTCCTCGACCCACCCGTCCTCCAGAGATTGCTCGAAGCAGCAAGAAGTTCTGGGATGGCCTCAAACGACATCATCCGGATGGCTCTTCGACGGCTCATGGAGCATCTAGCCAATTAACAATGCCCTCACGGAGCAGAAGAACCTTTTCGTTCAAGTGAGATTCTCGGGATCTGATTCTCACCATCCAAGAATAGGTTGTTCAGATCCTGACTCGAAGCGAATTGCATGATGTCTCATGGTCAGCGGAATTCTTTCGCCAGACTGAGTTACAAGGTTTTACGCGAATGAAACGCAGGCTTCTGAAGACCTTGAGGAACCCCATACCCTTGCGCCTCAAAGGAAGCCCTGATGCAGCAGCCATCTCGCCTAATGCCGTGTAACGCTCCGTGTCTGCTTCCAGCGGATATGTCAAGATGAAGGCAAACTCATGAAACCTCTGCTAGAGCACCGGTGGCAGCGCGACACCAGTTTCGATGTAGCAGTTGGAAACGAAGAATCAGAGCGGTGAAGCTGTGCACAATGCTTTTGATGATGTTTGGGATTCCTGACGCTAGGGCCCGTAGCTCAGTCAGATCCAAGGAGTAAGGATCCTGAAAAGGTAGAGCACCGGTGACGCACGATCCGGCGTCGATGATGCTTTTACCTCTGGGAATTCGAATCTCCCTGGGAAGCCACCCGGAAAGAACTCGTTAGCGAGTCCTTGGGTAAGGGTCCCGGGTTCAATTCCCGGCGGGCCCGCCACATTCTTGTGCCTAGAATCGGTACCGTTATTCTTCGGTTCTGGGAAAAATATGGAGACAATAGTTGGGAATGCCGAACCGAAGAAGAGTTCCGTATCTTGCTGGCGAGTCCATGAAAATATTCCAAGAATCTGTTAGAGCCGAAGAGAGACTTGGCTTCAGTATGAGAGACGTTTCATCCGTTTCTTGAAATGGTTAGGTTTGGAGAACAACGCCGATCTGTTTCTTGAGAAATGCAAGGCTGACAAAAAACGGGCCGAATCAAAGATTATCGAATACATTGCATTCCAGAAAGATCTGTGAGAAGGGGAGAGATTTCCGAAGGGTCTGTTGCAAATTTCAGAAAACCAGTCAAACTGTTTCTTGAGATGAACGATGTCAGTCTCATTCTGGACCCAAGCCATAGCTTCTCCTTAGACTTTCCGAATATGCGGTTTGTCTCGAGCCGCAATTTTCTCTTGGACAGAGCTGGCAACTGGTGAAGGTGACTTCGGTAGGGAATATTATGCCTGAGATGGACTTCCTGGGTATCATCATGAAACTTTCGGTCAGGCTGACGCCGACCTTGGCCTCGACATCTTCGAAGAAAGAGAACAATTGCTTCTGTTGCGCTACTGGCCAATCGAGTTGTCCTGGGCCCATATGCGATACCCCACCAAGTGCGTACCTCTTTGCTAGATGTCTCTCTAGGTAAGCCCTTGCTGAAGTAACGGCGAGGTCACCCGTACTTTCAAGGAATAATTTCTGCAGAATGCTACTTCTTGCTGAAGCTTCGTCTTCTAAAGCCCTTCCAATAGTTATGATGTATGGGAAGACACGCTCCACTTTCTCCAGATTCCTAGCCAAGACGCGACTAGCCAATCTTATTCCTTCTATCTCCGTAGTGTCCCCTTCGCGATTGGTGACGTATCCCGTGGTGTACAGGGCTTTGGGGTCTATTATGGCGGTGGCAGTTTTAACGAGATCTTCGGCCTCAAGTCGCTTCGTCAGTCTCGGGTCTAGGTGAAGCTTCTTCAAGACTTCTTCGGAGCTGAATTCTACGGGAATATTCCCCAGTACTTCCATGAGAAGTACTTGGATGCAAGGTATGCTGGATATAGAGTCTAATTCGCAGTTTCAAGGCTAGAAATGACGCTTGGAGTGTGTGCATTTAATGGTGCGAGGATCGAAAGCTGAATCTGTAGAATTGTATGAAACGGCAGATTGGACGTGCCAGCCGATGGCAACGTCTCGAAGTAGGGTAGGATCAAGATTCGCGAATGAACGGTGCGCCTAAATCAAACGAAACCTAAATGCATGGATGCACCATACTTGTTCTTTTTTCTGCTTGGATTGATTCTGAGAATGTCCATGCTTCTTTAGCCATTTGTCCGGAGTGACGCTCCTTCACGGACACGCTGGAATGAAACTATTTAACTACAGTATGCACCTAGAACCTTTATCCAAGACATCGGTAGAGATACTCGCTTTTCTAGCCTCAAAGCTGCGGGAGCGCTTTACCGTACGCCAGATTGCTGCAGGCATAGGGCAGGACTACAGAATCACATACACGATGACGATGCGTCTGGCACGGCAGAAAGTCGTCATTGCTGAAAGGCGGAGACCCGTAACCTCCTGCAGCTTGAACTTCAAAGGAAACGCAGGGCTTCTGGCCTGTATTGAAGCCATCCGTGCATCCCGTTTTTTGGCAAGGCATCGTGATCTCCGGGTAGTCGTTGAGAACGTGCGAGAGAAAATCCCCGCTCCTTTCTTCACAATGATTGTCTTCGGTTCGCATGTGAAAGGCACAGCATCCACGCGGTCCGACATCGACATGCTTTTCGTGATTCCTGAGAAGAGCCTGGAGCGCGATATTTCATCTGCAGTAGGCTCAGTTGAGCGAATCAGTCCGATCGGGATTCACGACGTGACACTAACGCATGATGAGTTCAAGGCTTTGCTGAGAGAGAAGAAAGCCAACGTTGCACACGAAGCTCTCGATAATAGAATCGTTCCCTACGGAGCCGAGTCGCTGCTCAGAATTCTGGAGGAGGCTATGTGATCGACAAGGAGAGAATCAAGGAAGCAGAAAGAAACGTAAAGCAGTACATCGACGATGGCATGCTTAGAACCAAAGACAATCATAAAATCTCAGGTGCACACCCACAAGGAACCGAACCTGAAAACCGAGGATTAGCGGCTCAAGTCCAGCGACAGAAATGTTGCGGTTCCTGGCGGGGCCCGCCAAATCTCTGCGACAATCATTCCCTCGCACAGAGTTCAGCATATCGAAAAACTTGAATTTTGCCCTCGGCACGAAGAGCAAGCCATCCAAGAGCTAGGTTTGGTGTCAGAATAGATCTCGCTTTCTCTAGGGCGCCAATACAATAATTATTCTGAAAATTAGGCTAAATGATGTAGTATGTGGAACGTAGAGGCGAGATCATCGTGACAAATAGCAGCCTCCTAGGCCGGGGCCCCGATACCGAGCGAGAAGCAATGTATCGTGCGATTGAGAGAAAACTACAATCGTTAGAGCCGGATGAACTCGACAGGATGTTACCGCGTCCGTGCGTGGTGGGATTAACTACTTTCAAAGAAATTCCTTAACACGTGATCAAGATTTGTTCTGTAATTCTCCTCTCTTCCCACATGCTGAACATACTTAGCGCGCCTAGCTATCTCGGCTCGCCGAAGCCCGCCTTTCTTGATGCATGCTTCGATGTCCTGCTTGTCTCGACTGTCCAAACGTCCAATCTTGGTAACTACAATGTCGACAGGATGCAAAGCCCGAAGTTCTATGTGCTTAAAACGACTCTTGATCGTAACACTCTTGCTGATATAGTTGTTCGGAAGAATTTGACTGAAGACCAAACCATCGGGATAGCAATGGACTGTAAAGCCATGTGCGACATTTTTCATAGCATGCTTGAAAGCACTAATGTCATCTGACGGTCCTGTAAAATCAACATCAATCGTCGAAGGTTTCAGGCCAAGCAGAGTCATGGCGGTCCCGCCCACAGCTACCAGTGTAATGTTATGGTTTAGCTCTTCACCCACTTCCTCAAGAAAATCAATCAATCTTCGCTTACCTAATCGCATCATACAACCTCAGTTTCTCACCTATGCTCCTCATGTCTGCTTTGGTCTCTTTCACGTCCGTCAGTTCGAGCAATTTGATGGCTTCCTCCAAGTCCTTTGTTGGCTTGTAGTGATACAAAGCTTTGAGTAGACCGAACAATCTGCCGCTTAGCCCGTACTTTTCGGTCAGAAAAATCAGCAAGTGCCAGTTAGTCTTGCCTTTGGCTAGGATTATCGGAATCGCTTCAATACGCCGAGCATCATCGCTTATCAACAACGAAGCCGCTAGGAGCTCTTTACAAATGTCTCTGGACTGCCGTATCTCAGGCCCAAACTCTCTGTATCCGAACCTCGCAAGATTGTAAGTAAGCGACTGCTCCCCGATCTTTGACGGATAGATTTCTTTCTCTTCAGATCTGATTCGCAATCCTTCGCGCATCGAGTCCAATATATCGCCCCAGAAGCTTTGAGCCGATAACAGGCATATCTTGTCAGCCAGCATCTCTTTCAGGGGATTATCTTCGTCTGAGCCTAACATCCTCAGAAGTTCAGCCGTTTGTAGCGGAAGATAGTCTATTCTGATGTTGTACCTTCTCTGAATCCCGCGCAAGATTTCATGAATCTTTGCGATGTTGGAAAAATCATGATTGCGCAAGATGATGAGAAGTTCGATTCTGTTAAGCTTGAAGTTCTTCTCCGGACGAATCATGCTGATCGACTTGATGAAATCAAGGTCTTTGCATTGTTTATCTAGGTCAGCAAATATCAAATTCAATTCCGGCCGCTCTTGGAGCAACTTTCGTTTTCTCGTTAGCTCTATCTCGGTAAGCAGATCGATGAGGAGGTAGCTCGTGGGGTTCAAACTTGCAATCGCGGATTTGCCAGCCTTCGTCAGAGAGATCAGGCCGTGTGCAGCCATGTTGCGCAGTTGACGGTATGTGTTCGCATAATATGCCGTCTCGTGCAATTCCTTGATCTTGCTTGTGAGTTCGAGAATAGAGAGAGGCCTGCCTATTTCCCTGGTAAGCGTGTCCAGTATCCTAAACGTCGTCTCATCCATTGCCCGTGTGCCTCTTATAGTCTGCATGCTATAATATTATAGTTTCAAAGCTATAAATAGCTACACCCCGCGACTGGTCTTTGATGGCTTGTTTCAGTGAGACGCCTTTGCTTTTTGTCTCTGCTGGTTCGGCTGGCTCATTCTTCCTTTCGCTGATATGAACTACCGAATGACTTCAGCAAAAAGAAGACGGCTCACCTTCCCTTACTAGAGAATTACGAATCGAAATGAGAACGATTCGGAGAAAGGAGGTTGATTAGAATGAGCTTGCTTACATGTGTGGAATGCGGTGAACAAACGACAGCATTAGGAAGATAAGCGCTTATCAGTGACGGATGCGGCGGTGATGGTCGAAGGAAGCGAGGGAGATGAAGATCGGCTCTATCGTCATCGACTGTAAGGACTTCGACAGAATGGCGACGTTCTGGCAGCAAGTGCTTCACTACGTTCCTCGAGAGCCGGCCGAAGCCAATTGGGTCGTCCTGAAGGACCCTGAGGGGAGAGGGCCAAACGTATCCATTAACCAGACTTCGGAGGAACGCTCCGGTAAGAATCGCTTGCACCTCGACCTCTACACTGAGAAGCAGAGGGAGGAGGTGGAGCGATTGCTCAGCATCGGGGCCACCCTCCATCGGCCGCGTGAGCCGGATGAAGACTTCGTTGTCCTCGAAGATCCCGAAGGCAATCTCTTTTGTATAGTCGACACCAGTAGCCGTTCTTGAGTATCCGCTCCAGAGAGAATTGCGGACTTGATTTCATTCCCGCCCGAGGCTCCATATTATCGGTTGTATCTCAGTCTGAGGCCATCTGAGTTTTCTTTCTTCTTCGTTGCTAGGTTAAAAGGGGGGGCCGGGGTTCAAAGCGGGGCATGAAACGTTCACCATCTTCGATGACACGTGCGGGAGACTTATCCAAAGATACGATGCAGCGGAAGCTCGGCGAATTTCTGAATCAGCCCGTGAAGAGAATCTTCGAAATGAATGAACCCCAAGCTTCAAGGGATTTTGTCTCAGGCATGTCAGTGATCTCGAGGAAAGCCTGCGAACTTGCGGCTGAGGCAGGTCGATCAACAGTATCAAGCGCAGATGTCAACTGATCTTCCGGTAGTTTGGCCTGATCCACAAATCTGACTCTCAGAGTTTCTTGACTGAAATGTCGCCGGCTAGAAGAACTCTTCAAGAGGCCTGATGTGAACATGTTTTTCTCGCACAGGTACTCCTCCAACCTGCCGGTTTCTGTTCTTCTGCTTGTGTCTGCGGTGATTTCTTTCGTATCAGGATCGAATCTAATCCAGCCAAGATGCCTCAGGAATTCCATGGCTTTCTTAAGTCGCCCTTCGGACAACTGGCGTGCCTCTGCACAGCGAGGAGGGCAGAAATCGTTTATCCTCTGGATAAGACGGTCGTATTCGACAACAATTTTCTTCTGGAATGCATCTTTTGAAAGATTGATGAATGCCCAAATGAAATGGGTCGTGTAAGGGACAGGCGGTTCTTGTCTGATGAATTCGTACTTGTATCACTCTGTAATTTCTGTGTCCATATCGACGCGGCTCTCATCCTTGGCAAAAAGATTCCTTACGTAGACATCGCCAAAGTCACCATGTTTGAGACGAAGAGTACATACACGGTCCGTAGGTGGAGAATAGGAGATCGTGAGCGGTAACCGAAATTCATCTTTCTCCTGCCGGGCCAAAGTCGTCAGCAAGTCTACGAGGGCACAGGAGCACGACCTGCGAGTGAAATGTCGATTTGTCGAATGCCATGGTTTGACCGTACTTCTTAGCTATTTCCTCCAGCTCCACGGTAATCTTGCTCTGAGCCTTAGGAAGCGAGTCCTTATGCTCAAATGCGCTCCAACCCGCGATTGTTCTTGCAAGTAGGTCTGGCACCATCTGGCGTGCTTCTATGCCCGCTCTAGCTGTGGGCTCGACATACACTGTAAACTGATATTTCTGAAAGTAAAGACGGAACGAAGTGTAGAGAGCTATAGCGATTGCATATAATCTGACTTCTCTCTCTTGCTGTTCGATCTGCTCAGCAAGATTCCAGCCGGACGCTGACAAGAAAGGCCCTCAGTCTTGCCCAAGCCTCATCTCCACTGGCATCCGAGTGAAGGGCGCAACTTCGGTTATCAGCATGTACAGTTGGGTAAGTGACGAAGATTCTTCTTCACTTTTTCGAGAATTGTTCGGGAAAGTGTTGGTCCGTTCCGTTTCCGGTAAGCAAGGTGCACATCGCCCTTGACTGAGCGTCTGGTTTCGATTATGAAGGGGAGTACGTAAATATATGGGGAAGAAACGTTACATTTGGGGATCATGCTTGGCTGAGATCAGGAAGGTGGATGCGCAGGGGCGAATATCACTGCCTGCGCGATGGAGGAGCAAAAGGGTCGATGACTCGGGGGAGGTAATTGTCATCGAGAGAGGGGATGTGTTGCTGGTTAAGCCGAATGTGAAACCTGACCTGACGAGGTACTTCGACTCGGTTGAAGCTAATGTTGATCCTGAGGACTTCGCAGATTACTCCATATTGAAGAAGGCTGTTTTGGGAAGACGAACCAAATGAGGTTCGTGGACGCTTCACTCTTCCTGTATGCCTACCTGAAGCCGAAGAAGGCAGTGACGAGCGAGGTCGCCGAGATGAAGAAAGCTGCAAGAAACATCGTGAAGCGAATCGACTCAGGTGAAAAAGTCGCAACAAGCTTGGCTCATGTGTCTGAAGTGGCGAATATCTTGGAGGCCTCGATGCCCCTCCAAGGCGGTTATCAAATCATGAGAGATTTGATCCACTCGCCAACAGTCTCCATGTTTGAGCCCACGAGAGGGAATTACATGGACGCAGTCGAGGTCGCGCAGGAAGTGAGCGTTGGTCTAAACGATGGAGTCGCGTATGTTCTGATGAAGGAAAACGGCATGGATGAGATATATAGTTTCGACAAGCACTTTGACCGTTTCAAGGACGTTAGGAGAATTCGTGTTTGACGCTCATCCCTGATAAGAATTGAACCCAAATTCCAGAGGAACTAGCGGTCACACTGCAGCGACAATAATGTTACGGAACCCGGCGGGCCCGTCATTCCAAAACTGCTCTACGTCGAGCGTCACGGAACCCCTCTGGAGACTAGGCCGATTTCACCTCTTGGCGGGCATTCTATCGGCCGGTGGTGGCCTTGCGGGCAACTCTCGGTGCGCTGGCTGCAGCGCGATTTCCGAGTATGGTGACGACTTCGTCAACGGATTTGAAGTAGACTGGGTCCCTGAGGTACCGTGTGCGCGGTCGAGGAATATCGACCTTCACCTCCCCAACAATTCGTCCCGGTCTTGCAGACATCACTAGAATGCGGTGGGCCATGAACACGGCCTCCTCAACATTATGACTTACCATGATGAAGGTGTGCGTCATAAGTGAAGGTGTCCGCCAGATATCGAGCACAAATGACCGAAGTGTCTTCGCTGTTAACTCATCCAGCGATGAAAATGGTTCATCCATCAATAGGACTTCAGGTTGCAGGGCCAGAGCCCTTGCGATCCCTACTCTCTGCTTCATGCCCCCAGAGAGGTCGTGGGGATAAGTATTCTCGAAACCTTCCAGATCGACCATCCTAAGATAGGACTTTGCGATCTCCCACCTTGCTTCCTTCTTTATATGTAAGGCTTCTAGGGCGACCTCCACATTCTCTAGGGCCGTCTTCCACGGCAGTAGGCCGAAGAGCTGGAAGATCATGGTGATCTTCGGGGTCGGGGAGGTCTGAGGTTGACCGTGAAAGAGAACCTCTCCCGAATCAGCCCGTTCCAGTCCAGCTATTATCCTTAGCAGAGTGGACTTCCCGCAACCCGATGGTCCAACCACGCAGACGAATTCGTCTGTGGCGACTGAGAAACTAACATCGTCGAGAACAGGAATGGTTGATTTTTCGAGCTGGAAGTTCTTCGTTAGATGACTGACCTCAATAACCGTCAGGAGTTACACCTCAATCCTGTATTTTTCGAATCGTCGCAGCAGTCTTCTCCATATAGCCGCTTCCATCAGGAGCACGATCGCCGCCATCACACCCAGCAGGAAAAGTAAGCGGATGGTGCTACCCTTGGGTGGAGGAAGGTAACCGGTCTTGTCAAGATAGGAGCCTAGTCCTGGAAGGGTGAGAGGTTCTCCGCCAAATCGGTCTGTTTCATAGGGCATGTACTCAGCGAAGATTATCGTGTTCCATCCTGTCCCCCAAGAGAGAATACTGCCCGTCGCAATAGCGGGCAGAATCGCTGGGAGGATTAGATGGCGAATTCGTCTTATGCCTTTGAAGCTGAAAAGCTGGCCTACCTCCCTAATCTCGGTTGGAATGCTTCTCACGGCGCCTACAATGTTCAGAAACATATACCATATCATGTCCAAGACCAGAACGATCACTGCTGTGATCTCGAGCCCAATCCGGCCTCCAAAGATGGTACTGAGCGCCACAAAGAACACGGGAAACAAAGCCAAGATTGGAACCGCTTGTCCGATGTCATAAATAGGGTAGAAGAGAGCGGCGAACTTTTTGCTCTCAGCTGCCAGAACTCCCATCCCCAAAGCAAAGCCCAAGGAAACTGCGTACGCAATGCTGAGCCTTCCCAGAGTGAGCGCTGTGTAGATTGGGAGATTCACCAGCTCCGGATCGGTAAATGCCTGACGAAATGCTTCGACGCTGGGGATCCTTCCGGCGCCAGAGTAAACAATCAGGAGGGCTGCGGCGAGCGCTCCCCCGAAGGCGATCGCTTTCTCCAGACGAGTATAACGTTTCAGCCACTTTGAAGCCAGAACTAGCGATTTTGGCCTGTGGATGTGGTCTCCAAGATGCATCCACGCTGGCATAACTGCGCCGAGCTTTCCAAGTCCTGAAAGCCCTAGCTTGACAACTGGTTTGTAGGTTCCAGTGCTGGCGCGTTCCATGAGTCTATGCCAAGTCAAGAAGTTGATGTAGAGCACGATCGACGTAATCAAGGCCAGAAGCACCACAGACAAGGTCAAATCATTGTAGACGTAGGCTGCCTTAGCCAAGTAGGATCCAAGCCCAGGAACGGAGTAGGTCGCGCCCAAGAATACAACGTACTCGGCTGCTATCATGAAGAACCATCCGTCGCACCAGGCTAGCGTAGCTCCAGAAATCAACGCAGGAACAATGGCAGGGAGAATTACATGTCGTATGTATCTGGATCCGGTCAGCCCGAAGCCTTGCGCTGCCTCGACTATGTTGACGGGTATTCCCCTTACCGCGCCTACGACCCCGAAGAATATCGCCCAGGCCATGGAAGTGAAGAGCAGCAAGATTGCCGAGAGCTCAATTCCGATTTCACTTGCGGGAAAGAGCGATACGAGAAACAAGATTATGATGGGGAAATAACCGAGTATCGGAATGGACTGGAGCAAGTCGATGAAGGGCACAAGTATGAGCGAAGCCGTCCTGTTTGTGGATGCGAGTATTCCAAAAGGCACTCCCCAAGCGATGGAGATTCCCAGCGCTATCGCAATTCGCAGTAGAGTTCTGAATGTGAAGTAGGGCAGAGATGAGATTTCGGGGTTTTCGACAAAGTTCATCGCAAACCAGAAAGCGGCGACTATTACCAGCAGTCCGAATGCGAAGGCAAGAGCTCGAGTTGCTCCTTTCACTGTCGGCGCCGGCTTAGGATACCCTACCTGTGTCTACCGCACGCAAGCGAAATGGTTCCAAGAAGGACTTAAGGATGTTGTGAACGCCTCAGGTAACAGACTCTGCAAGGAAAATCAGAATCCGCGCGGATTAGCCGCACACCAAAATAACTGTTGGAAAAGACCGTGACCCTAGTTGTGGGGTTTGGTTTGATAATCGTTATCGCAGCTAGCGCCCCTGCTTCACTGGCTCCATCTCGTTGCTCGATGCCAGGCTGAACGGATGATCCTTTCCTCGCGAACGTCTTAACTGGAGACGAGCATCTTGCGGGTCTTCCGGAAACGATCTCGATCTGAGCCACCCTTTCAGTGAGTTGAGCTTGGGTGAACGCGTGCTCAATTCCCGGCGAGCCGGCCACATTCCTGTCGCTAGAATCGGTTCCGTTGTTCTTTGGTTCTTGGTAAGATACATGGAGAGAATAAACTGGATTGTCGAAGCCAAGAAGAGTATCGAATGTAGTTGGAAGCTCTGTAGCCATATTTCGTGAATCGTCAGTATAAGACGCGGAATCTAGGATGTGTTACCCCGGGGGGCTCTATCACTTTATCATCGTACTCTGTCGTTAACGCCTTCTCCTGTGATCCTTTTCCTTGCCCGTTCTAAGGCTTTTGAGCGTACATCTACTGCCGCAACGTCAATGCGACAGTTCTTTGCCAAGAGACAAGAAGTGTACGCCGTTCCACATCCCAGATCCAGCACGTACTGTCATTGACTAATCTTACATAGTTCGATCACCCGTCTTGTGGCATAGATACCGCCACATGCTCGGTGACACCTAACCGTTCCGCGACATCATGCACTCTAAACTACCTGTAGTCTGTTGGACGTTTTTGTTTGCTAGCCTTTGTCATATCCCTAACTTCTCTCCTGCAAGGATAAATAGATGCACATTTGAACTATTATTCAAATGTCAACTATCAAAATAGTGCGAGAAGGGGAGGCCTGCGAGGTCAAGTGTGTAAATGCCGCCAGAGTTAGGGCACTCGTCAAGTCCGTTCCATCGCATGAAGTTGTGGAACAGCTCTCGGATGTATTTCAGATAATGAGCGACCCAAATAGACTGAAGATACTCCATTGTCTGTCCGAGAGCGAGGTTTGTGTCTGCGACCTTTCAGCTGTGCTCGGTCTGAGCGTCTCAGCTGTTTCGCATCAACTGCGACTGTTGCGTGCGCTGAGACTTGTTAGGTCAAGGCGAGAAGGTAGGAACATGTACTATTCTCTCGACGATGAGCATGTGACCAGGCTGATGAGGATGGCCTTGGAACATGAGCGGGAATAGCCAAGCCGCAATTAGCTGCAGGCTTTGCTCCATACAGATTCCCGAAGAGGCTGTTCCGGTGTGGAAGAGACACCAGATGCTTTCTGTCATAGCCTCCAGCATACTCTTTGCTGCAGCTTTCGCCAATGAGTACATACGCGATGATGTTTTCCTCTCACAGGCGATCTACTTCGCAATTATCTTGATCTCAGGTCACGAGATAATCCCAGCAGCATTTCGCGCTGTCCGGGGAAGACGGCTCGAAATAAATTTCTTGATGACCGTTGCCGCATTTGGAGCGTTTGCGATAGGTCAAGCTGAGGAAGGGGCAGCCGTCATCTATCTCTTTTCGATCGCTGAATTCCTCGAAGTCGTAGCTTCGGACAAAGCCAGAGCATCCATAAGAACTCTGTTGCGGATCTCTCCGCAGACAGCTATTGTCAAGCAGGACGGACATGAGATTGCGAAACACATCCATGACGTCAAGGTAGGAGAAGTTGTTGTTGTAAAGCCAGGCGAAAGGATACCTGTTGACGGAGTGGTGCTTAGAGGAAACTCAACAGTCAACCAAGCGGCAATAACGGGCGAGTCCGTTCCAGTGGACAAACAGCAAGGAAGCACAGTATATGCAGGTAGCATGAACGGCGAGGGATTCCTACAAATCGAAACCACAAAGCCAACAGATGAGACGATTCTCTCAAAGGTTGTCAGGTTAGTCCGAGAAGCCCAATTGCAGAAATCGTCTACAGAAAATTTCGTAGAAAGATTCTCAAAATACTACACTCCACTTGTTGTAGGTGCCGCAATACTCGTTGCAGTTTTCCCGCCCCTGATATTGAAGTCCAGTTTTGCTCCATGGATCTACAGGGCCTTGGTTTTGCTTGTAGTATCCTGCCCTTGCGCGCTTACCATCTCAACGCCGGTCTCTATGGTCTCATCCATTACTGCCGCAGCCAGAAGTGGCGTTCTGATAAAAGGCGGCAGGCATATTGAAGCTCTAGCAAAAGCGAAGATGATTGTTTTTGATAAGACCGGCACCCTGACTGAAGGTGAGCTTCGTGTTTCGGACATAGTCTTCTTCTCCCATTCATGCGATGAGGTATTGCAGCTCGGAGCTTCGCTGGAGGCAATGTCCGAGCATCCAATAGCTAAGGCAATAGTGGAAAGGGCCAAGGTCGAAAAGATTGCTTTGAAGCAGGTTACAGACTTCGAGTCTATCAGAGGTAGAGGTGTGAGAGGCAAGATAGGTGGACATGCAATCGTGGCTGGAAAGATGAACATGTTTACAAACGTTCCACCTGACATTCTCGGTAGTCTCCAATTGTTGCAACAGCACGGAAAGACCTGCGTCTTGATAGGTACCCAAGAAGAAGTCTTCGGCATAATCGCGCTTCAGGATGATGTGAAGAGTAGCGCAGCAGCGACTATACGCGAACTAAAGAACGGAAGATTCGAGATAGCTCTCATCAGTGGCGATACCGAGGAGACAACTAAAGCGATCGGCGAGAAGCTGGGAATAGGCCATTATCATGCAGGGCTTCTTCCGGATGAGAAGGTCGAGGAAGTCGTTCACCTCAAGAAGACACGTGGAAGCGTTGCAATGATAGGTGACGGTGTTAACGACGCCCCTGCGCTTGCGAAGGCAAACGTGGGAATAGCAATGGGTGCATTAGGGAGCGACATATCAATAGAAACAGCCGATGTCGTGCTTATGCACGATGACTTGTCAAAGCTTCCCTATCTCGCCAGACTCAGCCGGAATACACTCATGGTTGTTAAGCAAAACATAGCCGCTTCGATAATCGTCAAAAGTTCCTTTGCGCTCATGGCCTTGCCAGGACTAATCTCCCTTGCTCTCGCCGTCGGTATTGGAGATATGGGGCTATCCCTCGCTGTCATTCTAAACGCCATGCGGCTCAGGCTAGTAAGGTGAACATCATATCAGCACGTTCCCGAGGCCTACTATGATTCTTGAATTTCTGCTCCTAGGACTTTGGCAATTGAAAACAAAGCGGAGTAAGTGATTCGAGCTATCTATCTCTCAGAAATCAACTTCGAGGTTAAGGTGCGCAAGAAAAGTGAGTGAAGGCACGCTCATGGCTGTAGCCCTAGTCGGTCTGCTTCATGGTTTGGAACCCGGCCACGGATGGCCATTTGCGGTTCTTTACTCTATTCGAACCAGCCGCCCAGTTCCTAGGGCCTTACTTAGCTCTTCGCTGATATCCTTCTTTCATCTGCTTTCCTCAATCGCTCTCGTTCTGGTCTACGTATTTCTGAAAACACTTTGGAGTTTTACTCTGCCCTATGTGAACTATCTTGCGGGCGTAACTCTTGCCATCCTTGGCGCGAGATCTCTCTTAAGAAAGTCAGACTTCGTCGGCGAAAACCACGGGCATTTTCACGAGGATTTTGGTCCCGGAGAACATCTTCACGAACACGATCATCCTTCGTTAGGGAAGCACAAACATCTTCATCGACATACGCGCAAGATCATACTTTCTCTCTCTGGCATCGCGGTGTTGGCCTTCGCTCTAGGGTTCGCGCATGAAGAGGAACTCGCGCTTCTGGGATTCGCGGTCGGCGGCATGGATCCGCTTACCCTAATGCTAGTTTACGCGTCGGCGGTAACCGTTGCGCTGGTGGGCATAACTTTGACGGCGCTCAGAGTTTTCAAACGATTTGAGGATAGGCTTGTGGAGTATGAATGGTTGCTTCCGAAAGTAAGTGGTCTGGTTCTGTTAGTCATGGCCGCTAGCTTTCTCCTCGGGCTGCGATAGGTTGGTCTGAGTGGTGGAAGTGCCAGCGCTTGGGAAGGGACTTCTATCGATTTGATAGGCGGCAAATAGGCCCGCGGCACCTAGAGCTGCGGCTCCCAAACCCAGAAAGAACTTTCTTCGAGAGATCTTCTGAGCAGTTGTCATTCCCGAACCTTCTTCCGTGGTCGAAATGAAACGTTGTAGTTCGACCTTCCTAGAAAACGTGCTATTTGGAATCTTCCATGATCGTACTGTGTGGGAACAATCTTGGAGCGACCTTTGTAGCTGTGCACGCGAACAGAGCAGGCTTTTTACGGCGAGGTCCTGGATAATCCATCCAGGCGAACAGCATTTTGGTGAAAGAGACCAAGTTTCTTGCTCTCGTCGCTTGTCTCTCCGCGGCAAATGTCGCATTCAGGATAGCATTGACGGGTGGTCCTCCGAACGTGAAGCCGACAGCTTTCCTTGTGATAGTCGGCGGCATCATTGGAGGGCCTGCCGCTGGATCGATAGTTGGTTGGCTCAGCATGGTACTCAGCGACCTGTACTTCGGGGCTGGAGTCTGGACGATCGAGACCTCTGTCGGCATGGCTGTTGTCGGCTTGTTGGCAGGACTGTTGTGGCATCAGGCTAATCCATTGGTTCGATGGAAGCTGGCTTTGGGAGGTTTTCTCCTAACGATGCTCTTCGATATCGGGACTTCGGTCGTCGATGCTCTTCTCTTCAACTATCCATGGTGGACATCGGTCCTCGCTCTTTATGTTCCATTTATCTCAGGAGGCGTGAGTCCTTATCCATTCGGGCTCGCGCATGAATTAACAACGGCAGCATTACTTGCCATGATCGGTCCAACCCTCATCACGCAGACGAGGAAATTCTTCCCGAACAGCAACCTGTCCAAAGAGGGCATATAAAAGAACGCCCAGATTTCCTTCGTGTTACATGCCCACGAAAGTTGCTCTCCAAGCCACCTGGCCCTGTCCTTCGAGATTCAGAGAGTAGTCGGAAACTGCGCTATCCCACCAGGAGGATTGGCCGTGAATCTCTTGGGAGCTGGGATAGTCTCGGAAATCAGAACAACCAGCGTTTCTTGTAATCTTGTCCGTAGCTGTCGCCGCTATTCTCCTCCTCTCATCGTAGAGCTAGGAATCGCGAGCGCAGATGTCGGGCAAGTCCTAGGCTTCGAAGCCTCGCGGCTTTCTGACGGTTGCCGGAATTCCCGCACTTACGCTCCCATTGTACTCGTTCTGAGGACATGTTCTCGGTGTTAAAGTGAAAAATCTCGATCGCTCCCAAGATTTCTGTAGATATTACGAACAGAATGCTTCTCGAAAGCCTTTAAATGAAAAACTCTGAATTGCCTCATTTCATGAGCAACCGGGCCGTGATGACGATTCTGAAGAGAGTCAAGGATGAGAGAATTCAACTCATCAAGTTCCAATGGGTCGGCAACGACCTGATTCCGCGTGCAATGGTTTCCCACGCTGAATACTTGGCTGACCACATAGGAAATGGGATTGGAATCCTCAAGGGAATTCAGTCCTTCAATGTCCTTGACAAGCTGGTCTATGATGCGTCTTGGGGCTCTGAGGCGGGGGACTTGAGGCTTGTTCCGGATCTGACAACCTTTTCCTCTATACCATACGCTCTTGGGAGCGGACGACTCATATGCGAACTCTGCACCCTCGACCTCAAACCCCATGTCACAGATGCACGTTACTTTCTTCGGAGAATGGTTGCAAAGGCTCACAAAATGGGTTACGCCCCAATGGTCTCTTGCGAAACCGAATTCTACGTCCTCCAGTCGGACGGTGAAACAGTGAAGCCTTTCGCCGATACAAAATTCGCCACTTCACATGGTTATGATCTCTACAATGACTATGTGCAAGAGCTTGTCAAGGATCTTTCGGCAATGGGTGTAGGAATCGAGAGAATAAAGAAGGAGTATGGGCACTCTCAGGTTGAGCCCGTCTTGAAGTTTGCGGATGCGCTCAAGGCGGGAGATGACTTTGTGACCTTGAAGGATGCCGCCAAGGGTGTTGCCGCAAAGCGGGGTCTCTCCGCAACTTTCATGCCAAAGCCTTTCAACGGGCGCCCAGGTACCGGAAATCACATTCACGCTAGCCTTTTCGACATTAAGACCAAACGAAATCTCTTCTATGATCCCGACGACAAACGAGGCTGTAGGATGAGCCTACTAGGTTACTACTTCATTGGTGGATTAATGAAGCACATCAAGGGCATATGCATTCTTGGCGCACCAATCTCAAACTCATACAAACGACTGCTGCCTGGAAGTTGGGCCCCAGCCCACGTGTGTTACGGCTATGACCATCGAGGAGCGGCAATCAGAATACCCTCTACCCCTTTACAATCAGGTGGATCAGCCCAGAGACTCGAATATCGGGTACCAGATCCAGCATGCAACCCATACTATGCGATAGGAACGATGTTGGCTGCAGGGCTTCATGGAATTGAGGAAAGAGTTGATCCCGGTGATCCCTTGGACATTGATCCTTCTCGGCTGAGTGATAAGGAACTCGAGCTCAGAGGCATAGAATACCTTCCGCGCACCGTTGGTGAGGCCATTGCCGAAGCCAAGAAGGACCCGTTCGTGATTCAAACGCTAGGAGACAAAGCTTTCTGGGAGTACATTAGGATTCGAGAGTCGGAATGGAGGGATTACCGCGAACAGGTCACGCCTTGGGAGGTTGAAAACTACCTCACTTCGATCTGAAGATCAGGCTACACCGAGTACTGATATGTGAAAATAGACGTTACTAGGAGTTCATAGGGCATCGATGCGATGTTGTTCTGATGTATGCTGAGATAGATCTCTCTGAATTTCCAGTTATTGATGCTCATTGCCACTCCTATCTGAAAACACCGAAGGTTCTAACCGGCGATGAGTTCGCTCGCTATGCTAGCCTCGCGGTCCAACCGAATTTCCTTGACAATTCGTCTGCAATTGTCGAACGCCAAGTTAAGACTGCGCATCGGCGGCTTTCGGACATTTATCGCCAACAACCATTTTTGGGGCAGTTGGTTGCCTTTCTCTCGAGATTCTTCGATTGCCAAGCAGATCTGGAAACAGTCACCAAGAATCGAAGTGCAAGAGCCGAAGATTTTGATAACTACGTGAAAGAACTCTTCGAGGATGTGCGGCTCCGAGGACTGGTTATGGACGGCGGCTACCCTACCACAACGATCGAGGAGATGAAGAGATTTCCTGCATCCGTTGTGAGGATTTTCCGTATTGAACCGTTCATAGACGAGGTGTTGTCTGGCGCGAGCTCCTTTGATGAGGTGTGCGCCATGTATGAGTCAGGAATATGTAACGCAGTCAAGAATGAGGGTTACGTTGGACTGAAGTCCATTATAGCTTATCGGACTGGTCTGAAAATTCGGCGCGTGAGCTGGCAGGACGCTGGAAAGGATTTTGATGATGCAAAAAGTTCGCACACTGAAACGGCATGGTTCGGTCCAAGGGTCAAGAATCTTCGCGACTTTCTGTTTGTTAGAGCGATGGAACTTTCGACTGCTTTAGGTATTCCGATGCAAGTTCATACTGGCGTGGGAGACTATGACATCCTTCTTGATCAATGCGATCCAGCTCTTCTCTACGATCTATTGAAAGATGAAAAGTTGCGATACGCTACTGTGGTACTTGTTCATTCAGGCTTCCCACACTGCCAAGTTGCAGCTTACATTACTTCGGTTCTTCCTAATGTTTTTCTCGATCTCTCTTTGACCATTCCTTTCCTTAATCCCCTCGGTCATGAACGTTTGACGGAGATCCTAGAGATCGCTCCGAGCTCGAAGATAATGTACGGTTCTGACGCTTTCAATCTTCCCGAACTGATCTGGCTTGGAGCGAAGGTAGGAAAAAGAACTCTTGGCAAGTGTTTGAGTAGATTTGTACAGTCGGAGCTATTTGATGAAAACCGGGCCATGCGAGTGGGAATGCAAATCCTGTTCGAAAATGCCAATGAATTGTACGGATTGGGTTTGGATTGAATGCGAGTCTTCGAATCTCTTGTCGCAAAAGAAATAGAAGGCCTGGTGGTTTTTCGTCTATCCAATGGTTAGAAGATAGTTCTTCACCCCTCTCTCATCTAAGTCGACAACAACTCCCCGCAACATGCCCTCTGTATATTCGCTTCCTGGATTGAGGCAAAGAGTTCTGCCTATCTTCACGAAACCACGGGACTCATGTATGTGCCCATGAAGACCAAGAACAGGCTGATACTTCTCAATTGCCTGACGAACGGCTTTGCTGCCCGCTGGTATCATGATAATCTCTGATCCGGCATAAACAGGTTTCAGGTTCTCATCCAATTTGGGGCAAGTGTCGAGTCCCGAATCGTAGGGTGGGACGTGAACGTTGAATATGCAATTCCTCATATCCTGAACCTTCATCGCCATGTTTTCCAACTTTGATGCGAGTTCTTCTTCAGAACATTCCCGCGGCGTTTTCCAAGGGGTCGGGTTACTCCAGGCACTGCTCAGCATCTCGTACTGTCCGTTGAGCGTAACAACGTCTCCTTCCGGATCTATCACGAAGTTGGAGCTCTTCAGTACTTCCTCGATATCTGGTCGGTCATCGTTTCCCCCCGTCATATAGAGCTTGACGGCAGTTCCTTTCAACCGCTCTGCCGCCATCTCTGTCCAACGCCGCAATGTGTCGATCATGACTTCCGTGAACACTGCGTCGACTTTCAAGGGATCACTTCGTAGTTCTTTCATCTGTTCCTCCGTCACTCGATATGGATAGTAGCCCGTGAATCGAATCTTCTTCTCGATGTCCGCAACTTCGCTTTCTGAGTTTAATGTATGTCTACTGCTGAGAAATTCAGAGGTCCAAGTCGCATCGGCTTTCCTGACGATTGGTACTATCATCTTACCTGTGACATCGCCGCCCAGTATCAGAACATTCGTCTTGTATGCTTTGGGCGTATTCAGGAATTTCAGAAAACATTTCTCGGAGCCATGAAGGTCAGTAGCGAAGAAGATTCGTGTTTTCACGCCCATTCGTGTCACGCATGTTCGGAGAATGTATTCGAGTAATTGACAGTTGCGTCTCAGGCCACAGCTTGAATAGGGGCAGATTTGTCTATCTGAAAATCATCAGTTTCAAATAAATCATCGGCGCTAAGGGAGGCCGAGGAAAAACTTTGGCAACAGAACAGTACTTTGTGAGAAAGGCTAGCGGACTAATACGAGAATTCGGGGCGTTAGATGTTCTTCTGATCTCCACTGCCATGATCTGGGCTCTAACATACATGGTCACCCAGTATCCATGGTTCTATGGATTCAATCCCGGTGCAGACCTCACGATTGACCTGCTGATCGCGGCCATACCATTCTCGTTTCTGATGTTGGTATACTGGGCCATAGGGGTCATCATGCCACGATCTGGTTCCGATTATGTGTGGATCAGCCGCGTCTTTCACCCCTCGATCGGCTTCGCTTGGTCTGTACTCTACATGTTCGTGGTCTTCGCCACATCCATAGTCTCACAGTGCTTCACATTCACCTACCTTTTGGCAAGCGCCTTCACTACAGGCGGGTTCCTTTACAATGCTCCGAATCTCACGGGTATAGGGAACTCACTAAGCTCACCGTTAGGGACATTCTACTTCTCGGTCCTCCTTACGGTCATCTTCGCTATTTTCGGCATATTCGGCGCGAAACTCATCAAAGGATTGCTATACGCCTCTTGGTTAGCAGCGTTTGTAGGTGTCGCCTTGATGTGGTGGCTTCTGGCCACAGCAGATCCAACTACTTTCGCAGCCAAATGGAACTCAGTTATGACAGGTTATCCGACCTACGAGGCTCTGTATGATGCTGCCGTCAACGCTGGATGGACTCCTCCCGTAGGGGGTTTGGCTGCAATCATAGGTGGCCTTCCATTGGCTTCACTATTCCTGATGGGGGGACAGTATGGCGCAAACGTGATTCTGGGGGAGGTCAAGGGCGTAAGGAGCGCTGTACCGATAGCGTTGTTTCTCTCAATGCTTCTTGGAGTTTTCTTCTGGAGCGTGGGCGGTATTCTCACGCTGAACGCGGTTGGCGCAAATTGGTTGTATGCTGTAGCCTACAGCTGGGAGGTTCAGCCCTCATCCTACCTGCTTCCTTTCCCACCAGCAGAAACGTTGTTTCTTTCGGTAATAGCCTACCCGAACTCATTACTGATCGGGCTGATCTTCTTCACGTGGCTTTTCGGCTCCATTCAGGCCCTATTCGTCTACTTCTGGGCTCCTAGCCGGTATTTCTTCGCGTGGGCTTTCGATCGAATGATTCCAACGAAATTTGCTGATGTGGGCAGGCGATTCCACACACCTCATGTCGCCATTATCGCTATCACCGTCCTCGCCGTAGTGGAGCTGTGGCTCTACGCTTTCGCGGGCTTCCCCTACGCATTCGTTCTCGGCACATTTCTCTGGGTCGTTGCATATGTCGTCCCAGCATTGGCGACAGCCGTCTTTCCGTACCGGAAGAAGGACTTGCTTGAGCAAGCACCAAAATTCATGCAGACGAAGTTTGCAGGTATACCATTCCTGACGCTAATTGGCGTGGTGACCGCTGTCGCTTTCGCTTACATGGGGTACATCGCATACACCAATCCACTCATTACCGCCCTGACCGTGACTGGAATGGCCATCGCAGTGGGCATCGTAATTGTAGCGTTTCTCATCTATGGTGCATCAGTCGTATACCATAGGCGTCGTGGCCTTGACATCTTGATGGCCCTCAAGGAACTTCCGCCGGTCTAGAACGCCGTCCTTAAAGCCCTCAACCCTCTTTTTTGCTCAAAGCGTGATAGCGGCGTACAGGCTGCGTACACGGCAATCAAAGCGAAGACCTAGGGAGGGAATCTTGTGAAGTCCAAATATGGGTCGATATGCAATGACTTTCTGGAAGAGGCTCACAGGATTCTAGGCGCGGCGCAAGCCGAGGGAGTTCTTCTCAGATTGTTGGGAGCCCTCGCTTTCAGAATGCATTGTCCGAAGTTCGGTTACATGCAGGACAAACTCGGCCGTGCTTTCTCAGATATAGACTTCGCATCGTATGGAAATCAGTCCTCGAAGATCAACAAACTCTTCCTTCTTCTGGGCTATCAGGAGGATTTCTTGATTTCGCGGTTATTCGGAAAAGCTAGGCTTCTGTTTCACGACATACAACGCAAGCGGCACTGCGATGTTTTCCTAGACAAGCTAGAGTTCTGCCATGATATCCACTTTCGGAATAGGCTGGAAGTAGATGAGCTCACTCTCCCCCTTGCTGAACTTCTACTGGAGAAGATGCAGATAGTAAAGCTGGACGAGAAAGACATCATCGATTCAATAATGCTTCTCAGGGAGCATCAGATAGGGGCTTCCGACAAGGAGACGATCAGCGCCGCACGGATAGCGGAGCTCTGCGCGCGTGATTGGGGATTGTGGAAGACTGTTACCACGAGCCTTCGACGTGTTGAGTCGTACGCCTTGCGCAAACAAGAGTTGTCTGAGGAAGACAAAGGTGATGCGACTTCTAAGATCAGGAGTCTGCTCGCGCTCATGGAGCGTGAACCTAAAACAACGGCTTGGAAGCTCAGGGCCCGAGTCGGCGAGAACAAGAAATGGTATAGAGACGTCGAAGAATTGTCACGTATCTAGTTCCTATCGGATCGGACTTTGTCTCACCTGTCGGCGAGCTGTAGAACCGCTGACCCGGCGATATCTGCCACAACTTTGAGATCATTGGGGTTGATCTTGTCTGCGGTGTCTTCCACGGTGTGATAGAAGGGATCGTCCGACTTCCATAGCCACGCGGCAGGGACACCGGCGTCGATGAATCTACCCTCATCACTGGTTCCCAGGCTGCATGTTCCGTAGTCAACCCTGTAACCCAACTGTTGGGCCGTTTGATACAAGACTCTGTTGATCCACGGGGTTGTCTTTACAGACTTGTCTGGCCAATGTCCTTCCGTTATGATTCTGAGTTGACTTCCTACAGCTACCATATCTACATTTATCACCGCTCTGATACTTCGCAACTCATGCTTGTGAGACTTGCAGTAATGTAGGGAGCCAAGCTGGCCGTATACTTCCTCGGCACCTAGCGACACGAGTTCAATGGTTCTCTTCGGTCTACACTTTGACAAAATTCTAGAGAGTTCAAGGAGAACAGCGGTGCCTGATCCGTTATCATTAGCTCCTGGCGTGTTGGTGCTGTCTCGATGGGCAGTAATCAAAATCTTCTCTTCGGGCCTTGTTCTGCCCGTGATCAGCCCTCTAACATTTCTGGTGGACCTCTTCCCCAGAATTACGTTGACTTCAAGGTTGACCACGACCTCTGCTTTTCTCGCCAGTTCCATCAGATATTTTCCATCATCTCTAGTTGTTCCAGCAAAAGGAATAGGCTTCGGGACTATGTCCAGAAATCTCTTTTCGCTAGCGAAAAACCCAGTTTCAACGGTACCGGTGAATACGTACGGGTTGCTGTCAACCATCAGAAGGGCTGTTGCACCGTTCTTTGAGGCCAGAGAAATCTCGTTCCACCAGCTGTCCTTGTCCGGGGCCCTCTTAATTATCGCAACCCTATTTCTAACATCAGTCGCATTGAAGTCATGAGGTGAGCCAAGTCCAACGTATGCCACCTCCCCCTTTATGCCTCCGAGGGGCGTAGGAACACTGTAGAGCATAGCTCTAGCATTGAGGTTTCTTTGTTCAGGCGAAAGGATACTAAGTCTAGTGCCATTATCTATGAACGTGGGAGCTTCGAACTCGTCGAATTCCAGTTTCAGACCAGACTTCTTGAAAGTCTTCGTTATGTAATCTATAGCTTGCTTGTCTCCATCAGTTCCGGCGACCCTCGAATGGACCTCTGATAGATACTTGACATCTCGGAAGGCTCTCTCAGCGGATGTGGAAACAAACTTCCTTGATGACATTCAAACCCTCGTATCAGAGATTTCGCTGGCACAAAAAACTTTGGATGTCAGTGCCAGAAATCTCTTAGCAATTCACCCGACTCGCATTCCAAGAATAGGATAATGTGACCTGCTTGACGAACTTGAGTGCGAGGATTTTGGCTTAGAAACTAGATCAATCGCAGATAGATAGCTGGCGAGAGATACTCGAAGTGCATAATGAGACCTGAACTTGCACAAGCGGGCACTCTCATTGCTAAGGAAGACTGTGAGTTCAGACGTAGATAGTGCTAAGCGGTTGTTGGCACCATCCCCCGCTTGGTGGCAATCTCTATTATGGAATCAGGTTCTGGCCATACTATGAAGAATACGTATGGTGGTAAGTGCATCGTTTTCAATTAGGGCCTAATGATCATGAACGTTGGTCAGCTGCTTGCATCCGATTGATCCAGGCAATAAGAAACTAAGCTGAGAAGCTTCCACACTATCTTGGACAGACCTCCACTACAAACCTATCATCGATATAGCTGAACAGAAAACAAAGATTACACCCGGAACCTGCCAAAAGAAGTTTTTCTTCTCGAATAGCGGTGCAAGCCCGAAGTCATTCTACTCTTCGGCCGCGTGTACGAATCTCTCTTTGGACGCGTCACCGTTGACCATTCTATATGTGACATTGATCTTTACACCGTCTTTGATCATTGCGCGGACTGAGCAGTATTTCTCTTGAGAGAGACGGATAGCTCTCTCAACAGCATCTTTCGCGATGTTCCGGCCCGCAAGGACATATTCCAGATTGATTGTCTCGTAGTATCGTGGATCCTCGCCGCGTCTTGTTCCCCGTATGAAGACTTCGAGTTTGTCGAGCGTCTGTCGTTGTTTATCCATTATCCATTGCACGTCCATAGCCGTGCAACCTGCTATCGATACCAAGAAAAGTTCCATGGGGGTGAAGGCCTGTCCCATCTGGTCAGCGGAATTCAATTCAACCTTTCTTCCATCAGTGGTTTCGGCTTCGAATTTCATTCCTTCAATATGCTCCAGTTTCAATGAGACTGATGTACGCTCAGGCATTATGATCACTTCACCATAGAACCGTTTGAAGGCTCGACCTCGTGGGTCTTGCCAAAGTATGTGTTCAGTAGCCAATCCCAGTTTCCGGATAGTGTTCGCCAGTAGAATCGTGCGAAGGCTTTCTTCATCGCGTAACGTATTCGTGAAGGCTGTATCTCCTTAACCGGCGTGTCGTAGGATCCCACAACGAAAGACGCCTTGCCGGAGCCCATCTCGAAGGGGCAATTGATACGGCCGTTGTACTTGTAAAGCTCCTTCTTACCTCGAATCCAAGACACTACGTTATTTGTTGCCACGATAGCCTCAAGGTGTGCCGTAACGCCCGTCTTCGAGACTGGAATGTTCGTAGCATCCCCGATCGCATATGCGTTCTCGTAGCCTTGAATCCTCATACTGTTCTTGTCGGTCGGTATCCACCCATCAGCATCACCGATTCCAGACTTGATGATCACATCAGCCCCACGATGCGGAGGCACCATTATGAGCAGGTCGTAGGATAGAGACTCTCCTTCAAGAGAATAGATCTCGCGCTTGAGTGGATCCACCGATCCCACGTTGAAGAAGGTCACAACCTCGATTCCACGTTTCTGAAAAAGTGGTTCGACGACCTTTGACATCGGCTCAGCGGGGTACGGACGCGGATACGGCGTTAGAAAAGTTATCTTAACCTTTTCCCGTATTCCGCGCTCTCTGAAATGATCGTCCAAGAGGAAGGCAGCTTCATTCGGGGAAGGCGGGCACTTATGTGGAACTCCTGCGATTCCAACGATCACGTGGCCTGCGTCGAAATGCTGGATCGTCTTCCATATCTTGCGGGACTCTTCTGAGCTAGTATGAAAGTTCAGGGAGGCATCCTTCAGTCCCGGAATTGCATCAGGATTCGGAACGCTGCCAGTCGCAATTATCAGATAATCGTAGTCCAGTTTGTCTCCAGACTCCAATATGACGGTCTGTGCTGTGAGATCAATTCTGTCAGCGTCCTCTTCGATGCGCTGCACTTCACGTCGAAGTAGGATGTTCTCATCTCGAGTCATCTCCTTTGGATCTTGATTTCTGAAGGCGACGTTCAAGTAGCCCGGTTGGAATACGTGGGTCCGAGATCCGGAGATCAGGTGTACCTTGACTCGTTCTGAATGGATCTCGTCTCGAAGATTTTTTGCGAGTAGGTTAGCGGCTAGAGTCCCACCCGTGCCGCCGCCAACTACAACAATAGTCGTGGGTTTTTCCATCATGCGGCTCTTACCGGCTATCTTCCTTTCTTGACGACCCGGATCAGGATCCGAACGTGATCCTTCTCATCGATAATTGCCTGGATCTGGTTTCCACTTCGCTTGGCCCAAGCTTGCGTATCGCTCCTTGCGGCAGGATCTGTTGCCAAGAGCTCGATGATGTCTCCGATGTTCGCGTTGCGATACGCTCTGAATAGATCTGTGATCGGGCCGGGACACATGGTACCACGGGAATCCACGACGATGGTCCGTCTTACTTGAGGTTCTGAGGCTGACAATGCCTTTCACCTATACGAAAAGTGTGATCGCATCTTCCGATGCGAGGTCAAGGTATGTGGTTGCGCCGATTATGTCGTTCACTTCAGGAATCAAATCCTCCTTTCTCAGGCCCATCATGTCCATTGAAGGCGAGCACGCGTGGAACTTGACTCCGCTCTCCTTTGCGGTAGCAATCATTTCTAGGATACTCGGCATCCTCATCTTCTGCATCTTCTTCTTGATCATAGATGTGACTAGGCTACTCATTCCGGGCATCATTCCAAGGATGTTCGGCATTGGCAGGGCTGGATTTCCTACGGGCGAGATCTTGAGCGACGCAACAGTTTTCTTCGTTATCATGTTCATTCCCCAGAACGTAAAGTAGAGATGTACCTCCATGCCCATGGCGGCGGCAGTTGTAGCGAGCATCAGCGGTGGATATGCCATGTCGAGGCTGCCTTTCGAACAGATTATGACGAGCTTGTTGCGTTTTTGTTGCTCAACCGGTTTTTCCTTCAAGGCTTGCATCTTGTTTCATCTCCTACTGGCGACCTGATGCCGCCGCCATCCTGACCAGCTTAGAGTCTGCACTCGCTTGATCTAGTACCACTGATTGCATGATGTCGCAGGCGCTGTTGATCCTCTTGTCTGATATCCTGTAGTAGACAGCGTTCCCCACACGCCTCTCGAATACCATCTTCCTAAGGCGCATCAAGGCCAAATGCTGTGAAACATTCGCTTGCCTGAGTCCAGTAGTCGCAGCCAGGTCACCAACGCTCTTCTCTCCACCACGAAGCTCGTGCAAGATCTCAAGACGTTTTGGATTCGACAGGATTTTGCAGATCTCTGACTGCATCTGCAGAACTCTTTGCTTCGTCGGCGACAGCATTCTTTTCGCCGAATATTCGAATTTTCGAATGTTGCTATATCTCCGCCGTGCTTAGTCTCTATACCAGCATTGAGAGTATTGATGACGATGAACTAAGCTTTTGATAGTAGTGGAGGGAAGTGAATCCGGGCTGTTTCAATGGTGGAGGAGTGGATAGACGACCGGATCATCCTCATTACTGGAGCAAGCAGTGGGATAGGAGCTGCATGTGCACGCCTCTTCGCTTCGCATGGTGCCAAGCTCCTTCTGAACGCCCGACGAAAGGAACGCTTGGAAGCTTTGGCGGCAGAGCTCCGTGAAAAGTTTGACACCCAGATTCTCCTATCCCCCTTCGATGTTCGCAATCTGCCCGATGTTAGGAGTGCCCTTGAGAAGCTTCCAAGCGAGTGGGAATCCATCGATGTTCTCATCAACAACGCTGGTCTCGCAAGGGGGTTGGATAAGTTTCATGAGGGGCATATTGAGAACTGGGAGGAGATGATCGACACTAATGTCAAGGGCCTCCTTTATGTGACTCGTTTGATCATTCCGGGCATGCTGAAACGGGGCCGAGGGCACATTGTGAACATAGCTTCTGTTGCGGGAATTCAAACATACCCTAACGGTAATGTTTACTGTGCCTCGAAGGCAGCGGTGCGAGTTCTGTCCGACGGATTGAAACAGGACTTGCTGGGAACACCCATTCGCGTCAGTACGATTAGTCCGGGAATGGTTGAGACGGAATTCTCAATTGTTCGCTTTCGAGGAGATCGGGGACGAGCGGCTCAAGTTTACAAGGGGGTCACACCACTAAGAGGCGAAGATGTGGCCGATGCAATATTCTATTGCATCACAAGGCCTGTCCACGTCAACATAAGTGAAATTGTACTCATGCCAACAGATCAAGCCAGTCCGACGCTAGTCCACCGCCGTCAAAGTTCGTAACCTAGTAGACTTCCAGAATTGTCTATTTGCTGAGAAGTCATGATCATGCTAGCGCAAAGCTTTGACCCACTAGGAATCTCCACATCTCAAAGTCGAGGCAGCGTGTTCGATAAGGAGTAAAAGAAAGAGATGAAACGGTTGTGCTAGACTAGAGAGAAGTTGCGCCTGAGGAAGCGTATGCAGGAATGTTCGAACTTGTTGACGCAAGGAACGTAAAAGACAACGGAACTCCATAGGCCCCCTCGCGATCGCTGTCGCCAGAACTCTGAACGGCATACAAACTGTGTTGGAGAGATACGCAACCCTGAAACTTCAAGACATCGCTGCTTACACGGAGCCGTTGCGGCTCCTAGATTTCACTGCGAGCGGGACAAGATTACTCTGGAAAGGGGGATCGACATAGACACGATGAACGCCCTTAGGAGAGTGGCCCGTGAGGTCGAGATGAGGGAGGCACATGACTTGTTCTTTGGGGGCATCAAAGCTGCAAGTTTCAATCTCACGGGAGAAGGGGGCTATCTGGGTGTTGCGGATCCTCGGCGCAACGGGATTGCCTTGGTATTCTGAGGGCACTCGGTCTGACGAGGCGTGATGTCTGCAGAGATCGGTTGAGCTTCAATCGTAATTGTCAAGCCAAGTCATGATTTCGGCCATTTTGAATGACTAACTTTCAAAATCAGACTGCTGAAGGTTGCGAGTCAATTCGCGGGGCGCTTTGAAGTGGCCCAAACTTTATTAGCCCGGTTCTGGGTGCTTGTTGGGAAAGTTTCGGCAAGGCTCGAATCGAGGGCCAGATGAACCTTTTCTCCGTGGAGAGAATAGCCAGATTGAAGGATACCGATAGGGATAGGTCATACGACATTTTTGCGCATCAGTTTGTTCCCAAGCATGAACTTCTTTCAAGGAAGGATGCTGAACAACTGATGCGCGAATTTCACATCCGACCCCACCAGTTGCCATACGTCAAAGCGAGCGATCCTGCCGCTCGGGCTCTTGGGGCAAAGGTCGGAGACATACTACGAATTGTTCGTAGGAGCCCTACTGCAGGAGAAGTCGCCGTTTACCGTTATGTTGTCGAAGGTTAGTGTTGTTTTATGGCCGTAATATCAGCATCTACTGTGAGCCCACAGGTCTGGGATCTGATCAAACACTTCCTCGAAGAAAAGGGCCTAGTGAGGCAGCATGTTGACTCCTACAATGAATTCATCGAAAGTGGTTTGCAGGCGATTGTTGACGAGACTGGAGAGATTCCGATCGAGATAGAGGATTATCCTCTCAAGATCAAGTTGGGGAAGATCGAGATCGGGACGCCGCGAGTGACCGAAGTGGATGGTTCGGAACGGCAGATCTTCCCGACCGAAGCTAGGATTCGCAACCTAACCTATGCTGCACCTCTACACCTGGAAATGACCCCTGTGATCGGGGAGAGAGAAGGTCAGACGGAGATTGTTTACATCGGCGACTTTCCGGTGATGCTTCGATCCAAAATTTGCCCGATCTCTCGGATGACTCAGGATGAGCTCATAAGCATTGGAGAAGATCCCCTGGACCCTGGCGGCTACTTCACAGTCAACGGTGCTGAGAGAGTCGTTGTTGCGTTGGAAGACTTAGCTGCTAACAGAATTCTCGTTGATAAGGAACAGACCGGTGTTCACCCAACATACAAAGCAAAGATATTCTCAACGACTGTAGGTTTCCGGGCGAGGACGGAGGTCACCCTAAAGACAGACGGCGCGATCTACATCACGATGCCCGGCATCCCCTCCGACATTCCACTAGTAGTCATGATGAAGGCACTGGGTTACGAGGAAGATTCCAAGATAGCTGAGATGATCTCCACGAACGAAACGATTCAAGATCAGCTCGCGCCCACCTTCGAGAAGTCTGTTGGAGTTGTAACTCAGAGAGATGCTCTGTTATATGTTGGCAATAGGTTAGCGCCAGGTCAAGTGGAGGACTACCGTCTCAAGAAAGCCGAGGCATCTGTTGACAGAAACTTCCTACCGCATATTGGTCGAAATCCCGAAGATAGGAAGGAGAAGGCTGCCTTCCTCGCCGAGGTTGGCTGTCGTGTAATCGAACTCAAATTCGGGCTCCGGCAGCCTGACGATAAGGATCATTATGCCAACAAGAGACTCAAACTTGCGGGCGCGCTGCTGGCGGAACTTTTCCGGATATCTTTCAGAAATCTTATTCGCGATCTTAAGTATCAGCTCGAGAGGATAACGATTCGTCGGCACGCAGAGCTTTCGATCAGCAACGCGATACGTCCCGGAATAATCACTGAGCGAATCCAGCATGCAATAGCGACAGGAAACTGGGTCCGCGGCCGCGTTGGGGTCACTCAACTCCTCGATCGAACGAACTTTTCCTCAACGTTGAGCCATCTTCGCAGACTCCAGTCGCCACTAAGCAGAAGCCAACCCAACCTCGAAGCTAGAGATCTCCATCCGACTCACTGGGGAAGGCTTTGTCCCAGTGAGACACCTGAAGGATCAAACTGTGGTCTTGTCAAGAACCTCGCTTTGAGCGCTGTAATCTCCGTAGGCGTTGACTCACGAGACTTCGTATCCAAACTCAGGAGAATGGGCGTCATCGGCGTCGAAGAAGCCGATAGGAAGCTGCGCGAAACCGGTGCAAAGGCCTTCGTTGATGGCTTAATCGCTGGGTATGTTCGAGACACCGACAAGCTAGCGGTCGAACTCATACGCATGCGCAGAAATGGGGAGATAAGCTCAGAGGTGAATGTCGCTTACTCTCCGCCGCAAATGGGAGGCGGGAGACCTGAACTCTACGTCAACTGCGACGAAGGACGTGTTAGAAGACCACTTGTCATAGTCGAGCACGGGAAGCCCCACCTTACACGTGAGCATGTTGAAGCCATCCAGCGTGGAGAGATACGTTGGGAGGACCTAGTTGAACGAGGGATTATCGAGTACTTAGACGCAGATGAGGAGGAGAACGCTCTCGTCGCTGTGACACCAAATCGGATTAATGAGCTGACAACCCATCTTGAGATTGCACCATACACGATTCTGGGAATATGCGCGTCTCTGATTCCATACCCAGAACACAATCAGTCGCCTCGAAACGCCTACGAGTCAGCTATGGCAAAACAGGCGCTTGGCATTTTTAGTGTCAACTACACCAATCGTGTAGACTCACGCGCCCACATTCTCCACTATCCCCAAGTTCCGGTTGTCCGAACCAAGCCGATGGATATCATAAGCTTCGACAACAGACCAGCAGGCCAGAATTGTGTAGTGGCCATTCTATGCTATCAAGGATACAACATGGAAGATGCTATCATAATCAACAAATCATCTGTTGATAGAGGACTCTTTCGATCAACCTTCTACCGGGTCTACGAGGGAGAGTGCCGGCAGTACCTTGGAGGCCTGCGTGATAAGTTCGAGATCCCGGAAGCAGGTATAAGGGGATACAGAGGGGACAGATATTACAGGCTCCTTGAAGAGGACGGCGTGATATCAGTTGAATCTGACGTCACCGGAAACACTGTACTGATCGGAAGAACAAGTCCCCCAAGATTCCTTGAAGAGTACAGAGAGTTCGAGGTAAAGGGTCCGACCAAGAGGGACTCGTCTGTCGGGATGCGCCCATCCGAACAAGGCATCGTCGACGCAGTATTTCTAACGGAATCGATTGAGGGCAACCGGTTAGTCAAGGTACGCGCTCGAGACACACGCGTGCCTGAACTCGGAGACAAGTTCGCCTCCAGACATGGCCAGAAGGGAGTGATCGGACTGCTGATTCCTCACGAGAACATGCCATTCACTGAGCAAGGCATAGTTCCCGACATAATCATCAATCCACACGCAATACCATCAAGGATGACTATCGGGCAATTCGTCGAAGCGATTGCAGGAAAAGTTGCAAGCCTCCGCGGAGAGCCTGTCGATGGCACAGCCTTCAGTAATGAGCGACCCCAGACACTCCGTGACATCCTTCTTGAGTTGGGGTTTGAACATAGCGGAAGAGAAGTCCTCTACAATGGAATTGATGGCAAGAGGCTTGTCGCTGATATTTTCGTAGGAGTCGTCTACTACCAGAAACTCCACCACATGGTATCAGACAAGATGCACGCACGGGCTCGCGGACAAGTACAGATGCTTACCCGGCAACCCACAGAAGGACGGGCGAGAGGCGGGGGACTGAGATTCGGAGAGATGGAAAGGGACTGCCTGATCGGCCACGGCGCATCAGCACTCTTGAGAGATAGACTTCTGGAAGAATCGGACAAGTATACGGCGATGATCTGTGAAACTTGTGGTTTACTGGCATACTACGACGTGAAACAGAACAAGTACATCTGCCGCATAGATGGTGATAAGGCGGCAATCTCCGCAGTCCACCTCTCTTACGCATTCAAACTCCTACTTCAGGAGCTTATGGCGCTTGGAGTGGCGCCTCGTCTGGAAGTATCGGAGCGTGCTTAGAATGGCGATGGTAGCAGAGGAAGCGACGAAGGTCATCGCAAGCATCCACTTCACGTTGCTATCACCCAGCGAGATTCGGAAGCTCTCCTCAGTTGAGATTCAGACGGCTGACACTTATGATGAAGATGGGGTGCCAATTGTTTCGGGATTAATGGACGGACGACTTGGCACTCTTGAACCACGCCAAAAATGCAAGACCTGTGGAAACACAGCCTCAGCATGTCCGGGTCATTTTGGACATATTGAATTGGCTGAACCCGTTGTTCACGTTGCCTTCGCCAAACTCATTCATAAACTCCTCCAAGTGACGTGTCGGAACTGCGGCCGTATTCTTCTTTCAGCCGACAAGATCAAGGCTTACAATGATCGGATGCAAAGGGAGCTCAAGCAACTTAGCGAGATCTCCCCTGCGTTCTACGAAGCCGTAATGAAGGACGCGAAGAAAAGTCAAGAATGCCCGCATTGCGGTGCCCGACAGTATCCGATAGATCATGGAAAGCCAACTGCCTTCCATGAAATGGTGGATGGAGGCGCAGCGAGGCTTAACCCAAGCCAGATTCGAGAGCGACTTGAACGCATTCCAGACGAGGATCTCCGTCTGCTAGGCATGGATCCCGCCGCCGCTAGACCCGAATGGATGATTCTTCAAGTTCTACCTGTACCTGCCGTTACTGTTCGACCTTCCATCACCCTAGAGTCGGGTATTCGTTCGGAAGACGATCTCACCCACAAACTTGTGGACATTATCAGAATCAACCAGAAACTCAGCGAAGCACTCGAATCGGGAGTTCCGGTCAACATAATACAAGAACTCCATGAGCTTCTGCAATATCACGTTACCACATACTTCGATAACGAGGTATCAGGTCTTCCACCGGCACGCCACAGATCGGGCCGTGCACTGAAAACCCTCAGTCAGAGACTTAAGGGGAAAGAAGGCAGATTCAGAGGCAACCTCTCTGGAAAGCGAGTGGATTTCTCAGCTAGGACCGTTATCTCACCTGACCCGAATATTGACATAAACGAGGTTGGTGTTCCCCTCGATGTTGCTCAGCGGCTCACGATCCCCGAGAGAGTCACGCCTTGGAACGTTGATGAGCTGCGAAACCTCATCAGAAACGGCCCTGACCAGTATCCAGGCGCCCTCTATATCGTGAGGCCGGACGGGCGGAGAGTTCGCCTTGAATTCGTTACAGAGCGCGAAAGTCTAGCTGAAGCACTTCAACCCGGATTCATCGTTGAACGGCACATTCGGGATGGAGACATAGTCCTATTCAACAGACAGCCATCCCTCCACCGCATGTCCATAATGGCACACCGCGTCAAGGTTCTACCCTACAAAACATTCAGACTCAATCCATGCGTATGCCCGCCGTACAACGCGGACTTCGACGGGGACGAAATGAATCTCCATGTACCACAAGGCGAGGAGGCTAGAACAGAAGCCAAACTACTCATGCAGGTCCAAGACCAAATCCTGTCACCGCGATATGGAGGACCCATAATAGGCGCCAAGACTGATCTGCTGAGCGCCGCCTACTTGCTTACCAGAAAATCGACATACCTAACCAAAGAAGAAGTCGGAAAGTTGCTGGCTTCGGCCGGATACTTCGGTGAACTTCCACCCCCAGAAATCAAGAGACCAGTCGAACTCTGGAGCGGAAAGCAGATCTTCAGCATCTTTCTGCCACAGGGCTTCAACTTCGTGGCCAGATCCAGTATCGTAACAGGAGAGGATGGCAACACGGTCGTCGTGAAGGATGGGAAGCTCATCCAAGGTGTCGTTGACAAGAACACAATCGGTGCTGAGCGTTCGGAGAGCCTCTTTCACCGCATCGTCAAAGATCACGCATCTGAGACCGGTCGAAACTTCCTGAACAGCCTGGTCAAACTCCTCGACCGGTTCATAACTCTGAGAGGATTCTCGTATGCGATAGACGAGCTGGACATCTCTGACGTTGTTAGAGACAAGATCTCGAAGGCGATCGAGAGGGCCGAAGAGCACGTGCAGGCCCTCATCGACCAATACAAGGAGGGAACGTTGGAGAGACTTCCCGGTCGATCTCTTGAGGAATCGCTTGAGCTTCGCATAATGGACGAGCTCTCGAAGGCACGTGACCAAGCAGGCGAATTTGCGGAGCAACATCTGTCAGCAGAAACCGACAACTCAGGCGTTATCATGACCAAGACGGGAGCCCGTGGTTCAATGCTGAATATCGCTCAAATGGTCGCCAGTGTGGGACAACAATCTATCCGCGGTCAAAGAATCAGACGAGGCTACAGGGACAGAGCTCTCTCATGCTTTCACAAGGGGGACGTAGGTGCAGAAGCTCGGGGTTTCGTCTACTCATCCTACCATGACGGATTGAGCCCAGTCGAGTTCTTCTTCCACGCGATGGGCGGCAGGGAAGGGCTTGTTGACACAGCTGTTCGAACTCAACAGAGCGGTTACATGCAGCGACGCCTCATCAACGCTCTCGAACACATAAGAGTCGAATACGACGGCACCGTTCGCGACTCCAGAGGTGACATCATACAGTTCAGATACGGAGAAGATGGCGTCGACACAGCCAAGAGCGATCACGGGAAGGCTGTGAACACAGACCGACTTGTTGAACGTGTTCAACTAACCATCGAAAAGGGAGCAAAGGCGAGCAAAGCCTACATCGACAAGAAGATTAGCGAAGTTACAGAAGAGCTCACACCAAGCCTAGCCGAGCAGCTGAGAGAGAGCCTAATCAGAGCAAAGCTCGCGCGACGCGGGGTAGACGAGGCAGTAAAGGAGGCGGTAAGGAACTACCGCAAATCCTTGATTGAACCCGGTGAGGCTGCGGGAATAGTTTCGGCTCAATCGATTGGTGAACCCGGGACTCAGATGACGCTGAGAACCTTCCACTTCGCTGGAGTCAGAGAGCAGAACGTCACATTGGGACTCCCGAGGCTGATTGAGATTGTAGACGCACGAAAGATACCATCAACTCCAATGATGGTCGTCTATCTCGACAAGAAGCACCGTGCAAGCCGTGAGAAAGCCCAAGAGGTCGCAACAAGAATAACCCACACAACATTGGGAGACATTGCCTCAAGCATCGAATCGGACATCACTAAGATGCGTATCATCGTCCCGCTGAACACCGAGGCAATGAAGGAAAGAGACGTGTCACTCAAGGAGGTGAAGACGGCGGTAACCCCAGGGGGCTGCAAGGTGGAGGTTGAGAAGAATACGGTTCACATAATGCCGCATGAAATGGATGTTGCCCAGTTCAACAGACTTGTTGCACGCTTGCCGTTGATGCACATCAAGGGCATACCCCAAGTGAAACGTGCCCTCGTAATGGAAGAGAGGACAGGCGATAAGACCGAATGGGTAATCCGAACGGAAGGTTCCAACCTCGCGTTAACCCTTGAAACCGAAGGCGTAGATCCGACGAGAACTATCTCGAACAACATGCATGAGGTATCCGAAGTACTCGGAATCGAAGCCGCCCGGAACGTCATAATCAAAGAGGCCACAGCCGTTCTCGAAGAACAAGGACTCGACGTAGATGTACGCCATGTCATGCTAGTTGCTGACGCAATGACTGCATCCGGTGAAGTGCTCCAAGTCGGCAGACACGGTGTCAGCGGGGAAAAGGCGAGTACCCTAGCAAAAGCAGCCTTCGAGATAACGATTCCAACAATTGTGGACGCGGCCATAAAAGGCACCAGAGACACCCTCCGGGGTGTCGCTGAAAACGTGATCGTTGGACAGCAAGTCCCAATGGGGACAGGCCTCATAGAAGTCTACATGTCCATGCCTGAGAAGGTCAAGAAATAATGCAAACAACAAAAGTTGACGTGAACAAACAGATCCAAATCACAGTCAAGACAGGAAAGGTTTCCTTCGGTGTCAAGGAAGCATTGGACGCTGCAAGATTCGGCAAGGCGAAACTGCTAATGCTCGCATCAAACTGCCCTGAACCCTATAAGACAACAATCATTCGGTATGCAAAGCAGTCCGCTGTTCATACTTACAGTTATCGCGGAACAAGCGTTGATCTGGGCGCAGCCTGCGAGAAACCCTTCGTCGTAGCTGTGCTCACAGTTAAGGAACCAGGCGACTCTGAAATACTGAAACTAGCTGAGAGCTAAGAGATGTCCACCTCCAGAATCAAACTAACGGCCGAAGAAATGCGTTACATCGCACTCTTCGAGAACATTACTGGCGCGACAGCTAACGACTGCATAATCGACAGCGAAGCAGACAGGATAATCTTCGTCGCGAAGCCGGGCGAAATGGGTTTAGCAATAGGGAAGGCCGGAAAGAACATCAACATGCTACGAAAGATGGTCGGCCGACCAGTCGAGGTAGTCGAATTCGCCGGCACCGCTGAAGGACTCATAAGAAATTGCCTAGCACCCGCCAAACTGAGAGAGATACGAGTAACGGAACGACCAGACCGAAAGATCATAGTTGTTGAAGTCGAACCCAAGGACAAGGCTCTGGCCATAGGCAAGAATGGAAGAACGATCGACAAAACGCGCCTTCTTGCGAAGCGATACTATCAGATAGACCACGTACAAATCGCTTGATCGCGGTTCCTATCCGATCTTAGGAAGCCCCAGACAGTCTCTCCATCATGTAGTTGAAGGGAGAGAAAGGAAATACGAACAACCGTTGGACTACGTAAAGCGAATTATGTGAACTGCATCATGATCCATGCGGGCTCTCCTCTTAGTAGATACCAACGGTGATAAAGATTGACAAAGCATTAGTGTGAGATACTAATCCTCCGAATCGCGAGGATTCTGCAATTTGGTCACGGGCGGCTTCAAGGGAGACAGATATGAACCGCTCGCGACAAACGAAGTCTACGATATCCACATGTCGTCTCTTGAGGTCTTGTCAAAAGTAGGCGTTGTCATCAAGGATGAGAAGGCTAAGGAACTCCTCGAT
>Ga0209314_10000055_pt1 | contig 43672 bp, 38 predicted proteins | sample I19B2metaG_FD_184146 | JGI IMG/M metagenome (GOLD analysis project Ga0209314, IMG submission 184146) | Lake sediment bacterial and archeal communities from Gulf of Boni, Indonesia to study Microbial Dark Matter (Phase II) - ​I19B2 metaG... | ecosystem: Environmental > Aquatic > Freshwater >... | reverse complement strand
ATTTTATTGTATAGGGAAGTCCAACCAATGAAAAAATTCCTATGGTGCGCAGATCTACGCCAGTTACTGCCATCCATGCCTGCAGAGTACCGCTGGTTAAGGCTAAAGGAAGCCCTGAGGAAAAACCGAGGAATGTTATGACAGCAATACGAGGGCTGCGGAATACTTGAAGATAAGGAGTAATATCAAATTTTTTGGTTGTATTCATAAATTTAGTAAGGTTCTTCGTATGCCTCTGCGGACTCAGAATGACAAGCCGTTATCATTCTAAAAAGTTAAGTGTAACAGGAAGTCGTCCTTTGAAATCTACCTCTCCTGTTAAACACTTTACTGCAGCCTTTTGGGCCTGCTCTGTTGCTTCATAAGCAGCAATAAGCACATCGGCTTCCTTGAAATAGCGTAAAACATAAGGGCAACCAAAGGAGATGATTATAGAGGTTTTCCCCCCTTTGATGAGCTCAGAAATTCGTTTTCTCTCCATATCATCTATTCCTGAGGTACCTTTCCATGCAGCAATACTTGTAAAGATAGCAAATATTACTATTCGCTCCAAAAATACATTTTCCACCCTCTCCCTTACCCCCTCCCCTTGAGGGAAGGGGATGGTTGAGACATTCTTGAAAAAAGTCTTTAAGGGAGAGGACTCAAAAAATGTATTTTCTCCTGTCAATATTACGGTGACCTTACTTTCATCTGCAATCGGCAATCCTGCTGTATTTTTTAAGAGGGTTACAGACTTATCAGTAATTTGTGATGAAAGTATTTCATGACTCTTATAGTCAACTTCACGTCCTTCAGCATTTGGAATTCTTACTTTTGTCTTTAAAATGCGCCTTACGGCAACATCTATATCTTCTTCGGAAATCATCATTTCCTCAACCGCTACCGTGAGTTCCTTCACTGTTACATCAGCATCCAGAGGATGTAACAATATGTCCACACCAGCTTTTATACATTCGGTGGAAACATGTTCAAAACCTTTCAGTGCCTTCATATTCAGAGCATCCGTGAGTATCAGTCCATGAAAACCGAGCTTCTCTCTCAACAGATCAGTGATTATCCTTTTTGATAGACTTGCTGGTCTTGAATCAATGGCTGGAATACTCAAATGTCCTACCATGATACTTCTGACCCCTGTTTCGATGGCTTCAATAAAAGGCATTATATCTACTTTGAGTAACTCATCGAATGATTTGGTAATAACAGGAAGGGATATATGAGAATCTATAGCTGTATCACCGTGCCCAGGGAAATGCTTGGCACAGCTTATAAGACCTGAATCCTCAAGTTCTCTTATATACCTCAAGCCGAACCATGCCACATCCTCAGGATTATCAGAGAATGCCCTCGTACAGATAATAGGATTATCAGGATTTTGATTAACATCCAGGACCGGGATGAGAGGCATATTTATTCCAACGTCTATTGATTCCTCAGCTATAGCCTTTAGTGCATTTTCAAGAATACCAACATCTTCCGCTCTATCTTTATCGACAGCCGCTGTTATAGCCATCTGGCACGGGAAAAGGGTTGTATCCTGGATCTGTTGCCCTACCCCGCGTTCAACGTCTGAAGCTATGAATAAAGGAATCTCTGAGATGGATTGAATTTTCTTAATAAAATCCTTTATCTCATCTCTTCTCCCACCAAAGATTATAAATCCACCAATGCCTTTTTCAACGAGTTGAAATATCTTTTCCTTATATGCCTGAGAATGGATGTTGTACCCATCAAGCCTGCTGATTATTAATTGGTATAATTTTTTCTCTGATGTAAGTTTAAATGCTTGATCATTGAACATGGGAAAGTTTATCAGATTGCAGTTTATGGGGACAACAATTCGTTTAAATACAAAATTTCTCTCCTTTTACTGTGGAGGGCCAGTGTGTTAAGATTTATCGAGAAAAATACAGATTGAAAATATCTCTTTTTTATAATGAGCTTTATTTGTAAATAGGAATAAAAGGCAGGATATAGTATTTGAGCGGTTTCTTTTGCTGATAGTCCAATGATAATTTTCTAATATAAAGAGGCAAAAGCCTCGGAGGGCGATAGCCCGAGAATGAGCGAAAATACTATATCCTGCTATCATGGAATGAAAGATAACTACAAAGAGAGTTGTCTTGTAACACAGCAACATAAAAGAGGTAAGCATTGCACATAAAAAGATACAGACCTGTATCATTGAAGCGGGTTAAAACCTATTCCATAATCAAAAGAAGAAGCAAGGTTTCGATCCCCGCACTCGCAACTCCACCGGCAAAGGGAGACACCTTTAATAGCTTTATCGATAAGCTACCTCACATCCTTGCTGTTAATGACTTCAAGGACACTGTTAAGGCTATTGTCAGTGCAAGACAGAACAGGAGGCCCGTTATCCTCGGTATGGGTGCCCATCCAATTAAAGTAGGCCTTTCACCTGTTATCATTGACCTCATGAAAAAAGACATCATCACCGCAATAGCAACGAATGGTGCATGTATTATCCATGACTTTGAGCTCTCTTTTATAGGCCATACATCCGAGGATGTTGGGGAAGAACTGCAAAAGGCAACCTTTGGCATGGCGAGGGAAACAGGAAGGTATCTTAACAGGGCAATAAAAGAAGGTGTAAAGAGAGGATACGGGATAGGAAAGTCTGTTGGTGAGTTGATATCCAAGAGCAGATTCAAGTTCAAAGGAAAAAGTATCTTTGCTTCTGCCTATGAGCTTGATCTCCCTGCAACCGTGCATATCGCCATAGGAACAGATATCATCCATATGCATCCTGATGCGGAGGGCTCGACTCTTGGAGAAGGTAGTTTCAGAGATTTCAGGCTCTTCACCTCAGTAGTCTCTGACCTTGATGGTGGAGTATACATCAATCTCGGTTCTGCCGTCATTATGCCGGAGGTATTTTTAAAGGCCCTGACAGTGGCGAGGAATCTTGGCAACAGGGTTGAGAATATAACAACAGTAAATATGGACTTTATCCAGCATTACAGACCGAGAGAAAATGTCCTCAAGAGGCCTACCATACACAAGGGCTTTGCTTATGCCCTTACGGGACACCATGAAATCATGTTCCCCCTCTTAGCAGCAGCGATTATTGAAGAGATGGGGTGAGTGAGAAATCCACCTCACAACCTCTTGTTGTATCTGTCGTTCATTCCAATCAGGATGCAAAGAACGAAGACAGTTGAATAACTGTGTTCTGACTGAGTGCCACAACCCAAAGGCAATTTGAATCCGCTCCATTGGTGTCTTTTTTTATATATTTCAGCCATCACAGCATCTACGACCTCTATCTGCCTTTTACCCATCGCATTTTTACTTCATACTATGTGCTTTAATTGGTAATAATCTGTCACGCCATACTATGTTTCTATCTTTTTGAACTATTAAAAGCCTTCAAAAAAACCTTCATTTATCAAGGAAGAATAATCTGCTATACTTTTCTTATGAAAAACCAGGAGATCGCAAGAATCTTTAATGACATTGCTGATCTGCTCGAAATTAAGGGGGAGAACCCCTTCAGGATTAGGGCTTACAGACGTGCTGCACAGAATATAGAAGGCTTCGCAAGGGATGTTGCAGAAACACCAAAAGATGAACTGATGAAGATCCCTGGAATTGGACAGGATCTTGCAGGCAAGGTTGAAGAATATGTTAAAACAGGAAGGCTCCAGTTCTATGAAGACCTCAAAAAAGAGGTGCCAGCAGGTCTCAGCACCCTCCTCTCCGTACCAAGCCTCGGCCCGAAAACAGCAAAACTTCTTTTCGAAAAATTAAACGTAAAAGATATAGAAACTCTCGAAAGGTTTGCCAGGGAACATAAGCTTATTGGCCTGCCAGGAATTAAGGAAAAGACAGAGGAAAATATACTCAAGGGTATTGAAATGCTGAAGAGGGGGATGGAAAGGCAGCCCTTGGGAAAGGTTCTCCCTATTGCCAATGATATACTCGAGCACCTGAGAAAGAAAGCCCCTGTTAAAAACCTGAGTGTAGCAGGAAGTATCAGGAGGTGGAAGGAGACTATCAAGGACATTGACATATTGGCCACCTCAGAAAATCCCAAAGAGGTAATGAAAGCCTTTGTTCACCTGCCTCATATCAAGGAGATACTTATGCAGGGACCGACAAAATCAAGTGTCATAATACATGAAGGACTGCAGGTTGACCTTCGCGTTGTTGAAGAAGAAAGTTTTGGCGCTGCCCTTGCCTACTTCACGGGTAGCAAGGCTCATAACATACGATTGAGAGAGATGGCTGTGAAATCAGGTCTAAAGATAAATGAATACGGTATATTCAGAGAAAAAGATGACAAGAGACTTGGGGGAAAAGAGGAAGAGGATGTTTACAGGATTCTGGATCTTCCCTATATCCCTCCTGAGTTGAGGGAGGACACAGGCGAAATAGAGGCTGCCCTCTCTGGGAGACTGCCAAAACTCGTGGAGATTGGGGACATCAAAGGTGATCTCCACGTACACAGTAAATGGAGTGATGGAAGCCATGATTTTGAGGAGTTGGTAGCAGAAGCCCGGAAGAGAGGATATCATTACATAGCCATTACTGACCACTCAAAAGGCCTCGGTATCGCACGAGGGCTAACTGCAGAAAGGTTGTTGGAGGAGAAGAAACAGATCGATGCATTCAATAAAAAGTTGAAAGGATTCAGGCTTCTCACTGGCATCGAGGTAGATGTAAGGAGCGACGGCCGATTAGATCTCCCTGATGATGTACTGAAAAAGATGGACATTGTTGTTGCTTCGATCCATTCAGGTTTCAAGCAGAGCAGGGAACAGCTTACAAAGAGATTAGTATCTGCAATGAAAAACCCTTTTGTGTCCATTATTGCCCATCCAACAGGCAGATTAATTGGAGAGAGGGATTCTTATGATATAGACATCAATGAAGTCCTTAAAGTAGCGAAAGAAACTGGTACTGCCATCGAGATAAATGCCTACCCCTTAAGACTCGATTTGAATGATGTACATGCACGGATGGCAAAGGAAAAGGGAATACCCCTGGTAATAGGCACAGATACACATATAATTAGCCACTTCGACTATATGGCTTATGGAGTCTCTATCGCAAGAAGGGGTTGGCTTGAAAAGGAAGACATACTGAATACCTTGAGTCATGATTCTCTCATAAAGATACTAAAGAGAAAAAGCCCCTCGTCATGAATAGAAGCATCTCCGATTTTCCTCACATCAGGGGAGACAAAGTAAGTAAAACTTTTAAGAATAAGGCAAAGAAAAAATTTTTAGTTGTCATTACGAGGTCATTTCGACCGAAGTAATCTGTGTTCTGATTCTGAATGCTAATCAGTCTGATTGTTCAGCACAAAAAATGCTTACCAATTGCAGAAAAGGCTTTATATTAGAGGCATTTTTTGGTTATGGTAAACTATGCAAGACATGGATTTAAAAGGCGTATACGGGAAATGTCACTAAAGAATAAGACTGTTATCATTAGTGGCGCTACTAGAGGAATAGGGCGGGCTATTGCTATCGAATTAGCCAGGGGAGGTGCGAATATTAGTTTTAATTTCTTAAAAAGTAATGAAGATGCAGAGGATTTGGAAAAAGAAATAAAATATTTTGATGTTAACGTTAAATCATTTCAGGTGGATATTAGAGACTATGATGCTGTAAAATCCTGGGTTGATAATACTAAAGAATTATTTGGTGGCATAGATATTGTGGTTAATAATGCCGGAGTAATTAAAGATAAAGCACTTGCCCTTATGGAACTTAATGATTGGCATGAAGTAATTAATACTAATTTAGATGGAACATTCAATCTTACCAAAGCCGCGATCATAACATTTATAAAACAGAAAAGTGGCGTTATCGTAAATATTACCTCAGTAAGCGGAATTGCAGGTATGCCACGACAGACCAATTATGCTGCCTCTAAAGCAGGGATAATTGGGTTTACTAAATCGCTTGCTAAAGAAGTTGCATCCTATAATATCAGAGTTAATGCAGTTGCTCCTGGTTTTATCGAGACGGATATGCTTAAAGATTTAAAAGAAGAATATAAGAGTCAGATAATAAAACAGATACCATTAGGAAGGTTAGGGAGCCCGGAAGAAGTGGCAAAGGTGGTGAAATTTTTAGTCAGCGATGAGGCAAGCTATATTACAGGTCAGACAATAGTTATAGATGGTGGAATGAGTTAACCCCGTGAGATATTATTTATGATTTATACATATGTTTCACAGAGCCTAAAAGATAATAAATGGTATACAGGTTCGACTCGTGACCTCAGGAGGCGGTTTAAAGAACATAATAATGGTGATGTCCAATCTACTAAAAATAGAAAGCCATTTAAAATTATATATTTCGAAGCTTGTTTAAATGCACGATGCAAGAATGAGAGAGAAGTATCTGAAGACAGCCTGGGGTAAAAGATATCTCAAGAATCGTCTTAAGAATTATCTCACGGGTTCACCCCGTGAGATAAATAAAGGGTCAAAATAGGTTGGCACTAAATTTAAATATCTCACGGGGTAAATGAGTAAAAAACGAATAGTAACAACGGGCATAGGAGTAATTGCTCCAAATGGTATTGGAAAGGAACAATTCTGGACAGCTTTGAAGGAAGGCCGGTCCGGGATTAAGCCAATCAATCGGTTTGATACAAGCGAGTTTAAGTGTAAGTTGGGTGGTGAAATTAATAATTTTAAACCCACGGATTTTTTAGGCTTGAAAGGTTTAAAAAGCCTTGACAGAACTGCAAGGCTATTGTGTTCTGCTGCAAAATTAGCAATAGAGGATGCAAAATTAACAATTAACTATAAAAATACAGATGACATAGGTGTCTGCACAGGAACTACCTTGTCTTCCCTTTGGAATTTTGCTGAATTTGAAAAAGGAGCAATAAAGGAAGGCCCTCTTTTCACTGATGCTGCTCTTTTTCCTGGAACAGTGGTAAATGCTGCTTCAAGTCAGGTCTCAATTCGCTTTAATATCCAAGGATTCAATACAACCATTTCTACAGGTTATACATCAAGCTTAGACGCATTAAAGTACGCAGTAGATTTTATCAAATTGGGACGAATTAAAGCAGTTCTGGTAGGAGCTGTGGAGAGTTTTGCTTTGATAAATTTTATTGGATTTTACAGGTTAGGTTTTTTTGCCGGTATCAAAGGTGAAGAATTATCCTGCCCTTTTGATAAAAGAAGAAATGGAATCATATTAGGTGAAGGAGCAGCGGTTATAGTGATAGAAGATGAGGAATATGCTAAAAGAAGAAAGGCAAATATTTATGCTGAGATTAAAGGCATAGGCAATTGTTTTGATGCCTATAAAATGGGTAAATATAATCCGGAAGCAGATGGATTAAGAGAAAGTATGAAGAAAGCAGTTAGAGATTCTGGATTGAGGATTACAGATATAGATTATATAAGTGCTTCGGCAAATTCTGTACCTGAACAGGACAGATTAGAGACAAAGGCGATAAAGGATGTTTTTGGCAAGTTTGCTTTCAATATCCCTGTGAGCTCTATTAAATCAATGATAGGAGAGCCTTTTAGTGCAGGTGGTCTACTTCAGATTGCTGCTTCTATAGGCAGTATAGTTAATAATTTTATACCGCCAACAATTAATTATAAGGTAAAAGACAATGATTGCGACCTTGATTATGTGGTCAACAAATCACGGATAGCGAGAATAAACAATGTATTAATTAACAATTTTGGTCCCGGTGGAAGCAATGCGTCATCAATTATATCCAGATATCAATGAGAAGGAGGGTACATGCCTGATAACTTCGAAGAAGAAGTAAAGAAAATAATTGCAGATATTACTGAGGTTCCTGTGGAAAAACTTACGCTTGATGCAGACTTTTTTAGAGATTTGGGGATAGATTCATTAAAGGCAATTGAGATAGTGGCTGCTTTTGAGAAGAAGTATCGGATTATTATACCCGAAAAAGATATCCCAAATATCAGGAATCTAAGACTGATAATGGAATATACCAAGCACTTGAAGGACGTGAGATAGGTAATTATCTCATGTTCTAAAAAAGGCTCATATATGAACTGGGATAAAGAAAAAATTGAATCTATTTTACTTCATAGAGAGCCTTTTCTTTTTATTGATGAGGTAATCGAAGTTGATGGTACCCAAAAAATTGTGGCTGTCAAAAATATCAAAAACAATGAAAGTTTTTTTGAGGGGCATTTCCCCGGCAGACCTATAATGCCGGGTGTTTTAATAATAGAAGCAATGGCACAGGCTTCAATAATTCTTTATTCTGTTGATAAGCCGGAAATAGCCAAAGCGCTCCCCGATTATTATTTAGGCAAGGTAAAGGCGGAGTTCTTGGCTCCGGTATATCCCGGTAATAAAATGATTATAGAACCAGAGAAAGTAAAGTTTCTGGATTATGCTGCAATAACAGATGTTATAGCGAGAGTGAGTAACAAAATCGTGGCAAAAGCAAATCTTGTATTTAGCATTAAACCCCGTGAGATATTGTGATGATTTATACATATGTTCTGAAAGTTTAAAAGATGACAAATGGTATACTGGCTCAACCCGGAATCTTAAGAGACGCATTGAAGAACATAATAATGGCAGGACTCAATCTACTAAAAATAGGGTACCATTTGAAATTATATATTACGAAGCTTGCTTAAATGAACATGATGCAAGAATAAGAGAGAAATATTTGAAAACAGCATGGGGCAAAAGGTATCTAAAGAATCGGCTTAAAAATTATCTCACGGGGTAAAATGAATAAACGCAGAGTTGTAGTTACAGGGTTAGGAGTAGTTTCATCTGTAGGGATTGGCAAAGATGAGTTCTGGAAGGCCATAATAAATGGCAAATCAGGTATAAGTAGAGTTACTTCATTTGACACCAAAGAATTCAGGTGTCATTATGCTGGTGAGATAAAGAATTTTATTCCTGAAGATTTTATTGCCAAAAGAAAAATCCAATTCTTGGGTCGCACATCCCAATTGGCTATAGCCGCTGCATCTCTGGCTTTAAAAGATTCCAGATTATCTTTGAGAAACATCGGTAAAGAAAGAGCTGGTGTTTTTATTGGGACTACAATGGGTGAGAGACCATTGGAGGAATCCATTGATGCCTGGATTAAGGAAGGGTCTGATAAGATTAACAAAACAAAAATATTGCAGTCTTCGCCGAATAATTTATCTGCTAATATCGCTAATTACTTTAAACTACTGGGACCAAATTATCTTATTCCCACAGCCTGTGCTGCTGGTAACTATGCCATAGGTTACGGGTTTGATTTAATAAAAAAAGGAGATATAGATTATGCTGTTGTAGGGGGTGCTGATTCGTTCTCTAAAGTTGCATTTTGTGGCTTCCATCGCCTCTATGCAATGGCTCATGAGAAATGTCAGCCCTTTGATAAAAATAGGAGGGGAATGCTCGTTGGAGAAGGAGCCGGAATTCTTGTCTTAGAGCCGATAGAGTTTGCTTTAAGAAGAAAATCGAACATCTACGCAGAGATATTAGGCTATGGCATTAGTTGTGATGCTTACCATATGACTGCCTCCCATGTAGAGGGTGTTGAGAAAGTAATACGGAAAGCCTTAAAAGAAGCGGATATTCAGAAAGAAGAGGTTGATTATATAAACGCTCATGGAACCGGTACGCAAAGCAACGATAAAACTGAATGTGCCGCAATTAAAAATCTTTTTAAAGAACGAAGTAAAACAATTCCTGTTAGTTCAATAAAATCTATGCTTGGCCACACTATGGGCGCTGCATCTGCTATTGAGGCATTAGCCTGCTGTCTTACTGTGAAAGAAAACATCATCCCTCCAACTATAAATTTTGAGACCCCTGACCCAGAATGTGACATAGATTGTGTTCCTAATAGAGCAAAAGTAAAGAAAGTGAATATTGCATTAAATAATGGTTTCGCTTTTGGTGGTAATAATTCTTGTCTGGTAGTCAAAAATGGGGGGAATAAATGATGCAAGAAAAAAGAGTGGTGGTAACAGGGATAGGACCTTTGACTTCTATTGGGATAGGTAAAGATTCTCTATGGAGCGCTCTTGTTGAGGGAAAAACAAATATCAAACTAGAAGAGTGGTTTGTTGATGGTGAATTATGGGAAAGATTTTATTTGCACAAAATAGATAACTTTGATATTGAAAAATTCAATATAGATAAGAACACATTACAAGAGATTAAGGATTGGAAAGATGGAGAGGATATAATAGATTTGTATTATCTTTTAGCTGCAGTAAAGTTAGCTTTGGAGGATAGTAAATTAGAATATAATCCTGAAGATAATGATATAGGGTGTGTAGTTACCCATGAGAATGCCGGTTTAGAGCAGTATATTTCTAAATGTATTGATGTTTCTTTTGCGAAGATTAAGAAGAAATCTGACCCAATCACAAAGAGACAATTTTCTGAAAAATACCATTATGCAACAGTCAAGAGTGCGTACGATTTGCAAACTTTTATGGTTATGTTTCACATCCTAAGAACATTTAAAATTCACGGGTATTCTCTATTTGTAAACAATGCTTGTTCTTCAGGGCTTTATGCTTTAGAAGTTGCCAGCCAAATAATTAAAACCGGCCGAAGTTCGGCGGTAATTGTCGCCTCAGCGGATTATCCACGGATATATAAGTATCTATGGTTTAAAGACTTAAATATGTATGCTGAAGATGGCAGAATAAAGCCATTTAGTAAAAAATCAAATGGGATTGTTTTTGGAGATGGAGGATGTGGTCTTGTAATGGAAGATTGGGAGCACGCAGTCAAAAGAAAAGCGAAAATTTACGCTGAATATTTAGGCGGGGGTTTCTCTCAAGAAGGATGGAAGGTAATTTATCCAAAGGTGGGAGATGATTTCTACCAAAGAGCGATAAGAGAAGCGATAAGGTTTAGCAAGATTGATAAAAAAGAAATTGATTTAGTGTGTGCTCATGGAGTGGGTAATGCCGTTATTGATAGATACGAAGCAAAAGCAATTACAGATATTTTTGGAACAAACCCTAAAAGACCCTTAGTTACTACATTTAAACCTTACATTGGGCATAATTTAGGGGGGAGCAATTTGTTAGAGACAGCTATACTTTTGCTTTGTTTAGAAAGTAATTTAGTATTGCCTGTCTTGAATGTTGAGGAAACTCATCCTAAAATGGAAATGGACGTGGCAAAAGAAAAAGTCAAATTGGAGTTAAAAACAGTGCTAAAAATATGTTGCGCTTTTGCCGGTTATAACGCTGCAGTAGTTTTTAGGAAAATATAGAGTAAAAATATGAATCCGAATTTTTTATATTCACTATTAGGGTTGATATTAGGCTTAACATGTTCAGGAGTAGCAGTTATATTAGCGATATACAGGAAAAGAAAAATCCATATTGTTTGGTTGTTTTTTAATGTAGCGGTAGCTATCTGGGGGTTTGGCGCTTTTTTAATTGGGAGGGCAACTACTCCTTTGGAAGGAATAATTGCCTGGAGATTATCTCATATAGGGGTAATATTCATTGCTGTCCTTTTTTTTCACACCGCTGTTGTATTTTGCGACAGGGAAAAAGAATTAAAAAAAATGCTCCTCTTCGCATACTTGCAAGGCATCTTCTTTTTATTTCTTAATGCAACTTCTCTCTTCATATCAAAGACAAGAGTTATCTTTAACTTCCTTTATTATAACCACGCAACTGGCTTATTTTATCCCATTTTTTTCTTTATTTGGATTAGTTTAGTTGTTTGGGGGCATGTTGAATTAGTCGTGCATTATAGAAAGACCTCTGGAATCAAAAGGAATCAAATACTTTATTTTTTTGTAGGAACGTTCTCGGGGTTTTTAGGAGGCACTACCAATTTCTTCCCTATGTTTAAAATTGATATCTACCCTTTTGGTAATCTCACTATCCCTATATACTGTATTATTGTTACTTATGCCATCCTCCGTTATCGCCTTATGGACATAAATATTATAGTCAAAAAAACAGCGGTCTATTCCCTTTCTGCCGGGATTTTGACCAGCTTTTTTATCATACTTATTCTTGCCATGACTAAATATTTATCTAATCTGGCTGGTATAACTTCTTTTACAGTTATTGCTATTGCTGCCCTTATAATTGCATTTCTTTTCAATCCTATTAGAAACAGGGTCCAAACAATTATTGACAAAATCTTTTATAAAAGGACATACGACTATTACGCCACTATACAGAAAGTAAGCCATGAGCTTGCTTCAACTTTTAATCTTAGGAAAATATACAGTTCCGTTGGAGATACAATTTTCTCAACTCTTGGCTTAAAAAACATTTATTTGCTCTCTATTGTTTCGGGTGAAAGTTATAGAATTGTCTATTTTACAGCATATGGAAAAGATAATGTAATGAAAGACGAAAAAGCAATGAACATAGACAGAGACTCTGCTTTCAGGGCACACAACACAGAATACAGAATACAAGCAAGTGATGGAACAATAAACGGGACATCAGAGATAGTTAAACTCCTCAGGACATTTAATAATGTTGTTATAAGAGAGGAGCTGCCGCAGATTCATAAAATAAGCCAGGAAGTAGTAGATAAAGTTAATACCGACCTTAAGCCTTTTAATGGTGAAGTAGTAGTTCCAGTATTTATCGATGGTAAATTAGAACTCTTAATGGTTCTTGGAGAGAAGCAATCAGCAGATATATTCTCTGATGAAGACATCAGATTGCTTAATACTATATCTAACCAGGCGGCAATTGCCATAAAAAATGCCAGACTCTATGAAGAGAAGGTTTACTCAGAGAGGCTTGCATCAATAGGTATGATATCTGCCACCTTCGCACACGAGATAAAAAACCCCCTCACCTCTATAAAGACATTTGCCCAATTGCTACCCGAAAGGTTCTCTGATAGAGATTTCAGGGAAAACTTCTCAAAGATTGTTATAGATAGTGTAAACCGTATAGACGGTCTTATTTCAGAATTTCTAAATCTTTCGTCAGGGAGGACATCTGGCAGAATGAGCACTGTAAATATAACCGGGCTTATAGACCAGATTATTGATGAGGTAAAGGCAAACCTTGAACTTAGAAGGAAAAAGATCAATATTGAAAAGGATTATAAAAACATTAAGGTCGACGTATTGGGAGATGAAAAAAGGCTAAGACAGGCATTTATTAATATAATAATGAATGGTTGTCAGGCTATTCCTGACAATCGGGATGACGGAGTAATAAAGGTTAGTATTAACCCAAATGGAGAGAATGTTGACATGTCAATTTCAGACAATGGGGACGGAATATCTACTGAGGATGTACACAGGATATTTGAGCCTTTTTTTTCGACAAAGACAATAGGCGCAGGGCTTGGTCTTGCCATAACTAAAAAGATTGTTGAAGACCACTGTGGTAAAATAGTAGTGGATAGTGAATTTAAAAAAGGAACTACTTTTAAGATAACACTGCCTATTAAGAAAATGGAAGCGAGAGATGGAAATCTTAGCATTACTTAGTGATAGAGATGATGTAATTATTCCTGAGGTAAAGACAGCCCTTAAGGGCTATACCATATACCCCCTCAAGACTTTAGAGGAGTTTGAGGATCTTCACACCAATTTCCTGATTAACCTACTTCTTATAGATACAGTCTCATATAAGATATCCAGGTTAGAGGAGCTATTAAATAAGCTCGACAATGACACGGTTATCCTTATTACACCCGAGAGACTTAACGATTTCACTATGGAGAATATGCCCCCGAGTATTTATGGTTGTGTAGAGGCTCGGTCTATACATAGCGAGCTTCCCATCATAGTTAAGCGCGGCCTCGATAAGCAAAGGCTAAAGAAAGTGACAGGCCTCCTTGAAAAATCAAGAAATGATGCCCCTGTACATGGTACATACGATCTGCGGACTCCTGTCAGCTCCTTTTATGGCCAGGAAGGTCTTGGGTCGTTTGCATCCGGGAGATTCCTACAAGTATTGATTAATTTTGCTAAGTTGCTGACTGTAAGTTTTGATATGAGAAAGCTCTTTAATCACTTTATGGATTCGGTTATGGGTATTAGCCGTGTAAGTAAGATGTCAGTTATGCTCAGGGATAAAGAAGGATTTCATGTTAAAACACACTATGGGCTTGACCCATATATTGCTGAGAATCTCAGGTTAAGAAAGGACAGTGCGCTTGTGACATGGCTTGCAAAGACAGGCAGGATACTACGTAAACCGCTTAATCTTACTGACACGGCCTCTCTGAATATAAAGTCAGAAATGGAACTTCTGGAGTGTACATTTTCATTCCCCATGACACCTAAAGGAAAACTGATAGGCATCTTTAACATAGGCAATAAGATCACGGAAGAACCATTTTACAGGGAGGAGCTTGAGATAATCTATGTGCTTTGCAATTACCTCGCTGCAGCAGTGAAGGATATAGATTTATACCATCAGATACTCTACCAGAAAGAATTTACAAAGAATATCCTTTCCAGCATGCCCAGCGGCGTGATTGTAATTGACAAGGATGAAAGGATCACGATTTTTAACCAGCGGGCATCTGAGATTTTGAATCTAAATCCCTCAGAGATGGTAGATCACGATTTAAGGGAACTACCTTCTCCATTGGGAGACATACTATATGAGACTATGGTTAGAGATACCTCGTATAAACGTCACGAGGCGGAGATTCTCCAGGAAAAACTGCCCATCGGGATAAACAGCTGCAGGTTGCTCGATGAAGATCGGATCCCTATCGGCGCAGGAATTGTCTTCACTGATCTTTCTGATTCTAAAAGACTTGAGGAACAGAAAAGAAGCACGGAGAAGCTTCTGGCTATGAATGACCTCATGGCAAAGCTTGCCGATGAGGTAAGAAACCCTATGACATCAATATATACTTATACACAGCTAATGAATGAAAAGTTTAAGAATGAGGAACTTAATAATTTTTATGCAACAGTTGTTTTTCAGTCAATTCATAAGATTGACAGCCTTATTGATAAACTCATAATTTTCTCGAGTAAGGCCGAGTATAACCTTAATAAAGAAAACGTGAACCTTATTATTGATGAATCCGCAGATTATATAGTGAAGAACATACCCTCGTCACATAGGTTTTTAAAACAAAACCTCGATAAATCTGTATTTATTAACGCTGATAAAAAACTCCTCGCAAAGGCTATCTATTATCTGGTTTCCAGCGCTGTTGAAAGGACACCTGGGGGCGCTTTTATCACTCTCAGTGCGGTGTCGATAGATAGTAGTCCTTATGTGGAGATATTAATAAAATATAGTGGCAAAGAGTTAACGGATAAAGAAAGAGATGACCTGCTTAAACCGCTTCTGAATATTGATACCCTTGGAACTGAGCTAAATATTCCAATCAGCCATAAGATCATTGAGGGGCATGGCGGAAGCCTCAGTATAAAAAGTGAGAACGGGAGTAACAGCTTTATAATTAAACTCCTCACTGTAGACGTATCAAAAACTGTGGTTCCAATAGAAAATGAATAACAAAGAAAAAATCCTCATAATAGATGATGAATTAATGGCGAGATATGCTGTTCAGCAGGTTTTAAAGGGTAGATATACTGTTTTTATGGCAGATGGAGGGAAAGAAGGGCTTGATCTTATGGCCCAAAATCCTGTGGATCTGGTAGTTCTTGATATAAAGATGCAGGACATGGATGGAGTAACGGTACTGAAGGAGATTAAAAAAAGATATCCTGATACAGAGGTTATACTTCTGACCGCATACGCCGGTCTTGAAACAGCGCAGAGCGCATTACGCCTCGGTGCCTTAGATTACCTTACGAAGCCTTTTGATAAGGATGATGTAATAAATGTGGTCGAACGTGGACTTCAGAAAAGACGCGACTCGGAAAGAACAAGGTTAGAACATGAAGATCTTTTACGCACTAAAGAATCCCTTGTAAAGGAGGTAGAAACTGCAAGGCAGAATCTAATGCTATATTATGAGGGGACCATAAAGGCACTTATTCGTGCAATAGACGCAAAGGACCGTTATACATTTGACCACTCCGAACATGTGGCAAAACTGTCCTCAACAATAGCAGATGGCATTGGATTTTCAAAGATTATGAAAGATAAGCTCGGGCATGCGGCCATCATGCATGATATTGGAAAGATAGGAGTAAACGAACAGATATTAAGAAAGAAGGATTTACTCAGTAGAGAAGAACATGCAGAAATGAGAAAACATCCGGAGATAGGTGCAAGGATTGTTAAAGCGGTGCCTTTCCTTGAAGACACAGTCGAAGTGATTCTTTACCATCACGAGAGATTTGATGGTACAGGATATCCTGAAAGACTTAAAGGAAACAAGATACCACTTCCAGCAAGAATAGTTGCAATCGCAGACACTATAGATGCAATGATGCGTGATAGGCCTTATAGAAAGGCCCTTTCTCAAAGTCAGATCATTGATGAACTGATAAAAGGGGCAGGTACCCAGTTTGACCCTGAGATTGTAAGACTGATAACTGACAATACGATTAAGCTACTTTAATCCACCTGCATATTCAAGGGTAGTTGAGTCTAACGGACTTTTGGAAAGTTGGGTAAACCCAGCATTTTAAAAATTAATACTTTAACCCGTTGAACCCCGCCTTCAGCACAAATGGAGAGAAAAAACATATCTTCATATGGTTGGTTTCAGCCTGACCTATGCGTTTTGATCACTGTAAACAACGGTTCTGTCTTTTCCCATGGACTTTGCTTTATAAAGGGCTATGTCCGCATGTTTTATCAGCTCATCGATGCTTTTGCCGTTATGAGGGAAGGAGGTTATGCCCATGCTCACGGTTATGGTAGAACGAGGAAATTTTTCCCATTTGTACATAGAAGACTCCCTGATGCTTTTCCTTATCCTTTCTGCAACCAAAAATGCCTCCTCTTTATTTGTCTGTGGCATGAGAATGGCAAATTCTTCTCCTCCAAATCTGGATAAGATATCATTTACCCTTATACACCTCCGGGCTATGCGGGCAAGTTCCTTCAAAACACTATCCCCTGCAAGATGTCCTTCTGTATCATTGAAAAGCTTGAAATCATCTATGTCAAATATCGCCAGAGAAAAGATGGTGTCATAACGTTCTGAGCGATGTATTTCCTCTATAAACCGCTGCCGGAGAAACCGTCTGTTAAAGATCCCGGTGAGAGGGTCGGTGATAGAGAGTTCCTTCATCTGCTCAACGAGATTATAATAATTGAATATCTTCAAGGTGATCGAAGCAGAGGATGCAAAACGGTTAATCAAATTGAGATCACTCTCTGTAAACCTCTCTCCTGTTATTTTGTCCGAGATATTGAGAATGCCTATCGTCTCAGAACCAAATATGAGCGGCACACTCATAAAAGAACCTGTTCTATAACGGCTTTTAGGCTTGATATCCAGTAGTTCCATCTCTTCAAAATCCCTTATAAAAAGGGGCTTGCCATCCCTGAATACTTTCCCTGCAATCCCCTCCCCTCTCTTTATCCTTGTGTCCTGCACAAGCAACCTGTTAATACCCTTTACGACCTTTATTACAAGGCTATCACCCTCAAATAACATAAGAGAGCCCTTTTCTGCCTTAAGAAGCTTTGTAGCTGTATCCAGAATTGCTTCGTGAAGGGCTTCAGGATTGTGAAGTTGGAGGGTTAATTTTGTTGATGCTATGTTCAATATTTCCATATCATCAATACATTTATCGTATGCATTTTGAAGAGTGAGGTTTTTAAGGACAAGAGACACAAGTTTGCAGAACTCTAAAATACTAAGGGATTCTTCCGCTGAGATGACAGAATTATATATGACTACCAAGCCATACGTGCTGCTATTGTGCGAGAGCGGAAAAATATACATCGATGTTATAGTGCCCGGGAAACCGAATCTCAGGATTTCCACGACATCATTTATGTATACTGGCTTACAACCTTCTATGGATTGAGAAATCATGGGGTTGCGATTTTCAAGGCAGAGAAACTTCACATCACTTCGTAGCCTTCCTGAAGACATCAAGGTCTTAAAGACGTCCTTTTCTTTAACCATGATCGAAACTGTTTCCACGTTGAAGAGAAACAGGATTACATCAAGGATCAATGAATAGACCTCTTCCGTTGTAACAGGCAATTGAATGCTAAACACGACATCGATTAACGTTTTAGACCACCTGTAGCCCTTGTAGTTTAAATTCTTCTCATAACTGCACTGTAAAAAAGTCTCGAATAGAGGTTTAATCTGTGCTGCCATTTTCTCAACTGTTTGAAAATCTTTCATCTTAACTGCCTTTAGCCACAATTCAAGGTGAGATGGTAAAAGGCCCAGACGCTCCCCATGTTTGATCAAAAAATCTTCGAATTCAGTTCTTGAAGGATAGAATGCATTGCTGACAAAAACGAGTTTAAGGTCGTCGACGCCCGCAGACATAAAAAGGTGGTACTCGCTGGCAGGACCCTTGTGCAGGAAGGGATCCCTTCTCATGGCTGCCTTTTCTATCCCATCACGAATAAACTCTTCGAATTCCTTTTTAATATAAGATTTTATTTGGACAGTCAATTTATCTTCACTTTTCGGTGGGATCAACAAAACACCATTGCAGTCATAGATGGCAAAGGATAGGTCGGTTATTTCCGAGACTGAATCCCGTACTAATGACAATAATTGGACATCAAAAAATCCCGGATTTACAGACATTCCCTCAATCTCATATCCAAAATTCGTGAGACTCCTCAAGCTATGAAATTTCAGACACCTAATTCAAATGATTGTTTTGGAATTCTCTCTATCCCCGATATAATTCATTGAACAGACAAATTCCAATGTGATTAAGCTATGCGTCAGAGCTAACTCTGTTTAGCTCGTTACCCCTGTCAATCTCTTTATCTCTTGTAATCTGTCATATGTTTCTTTATTCAACTTCTTGATCGCTTCCAATCTCTCGCCCATTTCCATGAGAAGATAACTGACTGAGGTGTTCTTTACCTCTCCTAATAAACCATGTTTTGCAACAACATTAAACACATCAAAAAAGGTTTCTACACAGGCTATGTGCTTGTTGATCTCATTATACCTATCCATGTCTTCCATTCTTTCCTCCTTCTTTTCAATAATATTTTTGATTATCTCACTTATAATGTCGTCGGATTATTTTTTGGATTGGATAAATTAATTTACTTTTACTACCAATCAAAAATCAAGATATTTTATATCTCTCCCTTAAGTTTAAGGTCCTTAGAGTCCAATGGAATAACATAGAAGGCTAATTGGCAGGACACCGAAAAAGAGTTTGCGAGAGGTCATGGTGATGCTTATCACAGAAAAAGGGAGGCCTAAATGAAAAAATCTATTGGACAAACGTAAGAAAATCTGTGATAATTTCAAGTGAGATAAGATGAAAAGGGAAATACTCATTTACGAAGATGACAAAGAAGTCCTGAAATTCCTGAAGTCCTTCTTTAGAGGAAGGAATGATTATACAGCCTGCTTTATCAATAAAACCGATAAAGAGGGCTTAAGGAAGGAATTGGAGAGGAAAAAACCTGCTGCCCTTATCATTGGTAGCCCCAATGCTCTTGACGATATAAAGCCTTTAGAGTTTGAATTTCCTGTCATAGCCCTTGTAACATCCGGTAACGCCGTTAACGGGATTCGCTCTGTGGTCAAATCGGGCGTGGAGTATTATTTACTTGCTCCCTTCTATAAGGAAGACCTTGAAGACAGGCTAAGGGTTGCGATAAAGAGAAAGAGTTGGATAGAGACCCTTCATAAGGAAAATAAAGATCTTGAGGCCATGATCGAACTTACACACTTTATTACATCAACCCTCGACCCGAGAAAGGCACTCTATCTCGTGGTAAAGAAATTATCAGAGATAATAAAAGTAACGAGATGTTCGATGATCAGCATAGATGCCAAGGATAAGAGATATGCAAATGTTGTTTCAACCTTTGAAGATCCTAACATTACAAACATCAGGCTTGACCTCCAGAAATATCCTGAGATAAGGAAAGCCTTATCCCTCAAAAGATCAGTACTGGTAAAAGATGCACTGACAGATCCCATGATGAATGAGGTAAAGGATATCATAGAACCTATGGGCATTCGTTCTATTATGGTGCTACCAGTAATATTCCATGATGAGGTAATAGGTACTTTACTGCTGAATATAGCAAAGGCAGAACGAACCTTTACAGAAAGAGAGAGAAAGCTCTGTGCTGCTATTGCCAGCGCATCGGCAAATACCCTTTATAATGCCTTTCTCTATGATAAAATTGAGAGAGAAAAGAGAGACCTCGAAAGGCTTGCGATAACTGACTACCTGACAGGAGTCTACAATGTGAGGTATTTCTACAACAGACTTGAAGAGGAATTCAGCAGGGCTGAAAGACACAGAATCCCTTTATGTTGCATGATGTTCGATATCGACAATTTTAAACATATCAATGATACGTATGGTCACAGAGTGGGAGATATCATCCTCAGAGAACTTGCACAGCTCGTGAGAGAACATACGAGGAAATCTGATGTCTTTGCACGATATGGTGGTGAAGAGTTCATAATGCTCCTGCCTCAGACATCTTTAACAGGATCTTTAGCAGAGGCAGAGCGGTTGAGTAAAATAGTAAAGAAATATCAGTTTTATGCCCTCAAGAATGGGGAAAAAATTACCGTGAGTGTGGGAATAGCCTGCAGTTCTGATACAAGGATTAAAAACCCTGATAACCTCATTACTTTTGCTGACGACGCCCTCTTTACTGCTAAGAAAAAGGGGCGGGATCAGATTGCTATATATCCCTCCTTATAAAGAAAATTCATCTCGGATTCACTTAATAATGTAATAGGGGTCAAGGATTCGAGGGTTGTGGGTTCAAGTTTTTTAATAAAGTATTCACTTGAATCCTTGACCCCATGAATCCTTTTTTGCAATCTTTGAGAGGAAAACCATAAATAATACTAGGTTCGCATCACGTTTCTCCCATTCTATCTGTTAAAATAAATTGTGGATATCATTACCTCCCACATAAATGCTGACTTTGATTCTCTTGCATCAATGGTGGCTGCCAATAAGTTGTATCCTGAAGCAAAGATGGTCTTTCCAGGTTCACAGGAAAAGAAACTGAGAGACTTCATGGAGACCTTTCACCCAGTAGAGATAAAGCGGATTAAAGACATTGACCTTTCAAAAGTTACAAGGCTCATCATCGTTGACACAAAAATACCAAGTAGGATAGGACCTTTTGCTGAACTACTTTCTCAAAAAGGGATAAAGATACACATCTATGACCATCACCCTTTCAATGAAGGCGATATACGGGGAGATGTTGAGAAGATCGAAACTGTCGGGGCAACAGCAACCATCCTTACAGAGATACTGAAAACCAGAAAAATACATCTGACACCAATAGAGGCCACAATACTCACCTTAGGCATATATGAAGAGACAGGGTGCCTGCTTTTTCCTTCTACGACGGAGAGGGACTTACTTGCTGCTTCGTATCTCCTGAGAAGAGGTGCAAACCTTAATATTGTCTCGAGCTTTCTAAAAATGGAATTGAGCATGGAAGAACTTGACCTCCTGAATGAGCTTGTTCAGTCATCAAAAGAGATGGTGATAGGAGGGATAAGAATAAAAGTGGCAAAGGCTTCCCGTGAAAACTACCACGGAGACGCAGCTTACCTTGCCCACAGGCTGATGGATATTGAAGATATTGATGCTGTGTTATTACTGCTGAGCATGGAAGGAAAGATATTGATGGTCGCAAGGAGCAGGGTTCCGGAGCTCAACGTATCAAAGGTGATGAAAGAATTTGGAGGTGGGGGCCATCCTACAGCAGCCTCTGCCACAATAAAAGAGGCATCCCTAGAAGTCCTTGAGGAAAGATTGACAGAACTACTTAGAAATAATGTAAAGCCCTTCAAAGTTGCTTCTGATGTAATGACGAGTCCCGTTATCACTATCCAGTGGGACATCTCTATCAAAGAAGCAGAGGAAATGATGACCCGTTATGGGGTCAATGTCCTGCCAGTCTTGAGAGAGGAAAAGTATACTGGTCTTATATCACGAGAGATCGTGGAGAAGGCCATCTTCCATGGTTTTGGGAAAAGCAGATCAATTGATTTTGCCACAACTGATGCCATAACTGTTGGCCCAAATGCACCGATCAGAGAGATAGAGACGTTAATGATAGAACAAAACCAGAGGTTTATGCCTGTTATAGAGAATGGTAAGATTATCGGTGCAATCACAAGAACAGACCTGCTGAGGACTCTTTATGAGGAGTTCCTCAGGCGCAGGAAGATAGAAAAAACGGTGATAAAAGAAAAACCATCTATGGGAAGAAGCCTCTCTTCTTTACTGAAAGATAGGTTTCCTTCAGAGATCTATCACATTCTCAAACTTTCTGGTGAGATTGCAGAGGAAGCAGGTTTCGATGCCTATCTCGTTGGAGGAACGGTGAGGGATCTTTTGAGGGGTGAGGAAAATCTTGACATTGATATTGTCATCGAGGGTGATGGAATTCCCTTTGCAAAGGCATTAGGTAAAAGACTGGGTGCACGGGTAAAAACACACGAGAGGTTTAACACTGCTCAGGTAATTACAGATAAACTAAAGCTCGATGTAGCAACAGCCAGAACTGAATACTATGAGTCACCTGCAGTGCTTCCAAAGGTCGAGGCATCATCAATCAAGAAAGACCTGTACAGGAGAGACTTTACCATCAACACCTTAGCAGTAAAATTAAATTTAAAGGACTTCGGGCTTCTGATAGATTTTTTTGGAGGCCAGCGTGATTTACGAGAAAAAACAATCAGGGTCCTCCACAACCTTAGCTTTATTGAAGATCCGACAAGGGCGTTCAGGGCAATCAGATTTTCTGAAAGGTTCGGATTTAGAATCAGTAAACATACAGAGAATCTCATAAAGTCAGCAATAAAGATGAATCTCTTCGAAATGCTTTCAGGACCGAGACTGTATGAAGAACTCCTGCTCCTGTTTCAAGAGACTGAACCGAGCAGGACACTCAAGAGACTGTCAGATCTCGGCCTCTTACAGGTTATATACCCAAACTTCATATTCAATGAGGAACTTGAGACAACCATGAAATCAATGCATGAAACCCTCTCATGGTTTAATCTGCTCTTCCTTGAAGAAAAAATAGACAGGGGAATTTTATATCTCATGGCCATGTTGTCAGGATTGAAGGATGAAGAGGTAAAGGCCGCTATAGAACGGTTATCACCATCCCCAAAAATCAAGGACATGATTATCAGGGGGATACCTCAAGCAAGGGAAGTTCTGAAAAGACTTCCGCTTAATGATCCTGTGGAGACATATAACCTCCTGAGCAAACTCAGGATCGAAACAATTCTGCTGTCGATGGCAATAAGCAAGGAGAGGCAGAAACAGAAGGTAATATCTCAGTATCTGACAGAGTTAAGGAAAGCAAAAACAGTTCTCAAGGGAGAAGACCTGAAAAAGATGGGTGTGAAGCCAGGGCCTATCTATTCGAGAATTCTCAAAGAACTCCTCGAAGAAAAACTGAGAGGTCATCTCAAGTCGCGGGAAGACGAGGAGAGATTTGTAAGGGCACTATCAACAAAGCTTACAGAAAGATAATCCTTCTCAATTTATTCAGTTTCAAATCTCTTTTCGAGTTTCTTCATAAGTTGTGGCATTGTTGTATATTCAAGGTCTTCAAATCCTAATCGATGGTTCAAATGGCCATCGATCCTCCCTTTATTTCTTAAGAGATTTTCCAATCCTTCTCTCGATAGATATTACCTTCTCCTCTATTCTGTTTGGCTTTCCCTTCCTGTCGTCGATGATGATCGTTGTTAGCGCTCTCTCGCCAGTTTTCATGACAGCCTCATGGCATTTCTTGATAAGCTTCATTATTTCATCCCATTCACCTTCGATAACAGTGCCCATAGGATTAACCTTATACGGAAGACCGCTTGCATCAATTATCTTTAAAACTTCAGCAAGCTGGTCACCGATGCTGCTGCCAACACCGATAGGAACAATACTGAGCTCGACAAGCATAACCCCCTCCTTTCTTGATTTCCCAAAGTGTGTTTATACGCTAAGGTTAGCAAGTAGGTACAGACAAGAAAAGGGGCGGTATGCCCCTTTTCCTTATTCTTAAGATAAAATTACACAAAGTTTATCGTACTGCGTCTTTGAGTGCCTTGCCAGATGAAAACTTCGGGATCTTTGCAGCAGGTATTGTGATAACATCTCCTGTTCTGGGATTACGGCCTTTCCTGGATTTCCTCTTCACAACAGCGAAAGTCCCAAATCCAACGAGAGTAACCTTTTGCCCTTTCTTTAAGGCACCCTTTATGGAGTTTAAAGTAGTATCCAGTGCCTTTGATGCATCTACCTTACTTAATCCCGCACCTGAGGCAACCTTATCAATAAGCTCCGCTTTTGTCATTTGTCTTCCCCCCTTTCATATACAGAGTTTTTAAGAAGTTGAGATTAACAGTATCAAGAAGAAATCCTTTTGTCAAGCCAAAAATTCAATCCCCATAGAGAAATGTTTATGCCAGTTTATGCTCTACTCCGGTATCCAATGAAAACTTGATGATAACGAAATTTTCATTTTTTAAAAAAAAGAGAGAGCACCCATTTACGCTTTTTCTCTGATCCCCCAGAATCTACACAATACTTTCATGCAATTCGAGATGAAGGGCTCAGAGAGTTCTCAATATATAGCTATACCTTTGTATCTGACATACAGGATATAGGAGTTGTAATTTTTTTCTTGACATTTGTTTTTTGTCTCAATAATATTGTGGTAAAAAGTGGTAGAAAGTGGAGGAAAAATTTGTCATCTTTCTCTGGGAAATACTATTACACCGTTGACCCAAAAGGGAGAATCATTATTCCTGCTCCTTTTAGAGAAATCATTACCAGTAATTATAACACAAAAATGTATGTCACTAATGCTCCCTTTGAACGATGCCTTTGTATCTACCCATTTGAGGAGTGGAATAAGCTCCAGGAGCAGGTTCGGACAAAGCCAAGATCCGATGAGGCTATCAGATTTTTTATGAGAAGGGTTATTGCCTCTGCTGTTGAGGTGGAGATTGATAAACAGGGTAGGATCCTGATCCCAGCAGCCCTCAGGGAAGATGCAAATATTAACGGTGATGTGGTTATAGCAGGTCAGGTCGAAAAGATTGAGCTCTGGGACAGGGATGAATGGAATACCCTTCTTGACTCAGCAAAGATAGATCGGAAATCTATCGAAGAAAAACTGACAACCTACGGCATTTAGAAACAATAGCGGGGACTGACTGTGGAGATTGTTCATCTCCCGGTTATGGTGAAAGAGGCGATTGAGGTTCTTAACCCTATACCGGGTAGAATATATGTAGATGCAACGATTGGTCCTGGGGGACACTCAGAAGAGATATTAAAGTTGATAGGCTCAGGGGGGAAGCTCATAGGCATTGATCGGGACGATAAAGCCTTGAGAGTAGCTCAAAAGAGATTGCCAGATAAAAGGGTTGTCCTAAAGAAAGGGAAATTTTCAGATATGGAGAGCTTGCTTCATATGGATGGAATCTCCGAAGTCGACGGTATCCTTTTCGACCTCGGTATCTCCATGATACAACTGAAAGATCCTGAGAGGGGATTGAGTTTTACCTCGGATAAACGTCTGGACATGAGAATGGATAGGGAACAGGAGTTGTCTGCATGGGATGTCGTGAACAGGTATTCTGAGAAGGAACTTGAAAGAATACTCCGAGAATTCGGCGAAGAACGTCTATCTAGAAAGATATCAGAGGCGATAGTCAGAAAGAGGAGGGTTAAACCAATTGATATCTGTTCTGAACTATCAGAGATTGTAGAAAGATTGTATCGGAGAAGAGGAAGAGTTCATCCTGCAACGAAAACATTCCAAGCATTACGGATAGAGGTAAATAAAGAGCTTGACGAACTGAGGATAGGGCTCGATTCTTCTGTAAGGCTTCTGAAAAAGGGTGGAAGGTTGTGCATTATCTCTTACCATTCACTCGAAGACAGGATGGTAAAAAAATTTATGGTCGAGAGTTCAAAAAGAGGATTGCTCAGGGTAATGACAAAAAAACCTATGACCCCTGGACCTGGAGAGCTCAGATCAAATCCTTCTTCAAGGAGTGCGAAACTCAGGGCAGCGGAGAAGATATGATACGATTAGGTAGAAGGAAAAGTATGATGACTTTTATTTTAAAGCCCTTGTGCATTGCGCTTTTACTTGCTGGTCAGTTCAGTCTTGTATGGCTCAAGTCAAATGTTCTTACCTTAGAATACAAAATTGGTGTCCTTGAAAAGATGAAAGCTGAGCAGATTAAAGAGAGGAGGTTACTGCTTGCTGAAAAGGCAGGTCTCCAATCTCTGGAAAGGCTGGAGGCATCCTCGATGGAAAACGATAGCTTTGTCTTCCCTGACAGGGTCAGAGTAATCCATGTAAAGAGACAGAAGGGATCTCTACCTCATAAAGCATCACTGGGGAAGAGACAGTTGGTTGGACCCTGATTGGAGAGAGGTGCAGGATTTTGAATAAAAAACGGTGGGTCATCTTGAATACGATAATCATTTTTAGTTTTTTTGCGGTTTTTTTACGTCTAACAGATTTGATGATCCTCAACCATAAGTTGCTTTCTGAGAAGGCTAAACAGCAACATATAAAGGTTGAAGACATACAGGTGAGAAGAGGAATAATATTTGACAGAGAGGGAAGGCAGCTCGCATTGAACCTCGAATTGGAATCTCTTTATTGTGAACCCGAGAACCTTCATCTCGATAATGAGAGCATGAAGAAACTCGCTTCTGCTATGGCAAAAAACCCAGAGGTCATTCTCACAAAGATACCAGAAGAGGGGAAATTTGCATGGATTGAAAGAAAACTTGAGCCTGATGTCGCAGAGAGGGTAAAAGACCTCAATATTACAGGTCTGGGTTTTATGAATGAGGCAAAAAGGATTTATCCGAAAGGAAAACTTGCTTCACACATAATCGGCTCTGTTGGAGTTGATAACCAGGCACTCGAAGGGATCGAACTCCAATTTGACCGATATTTGAAAACAAGGGGTGGAAAAGTATTCTTTGAAAGAGATGCTGGTGGAAGAACACTTTCATCGGGAGTAGATAAAGAAGCAAGAGGCAATAATATTGTGCTCACCATAGATGAGGGGCTTCAGGGAATTGTCGAAAGGACGATTGAGAAGGCAATGGTTCAATGGAGGGCTGCTGCAGCATCAGCCATTATGATAGATCCTTTTACTGGCGAGATCCTCGCCCTCGCTAACAGACCATCATATGACCCTAACAACATAGGAAAAGCTAAAGATTTTGGGAAGAGGAACAGGGCTATAACGGATTGCTACGAACCTGGCTCTACTTTCAAAATTGTTGTTGGCATTGGAGCCCTCGAGGAAGAAATAGTTAGACCTCATTCGCTCTTTGATGTCAGCAAAGGGTCTATTGAGGTTGGAGGAAAAACTATTCACGATGTTCACAAATGTGGGGTTCTGACATTTAAAGAGGTTATCCAGAAGTCTTCCAATGTAGGTTCCATTATGATTGGTATGAAGCTTGGAAAAGAGAGGATATATAACTACGCAAAACTGTTAGGGGTTGGTGAAAAAACAGGGATAGATTTACCAGGTGAAGTCTCCGGATGGATACAGCCACCCGAAAGATGGTCAGGGACATCCCTTGGTGCGATACCAATTGGTCAAGAGGTTGCGGTAACTCCACTGCAGATACTCAGAGCTTACTCTGCAATTGCAAATGGAGGATTCCTCGTAAAACCCCATGTTGTATCTGAGATAATATCCCCTGAAGGCCAGGTACTTTTTTCATTCATGGACAATGAAAGGAAGCGCATACTTTCTCCGAAGACAGCTGAGATATTCAGAGAGATTCTCAAGAGCGTTGTAGAAGGAGGGACCGGCGAAAAAGCGTCCGTTGAGGGAGACGAGGTCGCAGGCAAAACAGGGACAGCCCAGATGATAGACCCGAAAACAAAAAGATATTCGAGAGAAAAATATGTCAGTTCTTTTGTGGGATTTGTACCTGCTGACAAACCAAGGTTTGCGCTCATTGTTATTGTTTATGAACCCAAAGGCCAGATTTATGGAGGGGTAGTGGCTTCACCAGTTTTCAAGGATATCGCAAACCAAGCTCTTTCGTATCTCAATATACCGAGGAGGGATCTTCCCTACGAAACTACTCTACTGGTGGCAAAATGATCTTGAAAGAACTTTTACAAGGTTGTGATTTTGTAAACAACTCTCTGCCATCGGATAGAGATATCGCGGGTGTGGCTTATGATTCACGGAAGGTAAAAGAGGGTTCTCTGTTTGTAGCGATAAAGGGTGAGAGGTATGACGGACATGATTTTATTCCAGAGGCGATCAAAAAAGGGGCAATTGCAGTAGTGGGTGAGAGAGATCTGAAAGATGTTGAGATTTACATCCGTGTAAAAGACAGCAGAAGAGCCCTTGCCTGTATCGCTCATAATTTTTATGGGATGCCATCAGAAAATCTTGTCCTCATCGGTATAACTGGTACAAACGGAAAGACGTCGACAACGTATATCCTCAAGTCCATACTCGAGTCCTGGGGAAAGGAAGTTGGCCTGATCGGCACGATACACTACATGATAAAAGACAGGGCCTACCCTGCACCTTTCACAACGCCTGAATCCCTGGAATTCCATGGTCTGTTAAAAGATATGATCTCCTCGGGTTGCACCCATGTTATTTCAGAGGTATCATCCCATGCCCTTGAACAGCGTAGGGTAGAAGGGGCTGTTTTTAAGGTTGCGGTTTTCACGAATCTCACGAGAGACCATCTGGACTTTCATAAAACTATGGAAAACTATTTCAGGGCAAAGGAGAGATTATTCAGGGAGCTTCTCGACAAGGATGGAACCTGTGTGATAAATATGGATGACCCTTATGGAAAGAGACTAACATCAGAGCTTGGATCCGCCTCAGGCGGACAAGACTTAGAACTCAAAAGGATACTGACGTACGGGATAGAGGATGGAGCAGATATCGTCGCGAGGGAAATTAATCCATCCGCTGGGGGATTGAAGTTTAGGATATCCTTCCGCGGCAGGAGTTATGATGTCTCATCTCCCCTCATGGGTCTGCCCAATGTATACAACATTATGTCTGCAGCTGGCGTATCAATCTCTCTGGGGGTTCCGTGGCAGATAATTCTTGAAGGCATAAGGAAGACTGGTAGTGTTACGGGAAGGTTCGAAAAGCTTGATCTTGGTCAGAACTTCCTCTGCCTTATCGATTATGCCCATACAGAGGATGCTCTTGAAAGGCTGATATGTACTGCAAGAGAACTTGTCAAAAACTCATCACGCATTATGCAAGCATCACCTCGCATTATCACTGTCTTTGGATGTGGGGGAGACAGGGACCGTGGTAAGAGGCCCAAGATGGGTGCAGCGGCAACGAGGCTTAGTGACCTTGTTATCCTGACTTCTGATAATCCCAGATCTGAAGAACCATCCGATATTATTAAGGAGATCGAAGCGGGAGTAGTAAGAAGAAACTATATAAAAGAGCCCGACAGAAGAGAAGCGATCAGAAAAGCAGTAAATGTCGCATGTGATAGAGATATCATCCTTATAGCAGGCAAGGGACATGAGGATTACCAGGAAATCAAAGGCACACGGTATCAATTCAATGATAGAGAAATTCTTGAGGAAGCAATTAAAGATAAATTAAGGAATCAGGGAGGGAATGAGCATTGTGGATGCTCAGGAATGAGATTAAAGGAGTTTTGAAAATCGAAGATATCATTGCAGCAACAGATGGAAAGGTTATATGGAGAAATTCTCATGCCTTTTCAGGTATGTCGATAGATTCACGGTCGATACAACAAGGAGAGTTATTCATTGCACTGAGGGGCGAGAGATTTGACGGACATGATTTTCTTCAAGATGCGCTAAGGATAGGAAGCGGCGCTATTGTAAAATTTCCTCCTGCAGAACTGATAGAGGGGAAAACCATCATCTCTGTAGGGGACACACTCAAGGCTCTTCAGAGGATAGCTCGTTATATGCGTTTGAAAAGAGCTATTCCTGTTATTGGTGTTACAGGATCGAATGGCAAGACAACCACAAAAGAACTCATAGCATCGATCCTGAGCTCTACATACGGGGTACTGAAAAATGCAGGTAATCTGAATAACCATATCGGACTTCCTCTGACTTTGACAAGGATATCTGAAGAAGATGAGGCTGTTGTTCTGGAGATGGGTGCAAGTGCACCAGGTGACATAGAGGAGTTATGCGAAATAGCAGTGCCAGACTATGGTATTTTAACGAATATCAGTCCATCCCACCTCGAGGGTTTTAAAGATATGGAGACCCTGAGGAGGACGAAACTTGAAATCCTGAATTATATTCGTGTGGCTGTTGTGAACGCTGATGATTCTTTCTTGATGGAAGGTATTCAGGCCTCAGGGTTTAAAGGGAGGATAGTTAGATACGGGATAAACAATGATGCCGAAATCTATGCAACGGATATCAGACTCCATGAAAAGGGTTCTACCTTTCTTTTACACATCGGCAAAAACACATCTATAGAAGTCCATCCGAAAATATCAGGAAGATTTAATATTTATAATCTCCTCGCGGCCGTCTCCGTCGGCCATATCTTTCATATTGAACTACGGAATATAAAAAATGTGATAGATTCTTTTGTCAGCATACCAATGAGATTTGAGATAAAAGAACTTGAGGGCATTCATGTCATCAGTGATGTGTATAACGCAAACCCGGCTTCTATGGAAGAGGCTCTTAAAGAGCTTGTCAGGCTCAGGAAGAAAAGGGCTATTGCTGTCTTGGGTGATATGCTTGAACTCGGTCATTATGGAGATGAGGCCCACAGGACACTTGTCAGGTGGATGTCAGAACTTCCGATTGACATCTTTGTGGCAATAGGACCTTTGATGTCCGCCGCAGCATCGGAATTTTCAGGAACGGTCTTCACATTTCAGAATTCTATCGAGGCAAGGGAAAAGATTAAGGGTATCTGCAGAGAAGGTGATACTCTTCTCATAAAGGGTTCAAGGGGTATGAATATGGAAAGGGTTCTGGAGGCATAAGATGTTATATAGCCTTTTATACAATTTACATGACTGGTTCTCGCCTCTCAATGTCTTCAGGTACATTACCTTCAGAACCTCCCTTGCTGTGCTTACAGCACTGTTGTTTTCTCTCATATTGGGTCCGTGGATTATAGGAAGATTGAAGAGATTAAGTATGACCCAGCAAATTCGGGATGATGGTCCAAAGACACATATCAACAAGGCAGGCACTCCTACGATGGGCGGAGTCCTCATCATTGTCTGCATACTTCTTTCGGTTTTTCTGTGGGGAGACCTGAAAAATATGTATGTCTGGATCATGATTATCTCCCTTGCAGGGTTTGGATTCATCGGCTTTCTCGACGATTATCTTAAGGTCACAAGGAAAAATCACAAAGGTCTCCGAGTTTTTTCCAAGTTTAGCAACCAGATAGTCCTTGCCCTCTTAATCGGTTTCTTTCTCTACGTAAATCCAAAGGACCCTTATGCAGATATTCTGATCGTTCCCTTCTTTAAGAAATGGCTCTTTGACCTCAGCTGGTTTTATATACCATTTTCAGCAATTGTCATTGTAGGCTCATCCAATGCAGTTAACCTTACAGATGGTATAGATGGGCTTGCAATAGGTCTTGTTGCTATTGCCGTCCTTGCTACTGGTGTACTCGTTTACATATCAGGACATAAGGGATTAGCCCAGTACCTCCAGGTCCTCTATCTCCCTGGCACTGGAGAATTAACCGTTTTCTGCGGGGCCATATTTGGAGCTTCTCTTGGGTTTCTCTGGTATAACTCTTATCCAGCTGATATCTTTATGGGCGATGTGGGATCTCTCGGGCTCGGGGGTTCCCTCGGTACCCTGGCCGTCATTACAAAGCATGAGATAGTCCTTGCAGTAGTAGGGGGAATCTTTGTTATAGAAACAATCTCTGTCATACTGCAGGTACTATCCTTTAAGCTCACGGGTAAAAGGGTGTTTAAGATGGCCCCCATCCATCACCACTTTGAATTAAAAGGGTGGCCTGAACCAAAAGTCATCGTGAGGTTCTGGATAATAGGAATGATGCTGGCTTTATTAAGCCTGGCAACATTAAAGGTGAGGTGATATGGAAAAACAGTTACAAGTTAAAAGTTTAAAGTTTAAAGTTAATACAAGATATTTTTTATTTCTTATTTTTGTTTTACTTGTTACTTGTACCTTGTTACGTGTCACTGCTGTAAATGCTTATGAGGTTAATTCCCGGTCAACCGCTGTGATGGAAGCATCAACAGGAAGGATCCTTTATGCAAAGAATCCAAATCTCAGGCTTCCTCCTGCAAGTACAACAAAGCTGATGACAGCAATTATAGCCATAGAAGAGAAAAACCTTTCAGAGGTTGTAAAGATAAGTAAAAATGCCTCTCTTGTTGCTCCTTTAAAGGCAGGGTTCAAAGAAGGGGATGAAGTAACTATTGAAACACTTCTCTATGCTGCACTCATGAAGTCTGCAAATGACGCTGCTGTTGCTCTTGCAGAAGCTGTGGCTGGTTCTGAGGAAATGTTCGTTTATCTCATGAACAGAAAAGCAGAAGCTATAGGATTAACGGATACTAAATTTATAAACCCCCATGGGCTTCCTGGCCCGAATCAATATACGACTACCTTTGATTTGTCAATAATGATGCGGTATGCCCTGAGATACCCAAAACTGAAAGAAATAATAGGAACTCGTGTAGCAGAAGTCTCGAGGGGAAATGGAAACGACCTGTATCTCAGGAATATAAACAGGCTTTTATGGTCCGATGAAGACCTTATAGGAGGCAAGACCGGCTACACACGTGAGGCAAGGCATTGTTTTGTATGTGCTGCTGAACGTGAGAAGGATACTGTGATCGTTGCCCTTCTCGGGAACCCAAGCAGGGTAAACCTCTGGAAAGAGACAGAGATTCTCATTGACAAGGGATTTAATATTTTAACTTACAAAGAAGAACCTGTTGTCTATTTTACAAAGGCAGATTACGATTCACTCGACGTGAGAAAAGCAACCTATAAGAAGAGTTCAAAGTTCGGCCATAAAACTTCAGCGTTAAAGAAAAAGAAAGTATTTGCAAAGAAAAAGGGGGAAACAAAGACCTTTGCAAAGAAAAGGAGTAAGACAAAAACCCTTGCAAAGAGTAAAAAAGGAAAAGATTATAGAGTCTTAGAGAAAAGCATAAATGGAAATACAGGGTAAGAAAATTACAGTTGTAGGCCTTGGCAGAAGCGGCATAGGGGCAGCAAATCTGCTTTCTGAACTTGGTGCAGATGTGACGGTAACAGACAGAAAACCAGAAGAGGAGCTTACAGATTTTAGAGAAAAGCTCAAACCTTCGATCAGGCTTTCTCTGGGGAGTCATCCCGAAGACTTATTCATATCGGCTGACATGATAGTCATCAGCCCTGGGGTTCCCCTCAGTGTTTTACCCTTATCAAAGGTAAAGGGAAAAGGGATTCCCATCATTGGGGAGCTCGAACTTGCTTACCAGATAGCCAGCAACCAGGCATTACGATTTGATTCCGAGGGGTCAGTGGCCAGCTTTCTCGCTGTTACAGGAACAAATGGCAAATCCACAACAACAACCCTCCTGAATGCAATGCTCAGAAAGGGTGGTTTCAGGACAATCCTCGGAGGGAACATTGGGAATGCCCTGACAGAGGAAATCTATAAAAGACTCGGGGACTCGGGGACTCGGAGACTCGGAGAAGTCACCGTTTCTCCCACTCGCCGTGTCGCCGGTTCAGACATCGGAATTGACTATATCGTTGTTGAGGTATCAAGCTTTCAACTCGAATCGATACAGGATTTCAGACCCAAAGGTGCTGTGATACTCAATATCACACCTGACCACCTTGACAGGTACCATTCACTCGAAGAGTACTCTGAGGCAAAGGCAAGAATATTCGAAAACCAGAGGGGAGAAGATTTCCTGCTGCTCAATGCGGATGACCCGGAAACAGTAAAAGTTGCAAAAGAACAGATAAAGGGTAAACGTGAAAAACCGGGCATTTTTTACTTCAGCCGGAAGAAAGAGGTTGAGGGTATCTATTTTAAAGATGGAAGAATCTATTGTAATTTTCCTGGCATGTCACTCGTCACTCATCACTCATTACTCATACATGCCGACGAGATAAAGATCAAGGGAGTCCATAACCTGGAGAATGCCATGGCCGCCTCGGCCATGGCTCTCCTTGCAGGTAGCTCCTTAGAGTCAATAAAGGATTCCCTGAGAGAATTTCCTGGTTTAGAGCACAGGCTCGAATTTGTGAGAGAAAAAGATGGTGTCAGGTATGTTAATGATTCAAAGGGGACAAACGTAGGCGCCGTAGTAAAGTCCCTCGAGAGCTTTAATGAGCCTATCATCCTGATTGCAGGGGGCAGAGATAAGGCAGGAGATTTTTCACCCTTGAGGAATTTAGTAAAAGAGAGGGTAAAGGCCATTGTTCTTATTGGTGAAGCTCGTGAGAAGATAAAAAAGTCTCTCGGAGACCTTACTGAAACAGCTATGGCTAAAGACATGGAAGAGGCTGTACTTATATCACGGAGTATAGCAGTTAAAGGTGATGTTGTCCTCCTCTCTCCTGCATGTGCCAGTTTTGATATGTTTATGGATTTTGAAGACAGGGGAAGGCAATTCAAAAAGATTGTTATGGAGCTGGCATGATGGACAAAACAATGAGTAAGACGCAGTTAGCCTTTCGGTTTTCTGAACGAAACTCGTCATCCGTTAACCGTCACTCTTCACTGTACCTTACTTACGACAAATTGCTTCTCCTTGCCACGCTTGTTCTCGTCGTCTTTGGCGCTCTCATGATATACAGTTCAACCTCTGTCATCATACCTACCCTTGCAAAAAAAGGTGTTAACGAATTTTATTACTTCAAGAGACATATGTTTACAATCCTCATAGGGGTAGGGTTTATGTTTCTTGCCTACAACTTGAAACCTTCTTTTCTCAAGAAGATAGCTGTGCCCCTCCTGATTTTCTCTTTCGTGCTCTTAATACTCGTTTTCTTGCCCGTCATCGGTGTCCATGCAGGTGGCGCAAAGAGATGGATAAGACTCTGGCCTTCAACCTTCCAGCCATCAGAGTTCGTAAAGCTTTCCATGGTCATATTCCTCGCGCGATACTTGTCATCACCTGACTATATAACCGAAAGCTTTACATCTTTCATAAAACCCATTTCTATCATGATAGGATTCCAGGCGATTATGCTTATGCAGCCAGACTTCGGATCTGCTATGAGCCTATCCTTTCTCACGCTCGCAATGCTCTTTCTATCAGGAATAAGACTGAGATACCTTTTTTCCCTTTCTTTACTTGCCCTGCCGGTACTATTCATACTCATTATGGAACCTTACCGCCTCAGGAGAGTTACATCCTTTCTTGACCCCTGGAAGGATCCTCAGGGCAGTGGTTTTCAGCTTGTGCAATCTTTTATAGCCTTTGGTAGCGGGGGTATCACAGGTGTTGGTATCGGCGGATCAAAACAGAAATTATCTTACCTGCCAGAATCACATACGGATTTTATCTTTTCTATTATCGGTGAAGAGTTTGGTTTTATCGGCGTCTCAATAATAATTGCCCTTTTTCTGCTCATTTTTATCAGAGGAATATCTATTGCGAATAAGACAAGGGATAGATTTGCTTACTACCTGGCAGTTGGACTTTCACTAATGATATCCCTACAGGCTCTTATCAACTTCGCTGTTGCCACAGGTCTGGTGCCTACAAAGGGCTTACCACTGCCCTTTATCAGTTATGGCGGTTCATCTCTTCTTGTGAGCTTGGCTGCTATCGGAATACTCCTTAATATATCGAGAGGAAAAGAGAACAAAGAGATTGAAGATATAAAGCAAAAAATGTTTGTGAGAAGGAAGGCTAAAAGGGCCATTTATGGCTTGAGAAATGAAAAAGCAAAGATGAACAATGATGGAATTCCTTTATTTTGAATTTTTCATTTTAAATTTTACCTTTAACATTTTATGAGGGTGATCATTGCGGGGGGAGGTACAGGAGGACATCTCTTTCCAGGACTTGCAATAGCTGAAGAACTCAGGAGAAGAAATGAGATGACAGAAGTGATATTTGTTGGAACAGAACACGGTATAGAAGCCAGGGTTGTACCGATGGAAGGATATCCAATAAAGTTTATACGGGCAGAAGGAATGGTAGGAGTATCTGTTCCAAAAATGATTAAGGCGATAGCCAAGATGTTTCTCTCATTTTTGGATTCCCATAAAATTATTAAGAATGTGCAGCCCGATATCATGATAGGTGTCGGTGGTTATGCATCAGGAGCAATTATGCTTATCGCATCTCTCATGTCAATACCAACCATGATCCTTGAACAGAATTGTATCCCAGGATTTACGAATAAGATCCTCGGGAAATTTGTAAGAGCCATCTGCACAACCTATCAGGAGAGTATCCCCTTCTTCCCAAAAGAAAAGACCTTCCTTACCGGTAACCCTGTCAGGATGCATATCCTCAAGGGCAGCAGAGAATCTGGATATAGGCTCTTTTCTCTCGAAGAAAGTTTATTTACTGTCTTTGTCTTTGGAGGAAGTCTGGGAGCAAGAAGCATTAATACAGCGATTGTAGATTCTCTTAATTACTTGCATGATGTAAAAGACAAAATTCAGTTCCTTCACCAGACAGGCACGAAGGATTATGAACATATCAGGAATGCTTACAGGGAGCTCGGTTTCAAAGGAACAGTCACTCCCTTCATATATCAGATGGGGGAGGCATATGCTGTCTCTGACATCGTAATCTCAAGAGCAGGGGCAACAACTCTTGCTGAATTGACAGCTCTCGGAAAACCAGCCGTTTTAATCCCCTACCCTCATGCAGCCGGACACCATCAAGAATTGAACTCGAGGAAACTCTTCGAGATGGGCGCAGCGAGGATGATCCTTGACAGTAAACTAAATGGCGAATCCCTTGCCCACACCGTAAGAGAGCTTTATGAAAACGAGACAATCAGGGCCGAGATGCAAAAAAATAGCAGGGCGCTCGGAAGACCTGAGGCATGTGCTAAGGTAGTCGATATCGCAATGAACCTTCTTAAAAAACAGTGAAGAGTGACAAGTCACGAATGATGAGTAAGCATACAAAATATAGAATCCAGCACCGATTCAGGAGATTATCGTGTTTGAGTGCTACAGGGTAATACATTTTGTCGGGATAGGCGGTATCGGGATGTCAGGTATTGCAGAGGTACTTCATAACCTCGGCTGCGAGGTTACGGGGTCTGACGTAAAGGATTCAGAGACAACGAGAAGGTTGAAGGGCTTGGGTATAAAGGTCTATATCGGTCATGAAGCGGAAAACATAGACGATGCCCATGTCGTTGTTGTTTCCTCGGCAGTTTCAGACAATAACCCTGAAATCGTTGAGGCAAAGAGAAGGTTTACCCCCGTAATACCTCGCGCAGAAATGCTTGCAGAGATTGCAAGACTGAAATACGGGATACTCGTTTCAGGGGCACATGGAAAAACGACAACAACATCCTTGATATCAACTATTCTTGCTCATGCTGGTTTTGACCCTACAGTTATCATAGGGGGAAGATTAAAAGCAACAGGCAGTAATGCACGACTTGGTCAGGGAGAATTCCTTGTTGCCGAGGCTGATGAAAGCGATGGTTCATTTCTGAAACTCTCTCCAACAATAGCAGTTGCAACAAACATAGACAGGGAACATATGGATTTCTTCCGGTCACTGGATTCCTTGAAAGACGCCTTTCGCTCTTTCCTGGATAAAATTCCCTTTTACGGTGTATCAATTGTTTGTATTGAGAACGAGCATCTGCGTGAGCTTCTCCCATCTCTTCACAGAAGATATATCACCTATGGATTTCATAGTGAAGCAGAAATCTATGCAAAAAATATCAGAAAAGGTTTCATGTCCGTCGGCTTTGAAGCAACCTATAAAGGCAGGGACATCGGTTATTTCGATCTTCCCCTGTCAGGAGAGCATAACGTGCTGAACAGCCTGGCTGCTATTGGAGTTGCCTTAGAACTCCAGATAGATATACCAACCATAAAGGAGGCTCTGAGGAGGTTTGGGGGCATACAGAGGAGGTTCGAGTTTAAGGGTGAGGCGAAGGAGATAAAAGTATTTGACGATTATGGGCACCACCCTACCGAGATAAAAGCAATCTTGAAGGCAGCTAAGGAAGGACTCTTTATCAGCAGTCAGAATTCAGAATTCAGAATTCAGGAAGCGGGAAGGTTGTTTGTCCTTTTCCAGCCTCACAGATATACAAGGACAAAAGACCTGATGGATGAGTTTGCCGCCTCCTTCAATGATGCAGATTTTCTCATCCTTCTTGATATTTATTCTGCAGGGGAGAGACCGATAGAGGGCATAAGCTCAGCAACCCTTTTCGAGAGAATCAAAAAGAGAGGTTATAACAATACCTTGTATATGAAAGACAAGGAAGAAGCAATAAAACATGTCATCGCCTATATGCAGAAAGGTGATATGCTCCTGACCCTTGGTGCAGGAGATGTATGGAAGATAGGCGATGAGATACTCCAGAGGTTAAGGAGTAAGGAGTGAGAAGCCAGGGTATCGTTGAAGAACTCGAAGAGATATTTTCTGAGATCACCTTCGAGGGAGATGTGAGATTCATGGAACCCATGATTAAACATACATCGTTAAGGATAGGAGGGCCTGCAGATCTCTTTGTTATTCCTCGAAACATTCCCTCCCTCAAAAATATCCTGGTTGCCTTGAAAAAAAGAAAAATACCTTTTTTAGCTCTCGGTGGTGGAACAAATATCTTAGTGAGGGATGGCGGCATAGAGGGCGCTGTTATATCTCTCAGATCCTTCAAAAAGATCGAGATCTTGAGCGAGGATAAGGCTAATGTAAAAATGCATGTTGAGGCAGGAACATCTCTCCAGAGGCTCGTTAACTTTTCAAGGGAAAAAGGTTACGCCGGTATAGAGGGCCTTGCAGGTATACCAGGCTCTGTTGGTGGAGCAATCTGTGGAAATGCCGGGGCCTTCGGCTATGAGATGAAAGATGTGCTCATCTCAGTGTCGATCATGGATGACAAAGGAAAAATCAAGACTTTAAAGAAAGAAGATATTGACTTTGGATACAGAAGGTCGGGCATTTCCTCAACTGATCTGCTTCTCAGCGCGGAGATAATTCTCAAGAAGGATAAAAAGGAACATGTTTCTGCAAAGATAGAGGATTTCTTAAAGAAAAAATGGGAGAGCCAGCCTTTCTCGGAACCATCTGCTGGCTGCGTATTTAAAAATCCTCCTGAGTTATCAGCAGGGAGATTGATAGATGAAGCAGGATGCAAAGGCATGAGAATTGGCAAGATTGAGGTAAGCAGTATACATGCAAATTTCTTTACCAATAAGGGAAAGGCGACGGCATCTGACTTTATCAGACTCATGAAGGATGTTGCTCAAAAAGTCAAGGAGAGATTTGGAGTTGTCCTTGAACCGGAGATACGGATAGTAGGTAGAAATGCGGATGTTAACAGATAAACGTATAGGTGTTCTGATGGGCGGGAGGTCAGCCGAAAGGGAAGTGTCTCTCAGGAGCGGAAAGGCAATCTATAACGCTCTCAGGGACTTAGGGTATGATGCCGTTGCAATAGATGCCGGGTCTGACCTTTGCGATGCCCTTAAACGGAAGAAGGTAGAGATAGCCTTCATTGCACTCCATGGAGGACACGGAGAAAACGGTGCTGTGCAGGGTATGCTGGAAGTTCTCGGAATATTATACACAGGATCAGGGGTTCTCGCATCTGCCCTTGCGATGGATAAAGAGGCATCCAAAAAAATATTCCTCTATCACAAAATTCCCGTATCACCTTTTATCGTGCTGAGCAAAGACCATAGAGCAAAGAGCATAGACTCATCAAAAGTAGGCTTCCCGTTGCCCTGGGTTGTCAAGCCTGCAACAGAAGGTTCAAGCGTTGGGGTGAGTATCGTGAAAAACAAAAAACAGATTGGCTCTGCTGTTAAAAATGCCTTCTCCTTTAGTGACAGGGCAATCATAGAGAAATATATAGAAGGGAAAGAGGTTCACATAGGAATACTCAATGACAGAGTGCTTGGAGGGGTTGAGGTGCGGCCATCTCTTGAATTTTACAGTTATGAAGCCAAATATGAAAAAGGTCTTACTGAATATATACTTCCTCCGGAAATAAGCAGGAGGGTTTACGAGAGGGCAAAGGAAACGGCCCTTTCGGCCCATCGTGCCCTCGGCTGTAGAGGTGCTACCAGGGTTGACCTCATGATTGATAGAAAGGGTAAGCCGTACGTACTTGAGGTCAATACTATTCCAGGTATGACCGAAACGAGCCTTCTCCCAAAAGTAGCAAGGCTTGCAGGTCTTGATTTTTCTGCCTTAATAGAAGAAATGCTCAGAGGTGCTCTCGATGAAAGTTAAGAAAAAGAAAAATAAGGGCAGTTTATTGATAGGTATTACTACTTTTGTGGTGCTTGTCTCTGCCCTTGTAACAGTCGCATATGTTTCTTTCATCAAAATAAAAGCAGCATTCCCGATTAAAAGAATTGTTTTTACCGGCAACAAACATCTATCCGTTGATGAACTCAGGGCACTTGCAGGGATTCACAGTAATGAAAGTCTGATTACGCTTCCGGGAAAAAAGATAAGCCAGAGGTTACTCAAATCCCCCTGGATCAAATCCGTAAGGGTGCGAAAAGAGTTCCCCGAGACCTTATCAATAGTGGTAAGTGAAGTAGTCCCCTTTGCGCTTCTCGATGTAAACGGACATGTTTTTTTAACCGATGATAAGGGCACCCTTCTCGAAGAGCTTAAAGACAATCCGATTCCTTTCCTTCCCATAATCACAGGCGATCCCTTTAAAGAAAAGGAGGGTTTTTTAGATGCCCTTACCCTTGCAAAGACGATGAATGATATGGGGTTTTCTTCAGAAAGAGACCAAATTGAGATAGTCCTGTCAAAGCCCCAGGAAATTACATCAATCATCGATGGAACTGTTATCAAGATAGGAGCAGGAGAGTATCGAGAAAAACTTGAACGTCTTCTTGAACTGGAGGAAGAGATACAGAAGAGAAAGATACCCGTTGATTACATAGACTTACGGTTTGCAAACAAGGTGGTTGTAAAACCGATTAAAGAGGTAATTAATTGAGGAGAGAAAATATTATCGTTGGGCTTGATGTAGGAACTACAAAGGTCTGCGCCGTCGTTGGAGAAGTAGTGGGTGATGAGTTAGAAATTCGTGGAATCGGCACATCTCCATCAACAGGACTTAAAAAGGGCGTGATCATTCATATAGAACCAACGGTGGAATCAATAAAGAAGGCTGTAAAGGAAACAGAGTCTTCCACGGGAGTACAGATAGAGACGGTTTATGTCGGAATTACGGGTAACCATATCAAGGGCTTGAACAGTCATGGTGCTGTCGGAATCAGAGGCAGTGAAGTAACTCCTTTGGATGTGGAGCGCGTCATGGAATCTGCCCGGGCTGCCTATGTGCCTCTTGACAGGGAGCTCCTTCATGTTATTCCAACAGGTTATATTCTCGATGGACAGAATGGTATCAAAGATCCTGTTGGTATGGCTGGTGTCAGGCTCGAGGCTAATGTCCATATTATCACGGGTGCTGTTTCTGCATTGCAGAACCTCCTGAAGTGTTGCGAGATGGCCGGGCTGGAGGTCATTGAGGCAGTCTTTGAGCCCCTTGCCTCAACAGCAGCGACACTTACAGATGATGAGAAGGAACTCGGTGTTGCCCTCGTAGACATTGGTGGCACAACAGAAATTGTCCTTTACAAGGATGGCTGGTTGCAACATTTATCAACCCTATCTATTGGAGGGCACCATTTCACAAACGATATCGCCATCGGTCTGAGGATTCCGTTAGCTGAGGCTGAAAGGCTCAAAAAGGATTTCGGTTGTGCTATAGCGAGCATGGTAAAGGATGATGATGTGATTGATATTACTCAAGCAGGACAGAAAAGGAAGATACCGCGCAGATACTTATCAGAGATCATGCAGCCGAGGGCCGAGGAGCTCCTGGATTTAATAAAGGGTGAACTTTTCTCCTGCGCTGGATACGACATTGCATCATTAGGCGTTGTCCTTACAGGAGGAGGTTCTCTCCTTGATGGTCTCGACAGGTTGGCAGAGGCTGTATTAGGTCTTCCGGTAAGGATAGGGTCCCCAGATGGCATAAAAGGATGCAGGGGAAACATCAATAATCCCATGTACGCAACAGGAGTAGGCCTTGTACTTTACGGTTTAGATAGAGAATCTGGTGGAGCCTCCTATGAAGGTAATCTTACAGGGATATTTGGAAAGATGAAGGACTGGTTCGCAGGAATATTTAAAGGCAATGGAGATTCAGATTTATAAATACAGAAGGCAAGATCAAAAATCTATAGGGAGGTGTATATGTTTGAGATTGAAGAAGTAAGGGGGCAGAAAGCACAGATTAAAGTTGTTGGTGTTGGAGGCGCAGGAGGGAATGCAATCAATACCATGATTGCATCCAACCTCCGGGGAGTTGAGTTCATCGCCGTTAACACTGACTTGCAGGCTATCGATTCCTCGCTTGCGCCTGTTAAGGTGCAGATTGGAACTGATCTTACAAGGGGACTGGGAGCAGGTTCAAACCCCCAGATCGGCAGAGAGGCAGCCCTTGAGGACAGGACTACGATCATGGAGTATCTTGAAGGCTCAGATATGGTCTTCATAACAGCCGGTATGGGTGGAGGCACAGGAACAGGTGCAGGACCGGTGATTGCCAGTATTGCACAAGAACTTGGTATCATTACAGTCGCTGTTGTTACCAAGCCATTTTTCTACGAGGGCAGAGTGAGGTGTATGAATGCTGAAGAAGGTTTAAAGGAAATGAAGAAATATGTAGATACCTTTATCATCATACCGAATGATAAGATTGGTCTTGTTGTTGAAAAAGGGACACCCCTGCTCAAGTCCTTCGCTTTAGCCAATGATGTCCTGAAACTGGCAGTGCAGGGCATATCTGACATCATCCTCATTCCAGGGCTGATCAATGTTGATTTTGCTGATGTCAGGACGATTATAGCAGATAAAGGTCGTGGCGTTATGGGCTGTGGATTTGGAAAGGGAGAATGTGGAGCCCTCGAGGCAGCTAAAAAGGCTATATCAAACCCCCTCCTTGAGGATTCCTCAATCGAAGGTGCAAAGAATATCCTCTTAAATATAACGGGTGGACTTCACCTATCGTTAGACGATGTTCAAAAGGCAGCCTCTTATGTCTACGACTCAGCCCACGAGGAAGTAAACCTTATATTCGGCGCGGTGATAAACCCGGACATAGATGATGAGGTGAAGATCACTGTAATTGCAACAGGCTTTCGAGAGGAGAAGAAGGAGAAGGTGGAATTACCTCAGATTAAAAAGTGGACTCCTATTAAAGAGCCTATAAGTTTTAAAGGGTCTGATAGGGTTTTGGCGAAAACTCTTGGACATGATTATGATGTGAATCCAATATCAGCAGATGTAATACCGTACGAGGACCCTATTGATGTGCCTACTTTTTTAAGAAAAGCTTCTCTTAAAGAGATTCATAAAGAGTTATAAGATCCCTCCACCG
>Ga0209314_10000054_pt1 | contig 45086 bp, 49 predicted proteins | sample I19B2metaG_FD_184146 | JGI IMG/M metagenome (GOLD analysis project Ga0209314, IMG submission 184146) | Lake sediment bacterial and archeal communities from Gulf of Boni, Indonesia to study Microbial Dark Matter (Phase II) - ​I19B2 metaG... | ecosystem: Environmental > Aquatic > Freshwater >... | reverse complement strand
AGAGCTGCCAAGCTTCCGAATACAGCAGCCCCAGTTAAGCTAACGCTCCTTCTCGCAAACACAGGCTGCTCCAACAGAAACCACGGAATATGGCAACAACAAGTGACAACTACTTAACTCTTTCATTATCTTATTCATGCTCAATAACCATAATATTATGACTCAAAGGCCCCGGTATCACCTCTTTTTATGGAGGTTTTTCGTTTTCGAGATCAATTCCTTGATGAGTTCGCTGTTGAGGGGGGAAAGGACTCTGGACCTGCCGACCTCATACACCTCTATCAGACCGGCCTGTGTAAGCACCTCTATGTGCCTGTAGATACCGCCGTAGTCCATTTTCAGGTTCGCGGCCACAGCAGTGATGTGTAATGGTTTCTTGCTCTCCATAAGCATGAGCAAAATGCGCAGTCTGACAGTGTTTCCCAAGGCTCCGAACATATTGGCGGTAGATTTCAGATCTTCGAACGCCGACATAGTGGGGGTCCCGCTTTGCTTCCTGTCCGCTGGTTATCATACGTCCTTGGAAGTTAATCCTTGCTCAAAGCCAGGCCCTTTCTCTGAGCGAATTCTTCCATATGCCTGTCTGAGCAAAAATGGTAGGTCTTCACCCGCTTATCTTCTTCTCCAGCGAATGACCTTGACATCATCAGGTCAAGTACCCTGCCGCACTGGTTACACATGACTTTCATGATGAATCCCATGTGATTAGCTGACGTATGGGAGTTCTCTTTCGCCACCTTTGCGCATCTCACGCGGTAAACCTGTTCTCGAAACATCCCTCGCTCGCTGGACAGCCTCAGCGTTCTCTTTTGCTTGTTTCTCCAACAACGCAAGGTCGAGGGAGATATTGAGTAACCTCGAAGTCACTTCCAAGGCTGCCTTAGCTCCATTTGCATCTAAAGAAAGGAAACCTGGCGTTTCGGCGAGTAGGCATATGGCGGGTATCTTACGCGGCCTAGCCAGTCCGAAAATCAGACCGTTCGCACCGGTAATGGCGCCGCCTGCAAGCTTTACGGCACCGAACCCCTCCAGCTCCTTCACGAGGTCTACATCGGTTGCTCCAACGTACACCTTTGGTTGTTCAGTGAACTTGTCCGTGGCCATGCCGCCCATGGTGATTATTCTTCCAACCTCAAACTTCTCAGCAACATCTAACACTACATCAGCCAGTTCGTACTGGCCTTCAGGCGAGTATGGTTGCTCATTCGCTGTGAACAGTATGAGATCAGTGCCACTGTTGACATTTTTCCAGTAGTGGAATTCACCTTTCATTAGTTTGACGATGCCATCATCAGTCAGCCACACCTTCGGGGAGAACATTGGAGAGAACACTTCTGCGAATAGTTCTGCCTTGAGTTCTTTCTGGAGATGATTCACTGCTAGCCATGCCACAGATCCTATTCCAGGAAGACCGCAAACCATCACGGGCTTGCTAGTATTCGGCTGTAAGTAGTATCTCACTTCAGTCTCCATTGCAATCATCCGAAGGTCATTCTTGCTCCTCTGGACATCGATAGAACACGGTTCTAGATTAGTATGCTTGTCCATGCGTGCAGCGTATTAAGGCCCGCTTATTGGGTAGGGAGCTTCTGTTGCCCGAACGGGGTAAGTTGCCATAAGAATGGTTTCTTGTGGGTTGGGGTCTCGACTAGGCGATCTTTTCTCATTGCCTTTAGGTGGTAAGCGACGCACTCATACGAGAGTCCCGTTTCGTTCGCTATTTGACTTGCTTTTTTTCGGGCGCTTTCCAGAGTAACCAGGATCTTAGTGCGTGATATCAAGCCCGCCCTGACGTTTCTTCTCGATCTCAGATATGCCTTGGGATGAAACGTTGGCGCTTTGGCCATCCTTGACACCTTACACAAACTGTGCGAGCGAGGGCTGTTTCTTCCTCTCTTCTTGCTCGCTAAAGAGCGAGTTGATCTCTTGGCGTAGGAGCAACAGACGTTGCTCATGGTACTTGCCTAGATTGTATCGCTTCACCAAGTCCTCGGCTACGTTGAGGTATTTCTCAACGCTTCCTTTGTACACCGTCAAAGAAAGCTTTCCACCGCAGCGGGGACAGTCGCCCTTCAAAGGGACTCGTCGAAATTTCGAGTTGCACTTGGTGCAACGGAATCGCTGACCTGCGAAAGCCTTTAGATTGCCCGTGAGATCGCGCATAAAATGCGTTGAGAGAACCCTTTTCGCAACTTCCCCAGCGTCTACAGCATTAACCGATTCGGCCAGTTTCAGCTGTGCAGTGACCTTGTCAAGCATGGAGGCCAGTTTCTTGTATGCGCTCTCTAGGTTTCCGTTGTTCACGTTGTCGACACAGTGAGTGAAGCCGAGCGATTCGAACACGACTTCAGACCCGAGTCGATCATGAACCGTTTCAATTAAGGCCGTGATGGATTTGGGATCGGCTCGTTTGAGTGTTTCCTCAAAGAATCTAAGAGGAAATCGATCCACAGTTTCAATGTTGAAGGCTTGGCGGGCGATTTCTCTCGGTTTGATCCCCAAGGTGAGTAGGAGCGGGGCGTCCATGATTCCGCCTATTCTGGAGGGAAGGAACTCTCTCGAGAAATTAACGAGAACATCTAAGGCTAGACTGACGGAATCCTCATCACCATCACAATCGCGTCGCTTGGCGGCATGCCAGAAAGGATGCGCGAAACACACACTTGCTCGAGTAAATCCTATGATGCGTCCAATCACTCCTACAGAGGTGTGAGGCGATAGACCGATCAGCAAGTGCCCCAGCAGGTCTTGCCTCCTTCTAACATTGTAGAAGGCCGGAAGGTTGTAGAAGCTTTGGAGGAGTTCGTCTAAGAACCTCGCGATCCTAACAAAATAATCTCCGCATTCTATTGGGAGGATTATGTCGTGCACCTTGAGAGCGCAATATTGACTGCTTGACTCGATCGGATCCCCATTCACATCGAATTGATATCCTAGCTCGCGAAGTTTTTCAACTTCAACGCCTATTTCGGTGGGTTTGAAGTGTGTAAGTGGCGCGTTGGTCGCGTCGAATCTGACCGTCCCGTCCTTGAAAACTGAGATGTCATGCTTTGCGCGCAGTAGACCCTTCTCGAGGGGCTCCGGTGTTCTCGCCTGGTTTGTCAGACCCCTAACCCCCTTCACCGACTCGGGGATAATCGCCATTGATATCTTCCTTTGAGCTGCATTGAGACTATCACGAAGCGCTATGCTGCGTTGACTGTAGGCTTCAGCAGGAACCTTACAAGCAGGGCATATCCGCTCGTCGGTTTCAGCCCCGCACCTATGGCAGACATATGTCTTGCTAGTCTTGCCGCCGCACCTTTCACAAATGCCAGTGAAGGACGTGTTGCCGCAGTCCGCGCATTTTCGATAGTTGATTTCAACGGAGGTAAAGTGTTTGGACGCTGCTTCGATTATGTTCCTTCTGGATCCCCCCGCCAAACCCACAGGAAAGAGGCAGTGGACTAGGGGCCTCATCTCACGTCGCTTCGCCTTCTCTGGGCGTCCCATCCTAGCACCAACGTATACAGGCGCCTTCTTCATTACGCGAATCCCGGATGCATTCGCGACTTTTTCGAAAATGTCGCTTCCGTCGATACTCCTAGATGGCAAGTCCACACCTAGACATTCGAATAGAACGCGGGCTTCCTCGTCGATGAGGAGAAATTCCCCCTTCACTTTGTGAGGAGCGCAGAGCTTCTCCAAGATGGACTTGGTCCTGGCTTCGGTTCTTGTTGCAATGCGTTCGCGGGACACCTGAGTTAGCGTCGAATCGCGTAGTCTGTCGCGTAAATAATCGAAATCGTCTGGATCCAGATTCTCCCAAAACCACGTATGTCTTGGATGCAGGGGCACTGGAGACCTCTTGGCTATCAGGAGCGCGTTTTCTGCGGATGGAAATCCTCCGTTCCACCTTTGGATGCATGTGGAGAGGGCTCCGGCATCCATCCCAATATGTTCGGCGAAGCCTTCTATTCCACCGTAGGCGGTAGATCCATGAAGCTTGACTAATTCGGCCCACCATTCTTCCACGAATCCTGACGGAAGAAGATGCCGATTGTTCTCGAGAAACTCTCCATATCCTATCAGAATGTCGCCTAGGAAGAGCACTCTGTCTATCGAATCGACCAGCTTTTCAGCTTGACGAGGATCCTGTAACCTGGCAACGGAACCATCTTTGAATCTGACGACTGGTGGCTCAATGCAATCAACAGATGTGGCTATGCCCGCCTTACCAGGTTTCTCTAGCCTAAGTTGGGTTCCTATGGCGATGAACCTACCTAGGACCACCATCGTTGAAGGATGGAGGCCTATGGCGGCCAATCCTGTATTTCGAGCTCTACCATATCTGAGCCTGAAACCACCCTTTACTTGGGGGAAGGAAAAGATTGGTCGTCCAGCAAGGACGTCTTCCATGAACATGAATTCGCGTGCTTCGTCGGCCTCGGCGACAGGGGGTTTAATCTCTTTCAGCCAGCTCCAACCCTCGATGCCCAAGCTATCGATTATCTTTAACAGCTTGTGACTTCTGCCGATCAGCCCATCATGGACAACTCTCAGAGCTCCACCTCTCACTCTGTTCGTCTCAACTCTCGGCACATTCCTGTAGGATGTGACCTCTACTCGGTCTGTTTCTACACCATTCACCTCAATCGGTAGCCGCATGATGGCGTTGAACAATTCTTCGTCTGATACTTTGAACTGGAAGCGTCCGACCTCCCTCTCATAGAGGCGTAGTTCTTCAACGAACCTCTTGGCTTCCACTTCCGTTGCTCTGTACTTTCCGAGTCCAAGCTGGTGACGTACGTAGTCTCCGATAACGAGAATCAGGGCCATGTCCGTGCCACCTGCCGACCTTATGGGCCCAGCGAAGTAGACTGCGAGATGCTTCGTTCCATCTTGGTTCAATCTGATTCGAACGGATGCGATTCCTTCAATGGGGGCGGCGGTAACACCCTCGTCGAGTACTGCAGCCGCCGTTCTAACTGCTTGGTTGGCTGCTCTCTCTCCGTTGACGCCATAACCACCTAGCGCAATCTCTTCCGCCAGCTTTACCGCTACAAGTTCACGGGGCATGAGAAGCGATAGGTCGCGGATTCTTGAGGCAACTCCCGGTGGGCCAACCGCCTTCTCGACACGTTCAGCTACATCATGCGTTACCAGCGATTCAGGCTCTGGTGCGGGATCAAACCCTCTTGCACGTGCTTTCCTTGCTAGATCGTAGATCTTGTCAAATTCCTCCGTGAGTTGTTGAAAATAGTGGCCGTGTTCGCTGAGTATGTTTGTCTCCATCAGATTGGCCCGGACTACAAAGAGCGTCAGTGCAATTTAACGGTGAGAGGATCTGAGACTCTACATGCTTTCTTCCACGGGACGGGATGTTGACATAGCTTGCTCCGGTTTCTGGGCGGCTTGTTCTTTTGTGTAGAAGCTATCAGTAAACATGCAGTATATGTCCACAACTTGGCTTGATGGCGTAGCCTCAAACTCTCGCTTTAGGCCACATGAACCGCATTGAACAATTGCCGGGCCTGCGTCCTGAGGGAGCTTCACGTGTATCGCCTCCTCTCCGCATGAGGGACATGTGAAGACGGAGGGCAGTTTCTTCTTGACAACCTTGATGACCCTTCTACGCCGCCTACCCACGACAAATTCCTTCTCTTTGACGCAACACAGAATAGTCACGAGTTATTTCAAGATTGCATCTTCTAGGCGCCAGGCTGCTGGCGTGATATCACATGCAATCCTCGCGATTCGTGGTTTGGGAAAGTGTCATAAGTGAATACAAAACTGTATCCACCGGGTTGACCGAATGCCTGAACATTCTCGCATGATCAGTGAGGTCCGTGAATCGATTCGTGACATCCTGCGTGATCCCGTGACTAAGCTGCTTCTAGAACACAGTCAACTTACCCTAGGCCAGCTGGAAACGCTCCTGGCGGACACTGTGTCCATCGAAAATGCGGTAGCAAAGGGCCTAAGACGCCTCTTTCGACCATCCAAGGGGCGAATTAGCCGCGGTGCCTTCAATCGCACACTGCTTCAAGCTCAGAAGAACGTAATCAGGTCGATTTACACCCTTTTGCTCCTAGGGTACGTGGGAATGTTCGACAGCGTGGCGCTGCAGCCATTCATCGAGCTAGCGGACGCTGTACAAAGCTATGTTCAAGAGGCACGCCAAGCTTCCCAAGGGCCCTCGACCATCAGTCCTGATACACTCCGACAACTCAAATTGCGCTTGTCGGAATCAATCTCGGCCCTCGGAAGACGGCAAAGCTTCAAAGATAGGCTGTGACATCACACCTCCGTATGCACATTTTAGTCTGGGTTCAGCTCCATTGTGACATCACGTGATGTCTATGTCATTCTTACAGTGCGGGGCTCGAGCCTTCTTCAGGGAAACCCCAAAATGAGCCCGTTTCGAAGTGGGCATAGAGGTCTAGCATTGAGCGTGTGATATCAGCGTGACTAGGAGCAATGTCACCAAAACATCACCCATAAATCACCGTGACATTGTCAAGTAGTCGTGATATCACACGAAGAGGTCAAGACTTCCGCAAGAAGCTGGGTAATGGCCCTTGGATCCGGTGGCGGCTGCAATCGATGCTATCTCCATACTGGTTCTTCTATTCATACTCCTCGTCGGCAGAAACGCGCTTCGCTCGTTCAAACAGAGCCGGCAAGCCGTTACGGAATCCGGATCGTTGATCAGTGTAATCGTGAATGCGCTTACTTCACGCATAGAACGCTCGGAATCTGTTGTAAAGGACCTTCAGTCTGGCTTCCAAAGAATTGATAGGCAGACAACTCGCCTCGATGAAGGACACGCAAGTCTGCGGTCTTCGCATCTACAGGTACTCCAGTATTTGCAGGAGATTTTGGCTAACGACAAGCGACTGATCGGCGAGCTTCAAGGACTCAAGACTAAGCTAACGTCATTTGAAAACAAGACCGCGAAAAGAGACGTATCATCCCCGCTGCCACAGCGCCTAACGACGTTACTAAACACAAAGGACATTACGCTTTCGTTGACGCCCACAGAACGGCAGACTATAGAGATGCTGCAACGTGAAGGGCCAAACGCAGCCCCCGAATTGGGGCGACGTCTGAGAAAGTCTCGAGAACATATGGCGCGACTGATGAAGAAGTTATACATGGAAGGTTACATCGACCGTGAGTCCAATCGCCCGCCATTCAGATACAGGTTGAATGAAGCGGTTCGTACGGCCCTCGAATCTGCTGAAGCGGTTACCGCTAAAGCGTCGGAGAGGGCTTGAGCCTGTAAGACCAGTGCGCGGGAGAGCCTGTCCTTTCAAGAGTTCCTCGGTCCACAAGCCGCGACAAGTAAGTCGAAACCGCGCCTAGGCTGAAATCCTCACCCCAACTTTCTCGATACGCCTGCCATAGTTCACGGGAATCGAAGGGGTGGCCAGCGAAACGGGTGTTGATCACGTCGAGCAATCTGTTCATCTTGGAGTTTGACGATGCTGGGCGAAGGGGTGGTGCTTCGACGCCAGCCACGATCTCTGCGTATTCCAGAAGCTTAGCTATGTTTTCGACGGTGACGTCTCCTTCGATTGTCATAACATGCTTGAGTCCGCTACGGTCGAAGAATTCCAATCTCATCCTCTTCTTCATGGTCTCTACAGTTTAGTCGGGTCCACGCGTTATAAGTTGGCGGGCTGTGCTGGGGGGTGATTTTCATCCCGTTGCAGGCGTAATCCTGTGCCTCCAGTGGAAAAAGGGGGGTCCACTGTTGACAACATGAATAGCAGCTTGAAAAAAGGTCAGGGCTCGTGGCCCTAACCCCTGCATTTCAAGTGGACCTGTCCTTCCCCCGAACTTATCTCTAACCTTGCATTGTCAAGGTGATTGGCTAAGATGAGTGAGGATCACAATGTTATGAACTTCGTTTCGTCCTGACCCTGAATTTCCATGGGATCCAACCCAAGGTTCTAGTGGACGCAGAGGGGTGCGGGGCAACCAAACATGCTTCATCCAAACAAGCACAACAATTTTTCAAAGTGACAAGCGCCAAACAAATGATACCCGTCCAGTTGTCATACTTGGTTTTCTTGTACAAGAATGATTACTATCGCTCAATGCGCAACCATCCCTTTACCACTGGAGGGCTTCACCATCCCCACAGATGTCTTAGAGAGCATCTTCGACAAATACCTCTCGACTGCTAGAATTTTCGCTTCACGCGACGTTCTGCGTCATGACTACATTCCCGATCACCTTCCCCATCGCGACGAGCATATCCAGCGCCTAGCCGGAATATTCGCACCCGCTCTACATCATTCGAAGATTTCCAATGTGTTCGTCTATGGCAAGACGGGGACAGGTAAGACAATCGTTACCAAGTTCGTCTTAGACAAACTGGAGAGGAAAGCGTCGGAGATCGGTGCACTCGTGAGAATCGCTTACATAAACTGTCGTCTTGTGGGAACGAACTATCGCGTTCTGGCTGAGATCTGCAGGGCTATCGGGGTCGGGGTGCCATTCACAGGTATCGCAGTTGGAGAACTCCTTGAACGTTTTTCTAACGGGATGAATTCCGACAGGTCGTCGCTTCTGGTCGCGCTGGACGAGATTGATGCACTCATAAAGCATAGCGCTGATGACACCCTCCTCTACGAACTCACACGCATCAACGAAACGTTAAACTCCTCTTGGATTAGCGTTATCGGGATTTCAAATGATCTTCACTTCAAAGAATTCTTGGACCCAAGAGTACTGAGTTCCCTTAGTGAAGAGGAAGTCGTATTTCGACCATATCTTGCTGATGAGCTTTTCGACATTCTTTCGGATAGAGCTAGACTGGCTTTTGTGGGCGGGGCCCTCGGCGAGGACGCACTACACCTCTGCGCCGCTCTTGCTGCCGGCGAGCACGGAGACGCGAGACGAGCCCTGGATCTTCTGAGAGTTGCAGGTGAATTAGCTGAACGTGAAGGCCTTTCCAGAGTTCTTGAGCAACATGTGCGCCAAGCTCAACAGAAAATCGAACATGACCGGGTTTCTGAGGTTCTAAAATCCCTTCCTGTTCACTCCAAGATATTGCTCGTAGGTGTCTACCTGCTCAGCAATCACCTACCAGGAGGTGCCATAACCGGTGATGTCTATGAGGTCTACCACGAACTCTGCTCGGTAAGTGGCCTCGAACCGCTAACTCAGCGGAGAGTGAGCGGGCTGATCAATGAGTTGGATGTCATGGGTATTCTGAATGCCCGTGTGGTAAGCTTCGGAAGGTACGGAAGAACCAAGAAGATAAGAGTGGGAGTTTCACCTCGCGTCATTGCGGAAACCTACGCGGAGGACAACCTTGCGGGGAGACTCTTCGGGTACGTCCCGAACTCGCTGCAAAAACACCACGCCTAGCGTCAGAGTTGTGGGGGTAGATGATGGAGCCTTCCGGGCAAACAAACGAGTTCAGCAAAGGACGCTTCTAGCAGCCGTTCTGTTCCGAGGGCTGCACGTCGATGCCTTAAGGCTAGGCCGAATAGAAGTTGATGGTAGGGACGCCAACGAAGTCCTTGTATCTCTCCTCAGAAGCCTTCGCTTTGATGCCGTAATGCTTTCAGGAATATCGTTTGGGGGATTCAATCTAGTGAATATTGCGCAATTGGCCAAAGCAGCACGCAGACCGGTCATTGCTGTGGCGGGAGAGAGGCCCGATAATTCAGCAGTTAGGAAGGCGCTTCGCATGCATTTCAGCGATTGGCCAGATCGTTGGGAAATGGTTCGGGCTGCAGGTCGGTTGTACTCGTTTAGGCCGCTTCCCGAGGAGCCCAGGCTCTATTTTGAGGTCAAAGGAACTAGTCCCGCGGTTGCGAAGAAGATTATCGGTTCCATGTCAATGATCTCGCGTTTGCCTGAACCTATTAGGGTGGCGGGGATTCTGGCGAGAGGGCTCAGCGCCATACTTAGCCTTGGAGCTCATTGAAATTAATGAGGCGAATCTGAAGGCTTTGGAGATTGACCGCAGTAAGTATGCCAGGAGTCGGCACGAGACCAAATCGCCGCTGGTAATCAGTCTGAGATTGCCAAGCACCTGAATTGATCATCTGGGTTCCACGATAGTTCTCGTACCTGACCACATGTATATGCCCTGATTGAAAGATGTCGGGCACTCTTTGGATCACTAAATGGTCCAACTTCTCGGGAGCTATTGATGTCCTGTTTCCATATTCTGAGGCGAGATGCCTACATTGGAGTTGGAGGCGCATGGCTTTCTCGGGTTGCGAAAAGTCCATGTTGGGAACGCTGGCGATCACGTCGTCAAGGCTTCGCCCATGATGCAGCAGAAATCTGACTCCATGCAAAGTAACTTCTGAAGGATTACCTAGCGAGATGAGGCTTCGCGATTCGTAAAGCGGTTCTCCGAAGTCCTTGGGTATCGCAGGCTGAGGTAGCGCTTGTCTCACGGGGTCATGGTTTCCGGGCAAAACGATTGCTTCGATGTAGTCTGGAATCATTCTAACATATTTTGCAGCTTCCTCATACTGTTCGTATAAGTCAACTACTGCAAGTTCCTGCTCTTGTCGAGGGTAGACCCCGATCCCGTCTATTATGTCGCCGCATATTACGACGTACTTCGTGCGTTCAGCGATGGCTCTCTGACTGGGCGTCCCAATTTTCAGATTCAGCCAATCGAGTGCTCTCGTCAGCGTTTCCGAGAGAAAGCTCTTGCTTCCCACATGCAGGTCCGAGAGCAAGACGGCCCAAGCTTCCTCATCCGCCAAATGCGGTTTGTGGTCGGGAATGTCAGGTAACAGTATTTCCTTTGCCACTATCAGATCTCCTTTTGCCCTAGTGCCGGATACGCAGATGACTTGGTCCAATGGAACCTTCTGAGCAGTCTCATAGGTCGCTCTATCATCCGGGGAAACGAGAACGGTTGCACCATCCTCCAAGTCATCTACGACTAGGAATAACTTACTCTGCCGCTCGCGTTTCTCCATAACCATTGCAAGAAATTTCACCTTCTCATTCTGATCCGCCCTTAACGCAAGTCCTATCCCGAGCGCGTCCCTTGCGTCTTGCCTCTCGTGAAAGGCGTAGGCTAATTTCCGAAATCGGTCTCGAAAGTAGTGCGAGAAGTCTTCGATTCCTCCACCGGTTCCAATTTCGTTTGAGGGGTCGCTAACGACTTCGACTCTTGGTGACATCTGTTTTGCGGCCATTGTCGTTGCAAGTGAAGGGGGCATCGGAGAAGCGGAGGGTGGAACGATTTCCAAGAGCCCTTCCTTCGTGAGAATCGGATCCAAGGGGGGTTTCTGAGTGATCCGAAGAAGCAGGTCTTTGGCGATAGTGACCGCTTCAGTTTCGTCCATTGTCTTGAGATAGTCGTATGCAGAACGGTCCAGCTGATATCCTGCCAACGCAAGTTCCGTCACCAACCGGCGTAGATGTTCCATCAGCTAGGACCCTTGAATGACAGGAATGGCCACCGACCAATAGGTGCTTGCTTTTTATCTCGCTATCGCAACCTAGCTGAAAATAGAATATACCACCTTGACAGCTAAATGCGAAGAGAGGAGAGTCTAAGCGTCAGAGGTTCGACTTAGTTGAGTGAGAGAGTAAAGACAGGAATCAAGGGACTCGATGAGTTGATTGAGGGTGGTTTCCCCAGAGGGTTCAGTTACCTGCTAATGGGAGGACCTGGTTCAGGAAAGACAACATTCGGAGTGCAGTATCTCTTCAAGGGACTGAAGGAAAATGGAGAGAACGGATTGTACGTCACCTTTGACGAGCCACCCTACTCGATCAGCAACAACATGCTCCGATACGGATGGGATCTCCCAGAAGTTGAGCGTCAAGCCAAATTTGGTTTCGTAGATGTTTCGCCAATAAAACGTGAAACCAAGGGAACATTCGTCCCAGCCGCACTTCAGCAAAGCTTTCTCGGAGCGGCGAAATTCAATATCGATGATGTCGTATCCGTCATTTCAGAAGCCAAGCGGAAAGTGAACGCGCAGCGCTGTGTCATAGACTCCATATCTGCCCTAACCCTGCAATACAAGGATGAGTTCGAGATTCGTCAGCAAACCTTACGTTTGATCAAGGTCCTGACTGAAATGGACCTCACGACGATCCTGTTGGCTGAATACCCTGAAGATCGACAGGATTTAACAAAGTTCGGTGCCGAGGCTTTTCTGGCGCAGGGTGTGATCGTTCTCCATATGTATAGGGTTGAGGAGTCGAATCTCAAGGCGCTAGAGGTTAGGAAGATGCGTGGAGTCAAGCATACGGATAGGCTCTGCCCATACCGCATAACTGCAGAAGGCATCGAAGTGTACCCAGAAGAAACCGTCTTCCGCTCCGCGTAAAGGCGCTAACTGTAGAGAACCATGAGGAGCGAAATCAATCCTCAGATGGAACCCATAACTTGTCCGAATACGATCTAACCCAGGAAGAAGAACAGAAACTCATAGACAACATCGCGAGACTTGTCGTCAACAAGGGCCTCGAAGCTCCTGCAATCATGTTCCTCGAGGCTACACGCCCATTCTCCTTCATCGCGTCGCAGATGGCGGTTTTCGCACTAGGACCGCTGTGGTGGCTATTCGAGCTGGAAGGTCCGAAGTACACAGCCTTGTTCATGGAGAAAGAGAATGTGGCCAGGATAATAGAACGAATAGAAGAACTCGCCAAGTCTAAGCACTAGCTTGGTTCTCCGGTTTTGCCTTGCGCTCACGGTAGAGGTAGAATCCGAATACAAGAAGGAAAACCACTATCGCTGCCGGAGCTAAGCTACCTTCTTCCGCAGTTCCCATCCTCAACGCGCGCCAGGGAAAGGCCACATCGCCTGCCAAGAATTGAATCCTCTGAATAATCAAAGCCATCCTACCCAAGACCGTACTCCCAAAGACCGCGCCAAGGGTCGCAAGTACGAAATACTTCCCAGCCCTCGTCAGGCCGCCATACATACCTTTCTGCTCGCGATGCAAGATGAAGTAGGATATCGATAGAACCGTGCCGAGAACAATCACCCAGTTGTCAAGCGTTCCTATCGGGCTATCACTGAAGAGTGGAACCATCGTTGCTCTCAGCTGCCTCACAAGATACGCCTGCATTACACTCCAGATGGTTATGCCTAGACCGTAACCGATAGCCAAACTGAGCGGAACTCTGTAGAGGAATGAGTACTTCTTACTGAACTGCGTGTAGAAGAACAAGCCGAGTATCAGCGGAAACACGAAGTCGAGGCTATGATCTACGAAGATCGGATTCAAAGCTTGGTTCATGAAAAGCCGCAGCGTGGCCGCAAAGCCGTATCCACTGCTCAAACCAACGAACATGTATTCCGTCAAGCGGAAGAATGGATTCTCTTTGTACAGAAAGCTGAGAACCATCAGCGTAAGAAATACAGCGATCCAGATACCTATGACTTCGACAAGACTGACCACCTATTTAGCAGCCTCCTTCGATTGTCTTCTCCGCGCGAGATATGCCACGTTCCCAAAAACGACCATAATGACGATCAAGATGTGAGACATCGATTGAGCCATCATCGCGGGGGTCGCTCCGCTAATGCCGATCTGGTTTATCAGAGTCTCATACTCTGCTGCGGCTCGCATGCTAATTAGGATGCCAACTATCTGTCCCGAGTTGTAGAAGGGCATGAAGCCAGGTGCGCTAATGGCGGTTGAACCCACGGCTACTGGAATATTGAGACGCGCCTGCCAATACTGGAGATATGCTGAAAGACCGGGCTCGCCGGCCGCGAAGGTCAAAACCAACGACGTCTCCTTTGCCGCGGGGTATTGTTTGATTACTGAGAGTGTGTCTGTTGGCGTTGCCATTGTGTCCACTGGAAAAAACTGACGAATGTCTGTTGTCATTCCGATCAGTGTCGCGGTATTCGGAATGTAGCCCAGAGTTGCATAGTCAACGCCGTATCTCTTGTCGCCCTTGTCGATCGAGTCTAGCACGGCGTCAGTAAGTGCCGGGCCGTCAGTCCATTGGGCGAGGAAGAGAACCTTTAGGGGTCTGGTGAAAAGGTGCTGCGTAACTACGATGGCTTGCGGATGGAGTTCAGGGACGGTGCTTGTTGAGTAGTCAAAACTGAGAACAACGAGACTGTCAGCGGGGAGTCTCTCGATGAAGTCGTAGACATCGCGCGTGGTCTTAGTCACAGGGACGGGGAGCACCGCGTGGCTTAGTACCGGAACCGTGATTACCAAGCCCAAAAGCAAGTAGATTATCCTAGGTTCAGAACCTTTGATCAGTCTGCTCATCATCAGCGTCCCCATGGATACCGAATCATCCTGCGAACACTGAACGCCAGAATGCCCAGCGCGGCTCCAATTATGATTCCTCGTTGCCCAGCAGTGTTCGGATATGCCATAATCCAGTCTCGTATTGAGCTGAAACCAGGCCAGATCAAGTCTGCAATGGGAGCCTGTCCTATAACGACCAGTAGTCCCGCGACAAGCAGGATCGATGATTCGAGGCTTCTCGCTTTGAAAGCCCTGTACGCAGCCGAGGCTATGAAGAAGGCTAAGAGCGAAAAAATGGTTGCATTCACCGAAACCAAGACCTTGTAGTACAGGAACTCCCAAATTGGATCCACAAGCGACACGAGACTGGCGGGGATCACAACGTTTTGCGGGTCCACAGCGAACGGAGAAGCTATCATGCTTGCAACGGCCATACCGTACATGCAAACTAACAGAACGAGACTGTATTTCCAGGCAGGGCGTCTGCCTTTCACGTTCCCCCAATGAATTCTGGTCAAGTTGATGATCCCAATGGCGAAAGCGGCGGTAAGCATTGAGGTCAAGTACGCGAATAGCTGGTCCGAAACAGCCTGTAGATCCACCGGCTCTGTGACTCTCACGTAGTAAACAAGCGCATAGAAGAATCCGAGAGAGAAGATCAGTACTTGGAGAAGGAGTTCTGCTCGAGTCATTTTGCTTTTGCTTGAAATCATACCTCAATCACAACTTGAGGAATGTGGAGATCAGCTGATTTCCGAAAGAGGCTAGTAGCGCTCCAGCGAGGATTAGGAGAATTGCTATGATCTTCCCTGCGTCAGGACCAACCAAGGATGAGATGGCATGAGGGTCATCAGTTAGATATCCCTGAGCGGTGTATAGCTCTTCGCCAATCAATGTGTGATCGCAGGTCGCCATGAAGAAGGGCAACTGATCAACGTTCGATGTTCCTCCGAATTGAGCTATGGCTTCGTCCCTGCCAGCCTCCGCGATTTCGAGAGCCTCCGCCTGATAGTCGCCCACAAAGATGTTAAGGGCGGGTTTCTCACGTCTGAGAAGTCCCATTACGCCCGCAGCGAACGCGAACTGCCTACCTGAGATGTACCTCACCGAGTCGGAGCTGTAGAGCTGTCCGTTCCCCGCCTTGTCGTAGGCGTTCCTCACCATGTCCTCAGTGACTTGATGAACGTTGAAGTCAGCGTTGGCCACAATTAACCGAACGCTAAGCTCGGCGCAACGTTTGGCCACATGATCAAGAAGGGCAAGAGCTGCCAGCGTATCGGGTGTCGTAACCGCACCTGTCCCGGGTGTGAAGAATACTGGTCGGTTCAGGTCAGCAGCTTGTTTGATCCACTTGTCTAACCTCTCTATGCCCGGAATCCCTCGCGTCTTCAACTTTCTTTTCGAAGCAATCCTAGACGCCGCAAAAATCGCGGTCAACACAATCATGAGTAGCAGGGCCTGCGCCATTCGGCCCTTGGCTAATTCAAACATAACATAGGCACTTTTCTTGCAGTTATCTGTGGAAGGATTTAAAATATTACGTATGGACTGCTGCACGGGCTTTCCATGGCAAATTGCGCACAGGAAGTCCGTCAGTCAAGAGACCAAGATATCTGAGCCAAACTTTCGAAGGCAGAACAAAAAGACGGGGAAAACAAACAGGTTAGTGCGGAGCGGTTGAAAACCGCCCTTCTGGCACAACTGGAAGAGCCCTTTATGCTTGGTATTCTGTAGCTGCACTCTCAGCTCGAACGTCTTCTCCTGCGATCTTCATCTTAACTTTGCGCTTCTTCGCCAACCCGTTTCACCCCCGTTCCCTGTCACATTGGATTTGTGAGGCGTGCGTAGGCACCGCGGAACTATTTAAGTGGGCTTGGAGAAAAAATAAGAAGGGGACAATCTTCTACATTTCCACCAGGGAGAACTAGTGTCAAGAGCTTTGGAACCGGGTAGGAAGAGACGCCTTACGCGAAGCGTCAAGATCAGTTCAGACATGTACGAGAGATTGGTTAGTCTCCAAGGGTTTCTCCAGTTGAAGGAGAGGCGGAAGCGGAGCATGGACGAGCTGATCGAGTTTATTCTATCGTTCGTTCCGGATATGGAGATCGATGTGGACGAGAATTTTTACATAGTACAAAGCAGACCAAGAAAGCAGGGTGTCTAATCAGCGAAAGATCGGCCATTCCATTCGCATTCAAAGAATAGGAGTCACTTTCACGCTCAAAGACAGATGAAATGCATAGTTCCATTGGCAAGCGTCCCACACAATCGCAATTGAGCGGATCAGCCGATGTAGGGTTCAAACGCGAAGGCGACGAACTGTTTTTCCGAGTACTGAAGAAGATGTCATAAGCAAGAGGAGGTATCCTTCCCAGCTCTCGTCGTCAGAGTTGAGCGTGGTCCGGGGGTCAGCGATGCCACTTAGAGTGTACGATTCCTTCTTGAGACGAATGGAGACTCTTACCCCTTCACGGGATGGCACTCTGAGGGTCTTTGTGTGCGGACCTACAGTGTACGATTACGCTCACCTTGGCCATGCCAGAACTTACATTTCCTTTGACATAATCCTCCGCTACCTGACATTTCTGGGCCACAAAGTCCGGTATCTCATGAATATCACCGATATAGCAGAAAGCATTGTAAAGCGAGCCGCGGAGCTGAAAAGAGACCCATTTGACATCGCAAGGGAATACGAGAAAGCGTTCCTCGAGGACATGGAATCTCTGCGGATAACTAATGTAGAGCGATACGAGAGGGCGTCCGCGTATATTCCTGAAATGATCGCTCAGGTCAAAGGTCTAATGAACAAGGGGGTCGCTTATGAAACCGAAACGGGCGTATATTTCGAAGTCAAGAAGTTTCCGAAGTTCGGTCAACTCTCAGGGCAGAGTCAAGAAGAACTTGGCCTAAGGCGCCTCGAACTTTGTTCTTCTAAGAGGAACGCTGAAGATTTCTCTCTATGGAGGAGATACGAACGAGGACTCGGCTGGGATTCTCCGTGGGGTTACGGTCGGCCGGGTTGGCATATCGAGGATACAGCCATATCCATGACCAATTTTGGTGAGACATACGACATACATTGCGGCGCTTCAGAACTCATATTCCCTCACCACGAAGCAGAGATCGCTCAAGCAGAGGCGCTGACTGGTAAGTCGCCGTTCGTCCGTTTCTGGCTTCACACAGGTCTTTTGAGCGTAAGGGGTCGCAAGATGAGCAAATCCCTCGGAAATGTCCTACGCATTCGTGACGCTCTCGAGACTTACACAGCCGCGGAATTGAGGTACTATTTTGCGTCATTCCACTACCGACAACCCATGGCTGTGTCGAATACAGGGCTGAGGCTTGCAAAGCACAGGTTGAATTCGATGGTGAAGAACTTCCAGGCCTTCCTAAAGAGTAAGTCCGGAACTGGTGCGGCGTCTCAGGATAAGAAGCTGATGACGCTCGTGCAAAGAGCCAAGGCTATCTTCGTACGACGCATGGACAACGATTTTGATACCCCTAATGCCTTGAGAGCGCTTACTGATCTGAGCTACAGACTATCAGAATTGGCCAAGCCGGGCTTAGGGGCTGAGCAGGCAAAGCGGTATGCCGAACGTGAGTTTCGCAAAATGGCAGATGTTTTTGGTATCTTGTGAAGTTGATATGGGAAGCTAATACAGCCAAGCCCTCAGCGGTCGTTTCGCCTCTTTCAGCGCGAAATCAAACGCTTGCCTAGGAGCGTCGAAGTAGTACCACTCATCTTTTCCCCCAGGGACGTATTTCCGAAGTCTCTCACTCCAGACTCTGTCGCAGATGTTTACGCAGTAGCTACCCCTGTAGTAGCCAACGAAAACGAAGCCACCGTTCTCATGGTTCTCCAGATTGCCCTCAACTCTTATGCCTTCATCCTCATCAAGCGCTTGGATGAAATCAAGCAAGTCATGTTCGTTTCGAACTGGACGTTCCGAATACAGTTCGATCGTTCGTGAGCTATGACGCTTGATTTTGGGCAACTGAATAAATCCCTACAGTTAGACGCATAGAAAGAAGAGCGTTCCTTTTGAACTAAGTGATTTGGCACGGCCCTTTGATCCAACTCCCCTCCACATATCAGCAAAAGCTCCGAGGGGTTTCCTCAAACCCCAGAGAGAGAAGCGCGCTAATCGTAGGAGATTGTGGAACGAGTCGCTTTCTCGATGCATACGGGAATTCTCGGAAGATGGGTTGCCCGACCACTAGAAATCTGCTGGCTACCTCTTGGAATCAAAGTGGTCTATGGCGTTGAGAGTGGGAAATCGAGCAACTCTTCTCAAGTATTTTCATGGAGGAATTCCATTCCGCCCGGGAACAAGCACATATACCCTGTCACCGTCGCATCGATTTCTTCTTTAGCGCACTAGCTTGGAATTGCTTGGAGTTGGAAGACGAAGCAACTCGCGGTCCCGGCATCCGCCGCCACTAGGACTTTTGGCTGGTGATCGAGCTCAGACTGTCTGCGAGAGTCTCGAATGCTTTTCATTCTAGCAAATGAATGAAGAGATGACTTACAGATGGCAAGGTCCACACGCAGACTAGCGAATGCGTCAGATTTACCTCGGGTTCAAAGATTCCTAGAGGATAATCGTCTACCCACGACCGGCATCGAGAAGTGCATAGAGAGTTTCGTGATTGAGGTCGGCGAAGACGGTAGCTTGATTGGTGTTGCAGGGATGGAGTTGTATGGTGAGAGTTGCCTACTCAGATCTGTTGCTGTTGACAAAAGGTTTCGGAGAAGAGGCCATGGTCGAAGCTTGGTCAATTCTGTACTGAAGAATGCGAAAGCTAAGGGTGCAAACACGGCTTATCTACTGACTGAAGACGCTATCGTCTATTTCGCACGACTAGGTTTCGTAACAGTTGATCGAGCGGATGTCGATGAACCAGTTAAGACGTCTCCCGAATTCACGGAATGCTGCTGTGAGACTGCGGTTACAATGCGGAAAGACTTGCAGAACGGTTAGTAACCAGCAATAGAAAGCTCCAAATCCGACATTGGTTGAAGCTGCAAAAGGGATGATAAGTTGCCTGTCTACGTACTTCTTTCAAGACTGACAGCAGAAGGGCGAAAGACCATACGAGAGAACCCTGAAAGGATTCAAGAGGTCAACAAAGAAATCGAAGCATTTGGTGTCAAGCTGCTGTCGCAATATGCGACGTTAGGTCCCTATGATTTCGTTAACATCCTTGAGGCACCTGACAACAGGACCATCGCGAAGGTATCGGTGGAACTGGGAGCGAGGGGGACCGTCGAGATCACGACATTGCCTACTATACCGATGAACGAGTTTGTCGCGACTGTGAAAGGAAAGTAGCGCGCCTATTTTCGTGGACTGCTACAGAAAGAGCGGCATAGGTAGTGTCTTCTCTTCTGCGGCGGAAGATCGCCGTTTAGACTAAGTTAGAGCGTTGTAAACGCAACCAGCAACTCACGAACAGACCTCTCGACCAAGGCATCTGTATCAGCCTAAAGTTATATTTCACATTCTTGAACTGTTGCGCCACGTTGTGACCACTGGGACTCAGGCGGCACTCATGGCTTCAAAGGAAAAGGACGTTTTCTACCTGAAGTTGCAGTGGATTTCTTGCAAGGACGAAGCTGAACGAAAGAAGCTTGCAGAAAAGATTAGGCAGTTGTTATCGGGAAGCCAGACCGCCGCAAAATAACTGGCGGGTAATGTCGTATTTGCAACTTGCGAGGAGGCCTCGTGGTGTCACGTTGCTCGCCGTACTTCACGTCACACTTGGAATATTGCTACTCATCGGGGTGTTTGCCATGGCAGTGCTTGGATTAGGCTTCCCCGAAATGATTGTTCGCGCCAAGCTGCTCCAGGTGAGAGCTTCTATCTTGGCAATGGGCTTGGCACTGTTTGCAGCAATTGCTTTTCTCCTAGCATATGGTCTGTGGAACGGGAAGAGCTGGGCTTGGGTCGCATCTTTGGTATTCGCGGTACTTGGGATAATATCCGCGGCGGTGTCTCTTTCTCTCAGACTGGGTCTGGGAGAAGTCATCTCACTCATCCTAGACTTGCTGATAGTCTACTGCCTCATGCAGCCAAACGTCCAAGCATATTTCAGAAAAAGTCCCGCGTCTCCAGTAGGGGAATCGAGTCAAGCGTAGGGCTCTGGGTTCGGAGGCAACTATCATAATTCCATGTCGATCCGGACGCAAAACTAACTAACCCATCCGTCCTCTTCACCATCGGTTCTAGAATGAGCAACGTACCTGTTACACTCAGCGAAATCCAAGAAGCGAGGCGCCGCATTGTCAATGTCGCCCATAGAACTCCACTATACTTTGCTCCACGTCTGAGCACGCTCACGAACTCCAAAGTGTACCTCAAAATTGAGTCCTATCAGCCAATCCGTGTCTTCAAAATTCGTGGTGCGGCCAACAAGATACTCAAATTGAGTTCTGAGGAACGGAGGCGTGGACTGGTCGCGGCGTCTTCTGGTAATCACGGGTTGGCAGTCGCATACCTAGCTCAATTGCTTGGAACAGACGCGACCATAGTAGTTCCGACGAACGCTGTGCACGAGAAAGTGGAAGCGATTAAAGAGCTAGGCGCGAACATCATAAAGTACGGGTTGTTCCACGATGAACGCACGGGCAAAGCTCTAGAGATAAAGAAGACCTCAGGAGCCGTTTTCATTCATCCTTTCGATGACCCGGATGTTATTGCAGGGCAGGGAACCATCGGACTTGAGATAGTTGAGGATCTCCCGGATGTGGACGCAGTCATCGTACCGATCGGTGGGGGAGGACTCATCTCGGGAGTTTCTAGGGCAGTGAAGAGCCTGAGGCCTGCGACGAAGGTGATCGGAGTAGAGCCGGAGAAAGCGTCGTCAATGTATCAATCCATCAAGAACGGGAGGATCACGAGCCTTTCGGACACAAGGTCGATCGCGGACGGATTAGCAGCGCGTGAGCCCGGACTCAATACCTTCGAGATCGTGAAGAGCAACGTCGACGAAATAGTTCTCGTGAGCGAAGAAGAGATCGAGAGAGCGGTCTTTACTGTCATGAGAGAATGTCATCTCGTTGTAGAGCCTTCAGCGGCAGCAGCCTTCGCAGGTCTCCTGAAGATTAACCCGCACAAGCTCGGAGAGAAGAGAGTGGTTGTTGTAAGCGGAGGGAACATTTCGCTGAAGACATTGAAGGAGATTCTATCCAAGTACGCTTAAGTCTTGAAGCCTATCTGAAACATGTGCTAAGTCATAGTTGGAGCAAGACGCGAAGACGACCAGGGTTGTAGTCCTTCCAGGAGTTCATCGGGCATTGCTGCGATTAGGTTCCGTTCCGCACTCATTATCATGAACGTAGTAGTCACCTTGAAGACATTGGAGCACAAGCTCCGGTGCATCATGTTCATAAATGCTCCGCGGTTTCAGGAGTGTCTGGTTGGGTGAGCTATGAAGGAAAGGCCGCACCAAGATTCTAACTCACCCGTCCTTCTTCATAGATTCTTCGTCGGCTTGGAACGGTTCTCCGCGAAACCGCATTCAACAAGAGCCGTATATTCTGTGGCAGTAGCGTTTTTCATGCTTATCGTGATATCACCAGCAATAGCGGGTATCCTCGTTCAACTATTCACGCTTCCCAACCTCAACCTAGCGGCGGAAGTTACGAGCAGGATGCAAGGAGCGGTCGCCTGGTCATTTCTCATAGGGCTCGTGGTGTCGTCTCTGGATGTTCTAGCTGGAATTCCCCTAGCTTGGCTGGTCGTGAGAAGACGAGAACACTGGACCACTATTCTGGATAGCTTGGCCGATATTCCATTCATTATTCCCACGGTTGCCTTGGGATTCTCGATTCTAGAATTCTGGAGCGCCCCTTCCGGAATCGCGAAGATCTTTGGCGCAAATAGCCTCGTATCACCAGGGACTCTTCTGATCATACTTCTCCACTTCGCATTCTCTTTTCCAGTTATTGTCCGAGTCATGGTCGGAGAATTTCTGAACTATCGCGAAACCTTCGAAGTAGCAGCGCGAACGTTGGGGGCATCAGCTTTCACGGCAGTACGGACAGTGACCATTCCAATACTACGTCCGGGCGTCCTAGCTGCGTTTCTTCTAGCTCTTGCTCGCTCCTTGTCAGAAACTGGGGCAACAATCGTAGTAGCAGGGACGTTCGAAAGCGGAACAGTATTCGTCAAGAACGCTAGGGACGCTGGTCTAACAGCAGCTGTAGTCACTGCGAGCCTAGTCCTAATCGTGCTATCCCTACTTGTATTTGCTGCGATCAAATTGATTGCGCCTCGAATCAGAATTGCTCCCCTCAGAGTTTGGCCAAATCTTGAGAGAAGCCTGAGTACTAGTACAGTAGTTGCAACCAGAAACGCAGTCACCTTGTTTGTGTTCGTCTTGTTTGTTCTCTTGCCATGCCTTTTCATCGCCTTGCCAGCCGGAGAGGCAGTGGCCACGGGAACGATCAACGAAGCCTTAGCAGGCGTCGGACCTTGGGAGATGTTCTGGTCGAGCATGCTATTGTCCTATGTCGTAGCCCTGCTCGCCACACTTGTCAACATACTATCTGGGCTACCTGTGGCAGTGCTTATCGCGAGAAACAGATTTGGGCACAGGGCTACAAGAATAGTCGATGCACTCGTTGATTTGCCCATAATCGTACCTTCGCTGGCGTTGGGGGTTTCCTTGAACTTCTTCTGGCGCAATATCGGGGCGCTGCCTGAGTTCTGGGTGCTTGTGTTAGCACACACGACAATAACGTATAGTTACTTTGTTCGTGCGATGGCTGCCGCGATTCAGGGAATACCCACTGAGCTTGAGGAGGCCGCCAAGACGCTCGGTGCTCTTCCGCTGCGGATCTTCCGAAAAATTACCCTGCCCCTCACCAAGTACTCTTTGTTATCTGGCGCAATCTTGGTTTTCACAAGGAGCGTAGACGAGACTGGGGCAACTTCCGCGGTGTCGCAGGTACTTAAGACTGCTCCTGTCCTGCTTGTCGACTGGATAAGAGGAACGATCCCAGTTACGCCATCCGAACGCGCGCTCGGAATCGGTTTTCTCCTATTGACCTCATTTTTGGCACTGGTGGCGTTGCGGTCGATCGCGCTTAGAAAAGAAAGGAGAGCTTAGTATTTTGGCTAAAGTGAGTTTCGTCAATGTGACGAAGAGATTCGGCAAGGTCGTGGCGTTAGACCGCCTTTCCTTCGATGTGGAGGACCGGGAGTACCTTTGCGTTCTAGGTCCTACCGGAAGCGGTAAGACGACTCTTCTCCGCTTAATCGCGGGCTTACTGAAACCCGACAGGGGCACCATCTACGTTGATGGAAAGCCCGTCAACAACATCGAAGCGCATGATCGGAACGCGGTCTATGTTCCTCAACAGTACGCTCTCTTTCCGCACCTGACAGTCCTACAGAACGTCGCGTTTGGACCATTAGCAAGAGGAAAGCTCGAGAGTGCGTCGCTGGAGATTGCTTCAAAAACATTAGAATTGGTCAGGTTAAGTTGGCGTGCCCAATCGCTCCCAAGCGAACTCAGCGGGGGCATGCAGCAACGTGTAGCTCTTGCCAGAGGTCTAGCCTCTGGTGTAGATCTGCTGCTCTTGGATGAACCCTTAGGTGCTTTGGACGCACGTTTGAGGCTCGACTTGAGACATAAACTGCGGGAACTTGTGAAGCAATCGGGTATGACAGCGATTCATGTCACTCACGATCGCGATGAAGCCATGAGCGTAGCTGATCGTACCATGATTCTGAGAGGAGGAAGAATCGAAGATTATGGAACGGCATACCGTGTTTACACAAAGCCCGCAGGAGTCTTCGTAGCAAACCTTCTCGGAGGAGCGAACTTCTTTGAAGGAATGGTGCAAACCACCACCAAGAACTCGTCTCTTGTTCGTGTGAGGGGTGGACTGGGTTTGCGAACGGCGTCCGGGGCGTTGACTGTTGGTGAACCCGTAATTCTAGCTATCAGAAAAGAACGTATTCGTTTGTCCAGTCAGAACCTCCGATTCGAGAACGCCGTTGAAGGCGAGATTCACGATACGAGGTTTCTTGGAAGTTCACGAGAGTATCTAGTCCAATTATCGAACGGCGACATCATCTTATCACGCCACATTTCGAAGAATTCCGAACCAGCATTCCGAGTAGGGGAGAAAGTCACTGTTGGCTTCGAAGAGAGTGACGTTATGGTCTTCTCATACCCGCCTGCAGGACTGAGGAAAGAACTGGAGATAGTCTGATATGCCAAGTCTTGACCTACTGGGTGTTTCGAAATATTACGGAAACATCACGGCACTGGACGATGTGACACTTCACGTTGAAGACAAGGAGTACTTGTGTATTTTGGGCCCGAGTGGGTGCGGCAAGAGCACACTAATCAAATGCGTAGCTGGGATAATCCAACCAAACCGCGGTAACATTCTAATCGACCACGACCCAATTCAATATGTCTCCATCGAGGATAGAAACATAGGATATGTTTTCCAAGAAATTGCGCTCTTTCCTCATCTCACAGTAAGAGACAACATATCCTACGGTCCGGCAGTGAGAGGCCCAGAGCAGGAGCGAATTACAAGAGTCACAAACGAGATCTTGGACCTTATTAACATGAGAGAACGGTCCAAGTCTTTACCGACAGAGTTGAGCGGTGGAGCGCAGCAGAAGGTTGCCGTCGGACGAGCCATAGCTACCGGGTCGCATCTATTCCTTCTTGACGAGCCCTTAGGCGCTCTAGATGCGATCGTGAGGGCGGAACTACGCTATGAGCTCAGAAGATTGGCTTCAGACCTAGGACTCACTGTAATCCATGTTACACACGATCAAGAAGAAGCTCTCTCAATAGCTGACAGGGTCGTCGTAATGAGACGCGGTAGAATAGCAGAAGTGGGTAAACCGTCAAAGGTGTACTTCTCACCTGAAACCCTGTTCACCGAGAACTTCGTCGGTGAAGCAAATCTTTTGGAGGGTAGAGTGGAGAAAACCAACAGCGTCTCCTGCACTGTTAAGATCAAGAATCGAAAAATCCAGGTTTCAGGTTCTGGGAAAGCCGTTGGCCAGCGAGTTGTTGTCTCAGTTAGACCTGAATTCGTCAAACTCGTTGCCAAGTCAAACTCGGGGAGGAGAGCGTTGGATGGCCGAATTAGGCAAGCGACTTTTCTTGGGAGCATCAACCGTTACGTGGTCGAAGTGGAAGAGGGCCTAGAGATCTTGGCATACGTACCGACTACCGATGAGAGTGAAGAATTTCGCGTTGGTGACAGTGTTGGCGTGCTTCTTGGAGACAGCAAACATATGCTCTTATTCGACTGGCCCACAGAAGGATTGGAAAAAGAGATAGCCCTAGAATGATGTAACCGGAACTCATGGTGAAATTCACGTGTCTATAGAAAGTTGGTTGATGGCCAGACGGACGGTGAAAGCAATGGGACTTGTCTTGGAGCACTCCAAGATGACAACAATCACAGTAGAACAACTGTCCAACTGTATACAGAACGCTATCCAAGGAAAGAAGGAGGAGTTGAAGAGAAACTTCGATCTGCTTGAGGAGAAAGAGAGAGAAGCAGACGCCTTACGAAGGAGAATAATTGAGGAACTCGCCCGCGGAGAGTTGCCTACTGACGAGCGGGTGGGGTTGATGAGACTTGGCCGACAGATTGACTGGATAACCGACTGGGCCCATGAGGCCGGGAGGATCTTGGTTCTCTTTGATCTATCAGTCATGCCCAAACAGATCCAAGAAGTAGTCGTAGAAATGTGTTCGACTGTGATGGACGGCACGCTCAAAGTAGCCTACTGCGTTCAGAAACTGATAGACGGCGGCGTTGATGAATCTCTAAAGGCGGCGGATGAGGTTGAGCGCCATGAGGAAAAGGTCGACAAACTATACCAGAAAGCGCGTAGTAATCTCAATAATATCAAGACAAATGGCATCTATGTCGGGTCAATCATACTGCTGAGTCAATTCGTTGACGCGATAGAAAACACAGCAGACCGTTGTGAGGACACCTGCGATCAAGTACGAGTGATGGCGGTGACACTCTCAAAGAAGAAAGACTAAGAAAGCTTCTTCTAAAGAAGATCTTGGCGCTCTAGCGACATCCCCATGAGCCCGGGGATCCCCAAGAAAAAGGCGTAGCTCAACTAGGTGGAAAGATACGAGAAATAATCCTTCGCCTGGAACAACATAGACGATAATGTCGAGGATGAGGTTGAGTACCACTACGGTTACACCAACTTTCACTCCATCTTGCGTCTTCCGACTTGTCCGGTCAAGGCAATATCTAGTGAAAAGAAACAACAAGATGAGATAGGGGAATAGCAGGCCGGCACTTATCGCCGGGTATTTCGAGACATACGGGATTGTTGGCACAATCTTCAACGAAGGCGCAACGAACAGACCATTCCCCAAACGAATGAGTCACCAGCTGGGCGTGAAAGAGTAGAGCGAAGGGCATCAGCTATGGCTCTCGAGGGATACAATTCCCCTTGGGATCCCATGCGCTATAACCCCGCAAACTCCGAAAACAAATGTCAGCGGGACGGATCTGAGTTGGGAGCGTCAAGCCAAGGCTGTGTGAACGAAGACTTTTGCATCATTCACCAAGTTGTCGATCCTACAATACTCATTCGGTTGATGAGCCATGTCGTCCTGCGTAGACCAGACCGCGGTCTGAATACCTTTACGCCTGAAGTACAACGCCACAGTCCCACCACCTATGCCAATCGCCCTTCCCTCAACTCCTCGCAACTCCTTGAGCGCCCTCATCAATTTCCGGACGACCTCACTCTCGGTGGGAGTGGGCGAAGTGTTCTGTTCGTAATGAGTAGGTGAGACTTCGATCTGAGCACCCGTCTCCTTCTCGAGCTTCGATCTGACGGCTTCAACGTCTTTCATGACTTCGCTAAGCAGATACGCTGATAGAACACGGCAGTCGAAGTACTGAACGTCAAGCCCGGAAACAGTGTTCACGTTGTCAACATTCAACTCGTGCTTTGTAGGCTCGAAAGTTGAGGCCGGTGGGTCGAAGAGTGGATCTGTCGCCGCATACTTCGAATGCAGAAGTTCGTCGAGCTGCAGAGCGAATCTAAGGCACACACGGTGAGCGTTCAATCCCTTCTCCGGCATGCTACCGTGAACCTGTTTGCCTCTAGTTGTGACCTTCAACCAAAGTATGCTCTTCTCTGCGACCTCGATCTGCGTACCATCTGGGTTTCCCGCATCTGGGATGATAGCCATATCCTGAGGTCTGAAGACTCCTTTCTCAAGCAGTGGAATGACGCCATACTTGCTGCCCGACTCTTCATCGGAAACGTACGCGACACCGATATTCACAGGGGTTTTCGCGTCATGCTCTTTCAACGCTTTGAAAGCAAATAACGTGGAGCATATGGCTTGCCCATTGTCTTCCGAACCTCTTCCGAAGATCTTTCCGTCCTTGACAAAAGGGTCGAAAGGCTCGCTCGCCCACAACGCTCTTCCGCCTTCGGGCACAGTATCTAAGTGGGAGGCAAACCAGAGTGTCCTGCTTCTATCCCTACCTTCGATCAATGAGGTTAGGTTAACGCGTACTCCTTCCGATAGACGTTTGTCAGGCACATCATGCCTCGCAACTTCTAGGTCGGCACTCTCAAGCCATTTCTGAACGAAGAGGGCACGAGCATACTCACCATTTCCTCCGAAATCAGGGTTAACCGCCTTGATCTTCAACATTTCAACCATAAAACGAACCATGTCATCTCGAGAGCCTTCAATCCATTTCGCGCAGTCATTGATCGCTGCCATTGCCATCCTTCCGTAACAGTAAAGGCTGAATCGTGGTCGACGCGAAGATAAAACTTAGCCACAATCTTCGTCTGTGGAATGCATCCGGGTGAGCGATCGGGTGAAGTAGTTGCCTCTTATTGAAGTTGAGTTTCATCCTGTTTATGGCTCGGTTGGGAAGGTCTCGACTGCGTAGATGTGGAGTACGTCGGGCTATTCACACACTATGAGTAGTAGTTGGCGAGGTTTCATGAGGCTAGATTGGAGATTGCCTCCTCGTGATCAATGAGAGTTCCTAGAAGCTGGAGACAACTTTGAATTTGTTGCGCCTGCTAGCTGTTGGGGCACTTGCCGCCTGGCCATCTATACCGATATTCTTCGTACAAGTTCATGCGAAACCGACAGTTTGGAGAAGACTCGGATCTTCCGCCTACTTTCTGATTCTTCTGGAATGGGCACCTGTCGCGCTCGCCATAATAGTCTTTCAGGATTTCCTGCTTGGAATGAAGCTGAGGCTGGGCATTCTTTCGTGGTTAGGCTGGGCTGTTATGCTCATGGGAGTTATATTGCACACTTGGACTGGCAAACTATTGGGTTGGAAAGCCCTGATCGGTTATTCAGAATTGAAACCCACAATGGTCCGCCAAGAATTAGTCACAAAAGGACCATTTTCAGTCATCAGACATCCGACCTATTCCGCCCACACACTCATGTTCGTTGGCATTTTCTTTATGACAGGGTTCTTGGCAACAGGGCTCCTTGCCATACTTGATCTTGTAACTTCCTATTTTCTGATAATCCCGCTTGAGGAAAGGGAACTGCTATCACGCTTTGGAGAAGATTACTCCAACTACAAGCAGAGTGTGCCAAAGTTCTTTCCGCGAATACTCGAACATAAAGAGAGATGACAGAGACTACAAGGCTGGTGTGAATATGACTCCAAGTAGCAAATTTGACATTGCGTCGCTGAAGTCGCGATTGCTGCCCGCGGACTCGATCCTTCCAATCGAAGGGTTGGGTCCTCCTGTCGCGGCTGTAGCGATTGTGATTAACCCCAAGGAAAGAGATGGAACAGTCCTTCTGATCAAAAGAATGGAACGCGTGGGTGACCCTTGGTCAGGACAAGTAGCATTCCCCGGTGGTCATATTGGACGAGGGGATCGAACACTTTCAGAAACCGCAATTCGAGAAGCCCGAGAAGAAGTTGGGATCGAGTTGCGTAAGCACAAGATGCTTGGCGTTCTTCCGGTGCTTCATGCTCGAAGCGGCCGCGCTGTAGTCACCCCCTTCGTCTTCGAGCTCAGCAGGAATGTGCGAGTTCGCCTGAACGAAGAGGTCGCGGAGAGTTTCTGGGCGCCTTTAGTCGAGCTGGGAGAACTCCAAGTGAGCAAATCGGAGGTTCAAGTCGAGGAGGAGAATATTACCGTTGATTCGTACATTTATCGAGGCCGTATCATTTGGGGGATAACCTTCCGAATCATCAATATGCTACTCAACAGGACCCACCGCTCAAGCCTACAATAGTTCGACGCTGAATTGAGTAGAAACCGTCATCCACACTCGTATCCGCGACCCCATTAGGAACAAACGAATATGTCAGTATCTGTACGACGAGGAGCTAGAAGAACTAAGACAATTGCAGAAGATCAAGAAAGCCTCAAAGGAAGCCCGCACCGAGCCGGTACCCATCGAGGTCGTAGCCTGAGAATAAATCGCTGGATCCTAGGAAAAACGCGCCTTCGAGTATAGTTTAACAGGTTACGCTACACTTGGGGTAGCTAGCTTCCTTCGTGCATTATCAGCCCAACTCAACGGGTGCCGCCTTCCAAAAGAGCGTACGCGAAACCACTTATTTGTGATTCTTATAAAGGAAGAATCGAAGCCTCAGCGTGCGCTAGGAAGGAGAAATGCCTCCCGAAGTCAGTAGTGTCACCTTCGTAAACCGTATCTTTCGCAATCTAGAGCAAATTAACCGCGCTGAGGTTGAGGCGCTTTACCATGACATCAAGGGTTCAGGCGTTATCCTTCCGTCCGCTGAGGGCCGGTCCAAGGGTGCACTCAGTATTGCATGCAGTGAAATGGCTAAAATGCGCGGAGGCAAACTCGTCCTAGATCGAGGTGACATCGGTTTTCCAGGGCGGACAGTCATTGAAGCAGCGCCGATTCTGAAGCAGCGTTTTGGACAGGTGTGTCTGCTAATAAACTCGGGAAGTGGTAAATCCTTGATGCCCCTCCTCGACGCCCAACAGCTAGCTATGCACATCGCTCAGAATAGCAACCCGCGAGATTTCCGTATTGATGTCATAACGTCCCATCGTGATTCCCCCATAGGAAAACTTGGGACGCGTTATGGGAATGTTCTGGTTTTGAAGGGCAGGGAGCCCGAGGAAGAACCAACCGAGTCTAGGGAATTCCGATCAACTGGAATACTCGAGGATCTGTTCATACTCGGAACAGGCGTTCTCTTCCACTCGATAGCGGAGGCGATCTACGAAGAGGCGACCGCCGATCGCGTGATCGCACGTTCGAAGGAACTATTCACGGAAGTAGGATCCCTCCTTGACCAGATAGTCGCTTCTGATTTCTTCAAGGCCCTTGTCGATGCCCTTGAGCAGAGGCATTCATGTTTCTTTGCGGGATTGGGTAGTGGTAGAGAAGTCGCGCGAATGACAGCTGTCCGCATTGGGCATGTGAAGCGTGCTGTGGGCGACCAGATATATGTCGCAGGAGAGTCGAATACCCCAGCACCGCGCGCTGGCGATGTTCTCGTAGCTATTTCACATAGCGGAGAGACAGAGATCGTGGCTGGTTGGTGCAAGAACTTCAAGCGCATGGGAGCTTTGGTGGCATCGGTTGTCGGTAATCAAGATAGCACAATCGCTGCAGCCTCCGACTTATCCTTCACCATACGCGGCAATGGAATCGAAGGAAGACCGAACAGTTTCTACATGAAGTCAGCTTTCGCGTTAAGTCCTCTACCGATCTACTTGGTTGAGAGGGTTGCGGAGCGCGGTCTCAGATTGCCCGAATACATACTAAGATGGCACCATTCTGTTACGGCGTAGACCTAGGACTTCATGAAGGGAGAGAAAGTCGATCTTATGACAAGTAACACTATCGCTGTGGACGGCCTTACTTCCTAGAATCGGTGCGGTCTCGTTTAGAACTAGTCTAGTTGAGCCTGTCTTCCGTGACTTCTATCTTCAGTATGAGGTTTCTCGCCCCCTCCGTAAGGGAGTAAGTTGAGATATCATCGAGGAGTACCCATTTGACGTCAGAGACGTCCGATCTAGATTCAGCCGTTCGTGTCATCGGGCGTGCGAGGAAATCTATCAAGACATAGTGGAAGCGGATCTTGCCTTTATCATCACGGACGATGTTATCAGTTACATCGAGAAGGCGCTCAATCTGAACGTCGATGCCAGTCTCCTCTTTCACTTCTCTTCGAGCGGCTTCTTCAGCAGTTTCGCCGAGTTCAATCAAACCACCCGGCACAGACCATAGCCCCTTGCTAGGATCCTGAGCCCTCCTTACCAATAGGACACGTGAGTCATCTACTACTACGGCGCCAACTGCCACTAAGGGACGAACGGGATACTCTCTCTGCAACTTACTCTACTGCGACTGTGCGAACCGGTTTGAACAAGCTCTCATAATATTCTCTCATCCATGGTAATATCTCGCGTCCCAAGAGGTTCAGGAATCTCTCCTCAATCGGGCTGGCGCTGTGGATGTATACGCGCTCGAAACCCATTTTCAGAAACTCTCCGAGGCGTCTGATGATGTCGTCTGAATCGGTTGTAATCAACCACGAGTCTTTGATCTTCTTCTCTTCTTCCGGTCCAACGAGGGCTTCAAGCTCTCGAGGATCCCATACGTGCTCTCTTTTCTCGCGAGGTATGGCGGTCGTTGCCCAAAACATTGCAGATTTCAAGGCACGGTTGTAGTCGATGTCATAGGCGACCTTGAATTCCATGCTCTTGCTAAGCTTCGTGGGGTCGCGTCCTACTTTGATCGCGGCTTTCTCCATCGCGTTAACGATCCTTTTGAATCGCTCCAGTCCCCTAGGATTGGTTAGGATTCCATCGCAGAATTGCCCGGCTATCCGCGCAACACGCTCGTTAGATGTAGCCAAGTAGATCGGGATCTTCGTCTTTGGTTTCGTGTAGAGTTTCGCCTTATTGAGTTGGTAGTATTTGCCTTCGTAGGTTACGAAATCGCCTTTCCACAGTTTCTGTATGATCTCAAGAGCCTCTTCGAGCCGCGAAACTTTCTCCTCAAAACCAGGCCACCTGAAACCAAGCGGTGTTTCGTTCATCGCATGTCCGGTTCCCAATGTCATGAACATTCTTCCAGGATAGAGGTAGTCCAAGCTTGCGAAAGCCTGCGCGACAATAGCGGGATGGTAGCGAAAGAACGGTGTTGTTACCGCGGTCCCTAGCTCAACCTTTCGGGTCCTCTCCGCAATTGACGCAAGCCATATCCATGGAAAACCTGCTTGACCACCTGTGTTGCTCCAAGGATGGAAATGGTCGCTTGTCACTATTATGTCGAACCCAACGACTTCAGCGTGAACAGCATACTGAAGCAACCGTTGGGGGTCATACTGCTCTTGAGGAGCCCAATAGCCAAGCCGGAGCGTAGCCAACCAAACGCGCCCTTGGAGCGGGAGATACTAACACTATCTTGCGCTTAAAGCTTCTAGAGCGATTCGCAGCTCGAAATTGCCTTCTCGTTCTCGCAGAAACCGCTACCAGCCTCGTCCTTGAACATTGCTAAACAAACTCAAGAATGTTGAACAGTCAATTGCCACTTCGTCCATCAAACGCGTGTGAAGGCTCTCAAAAGATTTGGCAAGCCGCTGAGTCTGCTGAACCGGATCTTCGAGGCAATCGTTTCAAGTTTCTCGATTTCTTGCTGCGTCAGGCGCAAATCCGTCGCTCCGACATTGTCTAGCACATGCTCCGGTCTCTTTACTCCTGGAATCGCGACCACGTTCTCCTTCCGAATCAACCAATTGAGAGCGACCTGTGATGAGGTCTTACCGTGAGCGCGTGCTATCTCAAGCAGAGTATTGGTAAGCTTTCCGAGGCGGGACAGATTAGCAGGTGAAAATCGCGCGTTCATGCTCTGGACTGCAGTCTGAGGAAGGCTTTCGGGGCTGTATTTTCCAGTTAGAAGGCCTTGCGCCAAAGGACTGTACGCGATTACCGTAATTCTCTCGTGATTTGTGTAGGGAAGCAGATCCTTTTCTACGCGTCTGTCAAGCAGGTTGTACTTGACCTGGTTCGACGCCAGCTCTGACGGGGGGAGGGCGTCTTGCGCAGCTTTCATTTTCTCTAGGTTGAAATTGCTGACGCCAATGCATCGAACTTTTCCGGCCTCCACGAGTTGCTTCAATGCTTTCATGGTGTTGCGAATTGGGATGAACGGATTTGGCCAGTGAATCTGGTAGAGGTCGATCACATCGACTCGTAGTCTTCGAATGCTACGGTCCGCGGCTCTGAGGGCTCTACCGTATGTTAGGTTCATGGGCGAAACTTTTGTCGCTATTACAACTTCCTCGCGGTGTCCCTGAATGGCTTCCCCGATTAGTTCCTCGGATTTGCCTTTTCCATAAATCTCGGCAGTGTCGACGAGGTTGATTCCAAGTTCCAAGGCTTTGTGGAGGGCTTCGAGTAGGTCGCGTTTTCCGTACGTTCGGCTCCAGCCCCATTCGCGGCTTCCCCACTGCCACGTCCCGATACCGATCGCTGAGATCCTGATTCCTGTCTTTCCAAGTTCCTTGTATTCCAATTCGGATTCCACGAACGTTCTTGGGAAAGGAGCTGAAGGGGCATTGCTTATTCTGATTGAGTTGAAAACTATTTGGGCGTAACAATCCGATGGCGAGGTTAACCTAAACTTTCCGTGGACCTCGCCGGATTCTTGCGAACATGTCTTTAGGTGGATTCCGCCTGCGGTAGACGCTTTCCAACCACCATGTGGCGCCTGCTTCGATACCATCCATACCGTATCGTATTATCTTCTGTTCATCCCTAGAGCGACTTTTGCCGGTTGCCCAGTCGATGATGGCGGCATCAAAGGGTGTCTTGCTGGTACGATGTTTGCGAATGTACTGGAGAATAATTCGGAGGTCTTTTGGTTCCCGTCTCAGGGGATTACCTAGCTTTAAAGGAATGACTCCATCCCATTTTGCCGCGCGACGGATGGGAAATCGCGCTTTGCAACCGCGTTGAAGAGTACTCCCGCGGCTACTTAGAGAAACTGCTGTACGAGAGGAAGCTCCTTGTCAGGACTTGGTGTATGAGAGGAACCCTGCATGTCATTCCTTCGAAGCCCCTTCCAATCTTCGTTCAAGGCACCAGAAGGAACTGATTGGATTCAAGTGCTAGGGCACTAGTGAAGCTTAAGTGCTGATCCCCTCAAGAACGCGTTCGCAGAATATATCCGCTCATCGAGAAGATCTTGGCAGAAGGTCCCAACACAAGAAGAGGCGTGAAGCAATCGCTCCTCGCAAGAAGTATCCCAGAAATCCAACTCAACGAATTCGGATTGGCTATGGAATCTGGGTAGCTCGGAGTGACCGAAAAACAAGAAATCGGAACGTGCTGTTTCGAAATCGGATTAAGAGACTTCCAGAATATCACGCAGTGATTTAGCTGCTTTCTAACTCCCAAACGGGCGGATTACAAGAAAGCCTTCGAGCCTAGCTCAGGGGTCAAGGCGGTCATAAATTTCTCATGACCCCGAAGCTTAGATTCCACTGGCGTTGCTCTTGAATTCGCTTCTGGCTTGGTCATAGGATTCTGGAGTACCTATGTCCCACCATTTCCCTTCGAGGATGTAGCCGTAAACGAGCTCTTTTTTCGCAAGCCATTGCACGAAGTAACCTGGACTGTCAGGATTTCCTCCCTCCTTCAGGTACTCATAAATCCTGTGCAGGCTTCTCTGCGGAAGAAGATAGATGCAAGTTCCAATGAAAGTAGTTGTCGGCTGTTTCGGTTTCTCCTGAAATGCGATGATCTTGCCTTCCGCATCCAATTCCAGGACGGACAACTCCTTTGCTAGGTCCATCTCCATGATATCGTAAATGGCAACTACTGAACATTGTTTGTCTCGGAAGTACTGGAAGAAGCCCTGCAGGTTCGACGTGAAGAGGTTGTCGCCCGCTATTATTAGATATGAATCACTATCGAATTCTCTTGCTAGGCCCGCTAGGGATCTGATGGCGCCCGGCTTATTGCTGTCGCTTTCGCTGACTTCAGCTCTGACAATGACATTCGAATAGCGGTTCCGACTGAGCCAATCCTTGAACTGATTTTCAAAAGTTGTATTTGTTGCGATAACAACTTTGTTGACTTCGCTGCACTTTCCGAGTCTATCAATGATGTGACCAAGAATCGCTCTTCCGGCTACTTCAAGAAGAGGTTTAGGCCCCTTCACTGTCAACGGTCCCAGTCGAGTTGCATAGCCTCCCGCCAAGATAATCGCGATCATTGAAATTACCCCCTCGTTAGAGTAAGTCTTTCCATTCTTGAACCCAGAGCTCTATTTGCTGTTCGGTTGCGTGATGCGGATGGTCCTTGTGGGCTGGGGATTCCATAAAAGGGTCTCGTGAACACCTATTGTTTTCCGTCCGAGAAGGAGAAAGCGTCTTTAGATTTCTCTTAACGAACGGCCTCACCTTGGCGCCTTGTGGCCAAATACGGACCTGGGATGCACGTCTCGCGGCTTCAAAATCCTATGCCAACGTAGACCAGATCGGGTGGAGGCGTGAGGCTCTCACTGCCTAGTCAGAACGGATACTCTCTTCAGCTCTCTACCTTGAAACCGCAAAATGACCCAACGATCAAGCAAGTGATCTCTGCGAATTTGATTATTCGACAGATATGATGCCTGTTGTTGTTCAAACTTGCTGAATGGACAAGAGTGTCGATTCTTAGCGTTCCAGATCATCTAATCTTACGAGCAGGATGAGATTTCCGTGCTCGACGATCGTTCACAAGTATGGAGTAAGCGTGTGTCGAAACTCTCGATTGACAATTCGCCGTAACTCTCTCCTCAGGTCCGCATCCAATCTACCTTGAGCTGAAGAGAGCGCTTCAAGAGGTTTGGTCGAGTGGAATATAGGACCTTGAAGAACGGCTACGCTTTCCGCGGCTTCCCGTGAACTAACGGGTTTTTCATCAAGAAGCTTTGAGGCGAGCTCACTCATTGCAACGGGGTTGTCTATTAGGTTGGCGATTTCTTTAATCTGAGCCTGATTCATCGGCCTGAGTCCAAACGGATACTTCTCTCTCCCGAGGCTGGGAGGACTCACATTAGCGAGTTTAGCCCCTAAACCAACGAACTTGTACGGATTCACCTCGTACTCCTTTATCTGCCAGGTTTCTGTTCCATGCGAGATGATGGCGTCAAAGAAGCCGGTTTTGTCCCTGCCGACCAGCACGCTCCAGCCCTGAGGGTCCTTATCGTACAGTCGCAGGATTTCGCGTCGGAGCTTCGCCGAGTTAAGCAATGGGTTCTCGCCGCCAGCGAGCCCCGCTAACGCTGAAGCAAAGAATTAAGCTTTCTATAGCCTCAACTTTGGCTCCGTAATTGCAAGAGTGCCCAAATGACGGCCGATTTGAAAAGTGCATATTAGGATAGTCCCAAAGATAGATTCTGATCCTGTTGGGTGTCCGACAAATCACGGAGAGTATCTTTGAACTTGACAGTCGAATTCGCTATGTAGCTATCTTAAACCACCAGTACGACTTACTAGAATCTAGGATGCGTGAGGGGATTGCATCTCTTACGCCAGATCAGACTGACCGTGATTTCATGACGATCGCAGCCCCGTTGATGATGGATGCGGCTGAGAAACTACGCCCCTTCTGCGGGACGATTAAAACGCTAGTCATTCGATACGACAAGACCCTCTTAGTTTTCTATCGGACTGCAGCTCATCTTGTAATCTTGAGTCTAGACCCGCGAGTGGAAGAAGTGCTCGTGGATGAGATTGGGAAATCGGTCAGAGAGCTTGAGCTCCCGGGTGCAGAATCGCCAAGAGACAGCAGCCAAGACTAGCAGCAGATTTTTCTAAGGCTTTCTAAACCTTAACGCCAGAATTAGTCCGAGAACGATAACTGTCAAGACTAGGAGAATTGTGAACGCCAACAGAGCCAGTAGCAGTCTTCCGATGAATAATAAGAGGAGTAGGGGAAGACCACCAATCAAGAATAGCAGAAATGCCGAATTAATTCTCTTCCTCTGCAGACGCCAACCTAGGATAAACAGAAGACTTAGAACAATGAGTATCACCACGACCTCAATGCCGCTAATTAAGCCCATTGTAAATCCCGGTACGCTGAGAAGGATTCATGCTCTGCCAACCAAGCTCCCTGCTAGTTTGAGAGCCAATGTGACGCAGCAAAGAAACTCCTCCGAGGATGAAAAATGCATGCTGACGTCCAACCTAGGCTTGCCGATCATTCCAACATCCTGCCGAATGCCATCGGGAACAAGTGGGGATATCAACAGCTTACTGTGATGAATTGTACGAACGGTGTGAGAAAAATGTGGAGTTATTGCGCGCGGAAAACTAGGCTTTGATGACGGGAACTGAGAGGACTCCTAGTTGCTGTTCGTCGTGCTGATAGTGGATCGTGACGCTTGTGGGTCTCAATCCCCGCTTGAAGGTTTCTAGTGCCGCCCAAGGGTTGCTGTCGCAACCGCAGGTGGCGCAGTCGAATTCGGCTGCCTCGTAGAGCCTAGATGTATGTACTGTAAGATGACTCGTTGTGATGAGCGCGTTGACGCTTACTCCACCACCCATTATGTCATCTGGTACTTTGTATACGAGTGGGTTCGGCATTTTCGTCTTGGCGAGTTGCATGTTCGCGTTTCGAATCGCTTTGAGCGTTACGTTCAACAGGAGTTTGTCGTCGAGAAGATCAGCGCGACATCCGTAAAGTGTTGCCACTACGTGCCTGTAAGCGTAAGGTCTAGTCTGCAATTTTTGTGCTCAAGATCCCCCGAGTAGAATTCCCGATTTTCGTCTAAGTTAAATAATTCAGATATAAGCGTTGCCCCAACGCGCGCGAAAAAATTTCTTCACCAAATTCTCCCGCGACATCACAGAATTCGGCGTGGAGTCCCGCGTAAGTGCAAAATGTTCCGTGGAATCCCGATCGGTGATGGACATTGTCAGAATTTCTGTTGGAATTTGATGACTGCGTGCGCGAGGGACGCGCGCGAATGAGATTTCGCGATGGAATGATGCGGGGATAGTTTGTGGATGATTGGTGAGATCGATATCTGGGTTGCTCGAACTAGGCGTCGAGAATTCTCAACAAGAAAGTGGGGTTCTATGTGCTGTAACTCGAAAATTGTAGGGCGACTAAGTACTTCCTGTTGTTGCCGATACGCCGGGAGGCATCCAAGAGTTTTCCGGCGACAACGCATGGAAGATTGTCGACCTTGAATCGCGTTACCCAGAGCTCGGTTTTCGGATAGTATGCCTGGTTGACATCCTTCAACAGGCGTGTCTTAGCACAAGAAGCACAAGTGTCGAACAGATCGTCGTCATTCAGTTCGATTTTGTGCTCCGTTACCTTTTGGCAGCGCAGACAGTAATCGTTGAATGAGAAACCTTCGATCACGCTTCCCGTGGCCATCGGCCATTTGATTTTCCTCACTTAAAGTCGTTCGGAAACCAGTGGGAGGGAGTGGGTGAAAAAGAAGGAATTGGGGAGGAGCCGCAATCTTGCCTTTCCTAACTTCCGCTCATGGTTGCGATGAAGACTAGGCGATATCCCAAGAGCGCATCGTCACTCTGGATGGTAGCTATGCCTCCTCGAAGCGCGATGATTACTACGCCGTTATGGAGTGAGGCAAATCCGCGAAGGCGCCAGCGGTAATCTGCGCCGTCTGGGCCGGTGGTTTCGCCGCGCATACCGACTTCATCAAAGGTGTTCATGAGTCCACCGCCTCCCGTTACGGTGTAGGTTTGGCCCTTGATTGTGAACGTTCCACTCAATACCTTCCAGCGGATACCGCCATCCCGTGTTAACTCTTCGACTTTGACCATTATCGAGATGGCCGCGTCGTATTGCGCGAACCTTGGCTTATTGAAGTTCACCCGTTGTGCAGCGACACCGTTCAGAGACGTGAAGGTAACAGTGGTTCCCGCGGGAAATTGGGTTTGAGGGTTGAACTTGCCTGATGCTCCGTCTGCAAAAGCAAGAGGTTGCGAAAGCGCCAGTGCCAATATGACCATTAGCGCTGCTATCGCACCGATAGAAAAGTTGGTAGATCTCTGCATTTTCAGTTCACCTCTGGTCTGGAAGGACGGGAATTCGCATAAAAGCGGTCTGAATGATTCATTCATACCCAGTATACATTCGCCAAGAGCTAAAGAAGCGCGGCCCTTCAGATTCGTGGGCAGTTCTTCTTGTGTAGGCTGAAGATTTCTTGGCTGTTTGTCTCGAAGGCACACTTATCGCAAATTAATCGTTGCCCTTCCTTCTCAAAAACTGGCAAAGTAGGTCGGGTGGCGATTCGGCGTTCTTACACAAATAGTTTATCGCTGCAGGTACAGAACATTACTACTAAACTAACGCGTGAGAGTAATTGTCTTTGAACAGCGGGTTTTGAGACTCGTTGATTTATACCAGTTTGCTTAGTGAGAAATGGACAGAAAACGGGGTCTGAAACTGAGATATGAGCAGACTTGGGCTTATCTTAGGGGCTCTTTTCCTGATATTTGCCTTTGCTGCGGCACCTATCCCACTCAGAACGACCCTGGAAAACCCCACCCGAGAAGTTGTTATTTATCCCAATCTGCTGTCTGCGGTTCCCATGATTCTGCTAGGGGCTCTATTACTACTCTACGGGTTGACAGCGGGAGAACAGAAGTCACCCATTAGTTAGCGGCAGGCATCGCATCATAACCAGTTTCCTTGATTGCGGCAAGGATCGCGTCTTTAGTCAAAATGGTAGGGTCGTAATCAATCAACACCAAGTCTAACATGTAGCTGGTACCTACACTCCGCACCCCTTTCAGTCCTTCCAGTGCACGATTAATAGCTCGAGAACAGCTTGCACAATCCAATCCAACAATTCGTACCCTCAAACGTTTGCTTCTGGATTGAACGGACATGATCTCACGCGAGCGCGATTCAGCTGGTCTGAGTCATAAACCATTGAGTGAACTTCTTCTTTAACAGATTAGGAATCACCTCAAATACTCCGCTGCGCTCTTCGATCAGCGATGACATTTGCCCGAAACCACTTTCATCTGTCCAGCGTGCAAACAATTTTTCAAGAGTCAACAGCAACTAGAGGCGCACGCGAAATCTGCTCATTCGCATACAATGTAGCATGGAGCTCGCGTTCAGCTCTCCTCTCAACCGCTTCTTAATGCTGTGCACCGGTTTTTAAACTGACCTAGCGTGACTATTGGAACGTGCTTGGAGCTCGTGGAGTGCGAGGCCGTAGGTTCCTATGTGCAGACGCACCTACTGGGATGCCCAGCCTTAGCCCGAGCTTTCGTTGACAGGTGCTGTCGATTTTCTACCAAAAGCTAACTTTCAAAAGCGCATTTGACACACGGCCTCGGCATGTCCGGAAGTTCACCAAAGACGGCTCTACTGAGCGTGTACGATAAGACAGGTATTGTTGAATTTGCATACGGGCTGCGAGTTCTCGGAATACAACTTCTATCGACCGGTGGGACGGCAAAATTACTTTCCGAAAGGGGGATCGAGGTTCGTGAGGTCGCTGACTACACAGGCTTTCCCGAGATTCTTGGCGGGCGCGTGAAGAGTCTTCATCCTAAGATTCACGCGGGACTGCTCTACAGGCGAGAGAACGCAAATGATCTCGAAACAATTCAGAAGTTCGAAATAGTGCCAATCGATATGGTCGTTGTGAACCTTTACCCCTTCGAGAAAGCCGCTTCAGAGGCTGTTGCTGTCAGCGAGGCTCTCGAGAACATTGACATCGGTGGACCGACGATAATCAGGTCGGCAGCGAAGAACTATCTGAGCGTTGCCGTCGTAACGGATCCCGGTGATTACCCGAAGGTCTTGTTAGAACTCCAAACATCTGGTTGTCGGTTATCGGAAAAGACACGATTGGACTTGATGCTGAAAGCTTTCGAGCGGACGGCCGCATACGAGACTACGATTGTGCGTTATTTTGGGAGGCTCGCGCTGAGGGAGAGCGTTCGAACCGAGTGGCCCGGCCCCCAGAAGCTTCTGCTCAGCTTCGAAAAGATACAGGACTTACGTTATGGAGAGAACCCCCATCAAAGGGGCGCAGTCTATCGAGATGCAGACGCGCCGTGGTGCATAGCATCCGCAACACAGCTTGCGGGCGAGAAGGGACTCAGCTACACGAACATACTGGATGCTGACGCAGGATACAGTCTAATCAATGAACTGAACGCAGAATATGCGACAGTAATCATCAAGCACACGAACCCGTGCGGTGTAGGGATGGGACATTCACTCGCAGAGTCATGCCTCAGAGCACTAGGAACAGACCCGGTATCAGCTTTCGGCGGTGTATATGCATTCAGCAGAAAGGTGGACGTGAAGACAGCCAACCTGCTCAGTGACAAATTCGTCGAGTTGATCTTGGCACCGGGATATGAAGCTGAAGCTTTGAAGATTCTCGCCACTAGGAAGAATCGACGAATCCTTGATCTATCTGAACTAGTTCAAACTCAGAAGACTAGAGAGAAGAGCTTTCGGAAAATTCTTGGCGGGATCTTGTACCAAGATAGCGACGATCAGCTGCTTGATGAACGAAGACTCACGGTACTAACGAAGCGAAAGCCCACCGAAGACGAGACTGAGGGGCTTCTATTTGCATGGACGATCGTGAAACACGTCAGATCCAATGCGATTGTGCTTTGCTCGAGAGATCAGCTGGTTGGTGTAGGAGCTGGACAGATGAGCAGAGTAGATTCCTGCAAGATTGCATTGATGAAAGCGCGAGAAGCAGGGCTGAAGATCACCGGGACGGTGATGGCATCGGACGCTTTCCTTCCCTTTAGGGACTCAGTCGACCTGATGGGAAAAGCAGGGGTGAGCGCGATCATTCAACCCGGAGGTTCGATTCGAGACCCGGAGGTGATCGAGGCCGCGGACGAGTACGAGATTGCAATGCAATTCACTGGTCTACGGCATTTCGCACACTAGATTGCGAGCCATTGACACAAAGAAGTCAACACATACGCGCTTCGAAAACCTGGTTCAGAACGGACGAGCTTTTGTTGACATTTTTGTGTCCAGAAAGCGTTTGGACGCGAGCGCCATCAACACGAAATATGTCAATTACCGTGTTCTCGGCAGGCAAGACCAAGACTGTTGCCGCCGTAGACGACCCGGAGCAAGTAGTTCTTACTTTTCGTGACGACATCACCGCTGGCGACGGAAAGAAACATGACCTTCTGCCCGGTAAGGGAAGAATTAACGCAACCATTACCGCGAAACTATACGAACTCTTTTCGCAGGACGGGATTCCCAACCATCTCATCAAGCAGGTCGACGATACCCGACTTCTAGTCAAGAAACTGAAGATGATTCCAGTCGAGGTCGTTTGCAGAATTCGTGCCGCTGGTCATTTCATTGGCATCGGAAGGGGATTTCAGAGTGGTGACAGACTTTCCTTTCCAATTGTCGAATTCTACTTGAAGGATGATGCACTTCATGACCCTCTTCTCACCGATGAGCATCTGAAGATCATGAAACTTGCCAACGAAGACGAAATCGAACAGATGAGGCACATGACGCTCAAAGCAGTTCGTCTCTTGGAGAAGTTCTTCGAAGAACGAGAGGCAATTCTAGTGGACTTCAAACTCGAGTTCGGTCGAGATTCTAATGGACGAATGGTAATCGGTGACGAGCTTAGCCCTGATTCTTGGCGGTTGTGGGACAGAGAGACCATGGAAATCCTAGACAAGGATAGGTTTCGAAAAGGTCTTCCTCGAATCTTCGAGTTGGGCTACCAAGAACCCTTCAGGAGAATATGCGGTGACTTCGGTCTTCTCCGTTGAGATCTTGATATCTAACAAGCCTCAGGCCCGTGATCCTGAAGGCGAGACCATAATGCGTGATCTAATCCACAAGCACGGTTTTGAATTCATAAAGGAAGTGAGGATGGGAAAACTGCTGGCAGTCAAAGTTGAGGCAACCGATGAAGAGGAAGCGAGCACGAAAGTTGTCTCGATGTGCAACGATCTGAGATTGTACAATCCCGTTGCGCATTCAATTAGTGTCAGAGTCAGGTCGTAAGAAATGAAGGCTGCCGTCATTCAATTTCCGGGGAGCAACTGCGACCGCGACACCGTCCATGTTCTAGCAGATGTAAAACGAATCCAGACTGATCTAGTTTGGCATAATGATTTCAAAGACGGGTCGTACGATGCCGTGATTCTGCCGGGAGGGTTCAGTTTCGGCGACCATCTCCGCGCCGGAGCCATAGCAGCCCACTCACCAGCAATGAAAACCATCTGCCACATGGCCAAGGAGGGAAAACCTGTTCTCGGCATTTGCAATGGCTTCCAGATTCTCATCGAGACGGGTCTTCTTCCTGGTTCGCTTCTACGCAACGCATCTCTGAAGTTCGTTTGTAAGTGGGTAGACCTTCGAATCGAAAACACAAGCTCAGCCTTCACCAGTGCCTTTGACAAGAATTCCAGAGCTTGGATGCCAATCGCACACAATGAAGGCCGATTCTTTGGTGAGGACGACTTGCTCGAGCAATTGGAAGCTGATGGTCGCGTCGTCATGAGATATGTCGGTGAGAACCCTACAGGGACATCGCGAGGCATCGTTGCGGTCTCCAATGAGGAGGGAAACGTCGTAGGTATGATGCCTCATCCAGAACGTGCCAGCGACCTTGCCCTAGGTGGAACGGATGGTCTCAAGGTCTTCCAGTCGATGGTGGATTGGATCCAATGCTAGTAGGCGAATTTCAAACAAATCTGACGATCGAGGAGATGGCGTATGCTCGACAGGAGCTCGGCAGGGAACCCAACGCTCTTGAATGGGCGATGATTGACGCGGAATGGAGTGAGCACTGTAGTTACAAATCATCAAGAACTGTCCTCAGACAGCTTCCAACAACCGGCAGCCGAGTCCTAGTTGGTCCAGGCTACGATTCAGGTGTTGTCGACATTGGTGATGGCTACGTCTTGACCATGCATATCGAGAGCCACAATCATCCCAGTGCAATCGACCCGTACGGAGGAGCTGCCACAGGGATCGGCGGAGTTGTCCGCGATATACTCTGCATGGGAACAACACCCATCGCTTCACTTGACGCCCTAAGATTCGGCGATGTGACGAAAAGCGATCATTCCAAGTGGATAATGAAGAACGTCATACGCGGAATCGCGGATTACGGCAATTGTATTGGCGTCCCAACAGTGGCAGGCGAAATTGAGTTCGACGAATGCTTCGAGAGAAATTGTCTCGTCGACGTGGCATGCCTTGGAGTTGGGAAGAGGGAGGAGTTACTACTTGCGCAGGCAACTCACCCAGAGGACGGCATTTTTTTGATAGGGGGATCAACGGGTCGAGATGGAATTCACGGAGCTACGTTCGCCTCACGAATTCTGGGGATCGATGTTGAGCGTGAGAGGTCGGCAGTTCAGATACCGGATCCGTTCACAAAGAAACTGATTATCGAAGCTACCCTTGAAGCAAACCGAGCGGGAACACTGCGAGGCTGCAAGGATCTAGGTGGAGGTGGCTTAACAACGGGGCTATCTGAGGTAGCTGACAAAGGCGGTACGGGTGTTGAAGTCTACCTCGAAAAGATTCGGATCCGCGAACCCGACATGAGCCCCATCGAGGTGATGATCTCAGAATCGCAAGAACGCATGCTTCTTGTTGTTAAGCAGGGACATGAGGCTGTCTTGGAGAGCATCATGCAGAGGTATGGTTTGGCATGTGCCCGGATCGGAGAAGTCACCTCAACCCGCACAATCACTATCACAAGCGGTCGGGAGACAATAGCTAGTCTACCCACCGCGTTCCTTGCGAATGCACCAATCATTCCGAGAACCGCTAGAGCACCAAGGTTTGGAAAGGTCCTTTCCAATGAGATGAATCGTTCTCTGAATATCAAGGAACT